>Ga0208303_1000921_pt1 | contig 11958 bp, 13 predicted proteins | sample CB_VirMetaG_2_FD_184537 | JGI IMG/M metagenome (GOLD analysis project Ga0208303, IMG submission 184537) | Freshwater to marine saline gradient viral communities from Chesapeake Bay - CB_1504_2 Viral MetaG (SPAdes) (version 4) | ecosystem: Environmental > Aquatic > Marine > Coastal | place: USA... | reverse complement strand
CGCCGATTGTCGCAGCGTCGATTATGTTTTGCTTCAATCGCATCTTGGCGTATAGATCACGCTCTCTAGCAGCGCGAATGTCCTTACGCATCTGCATCATCTCTTGATACTCTGCGACCCCAAACCGCATCACGATCATCGACCGCAGCTCACGCTCATGCTCCAGCAACTTCTTTTTGGCGATGATTTGATTTAACGCCTCAGTCTCGACAGACTCAGAAGCAACCAAGCGTCTAAACGCGCTCGGCTTTTGCAATTCTCCAGCAGCCCTGATGTCGCTTGCTGCTGTGTACCATTTGCCTAACTGCCCTGCCATCTGCTCAAGCTCTGCGCCGCGACCCATCAAAGTTTGGACGCTTTTAAATGCAGAGTTAGCAACGGCCAGTGCAGCCATGACCTCAATCATTTACCACGGCAACCCAGAAGCATTGACCGGATTTTTCTGCAACTCAATACTAGCATCAAAACTCGCTTCAAGAGCTTCAACGTCCATCGTCGCCTGAACCCAGCCCAGTACTACTTCTTCGGTCAGGTCTTCAAACGCCACAAAGTCTTCAGCAGCTTCGTCAGGCGTGAAAGAGCAAGTGCCGTATGAGCTGGCTGAGTAATCACCGTCAGTCTTTGAAGCTCTCCAGTGCGCTATGGTCACGCCGCCGTCAGCGACTGTTCGTTCGAGCTGTGCAATCGTCCAATTCATTTTTGTTTCGCCTTGTTGTTCAAGAATGCAAAAGTTTCCATGAGCTTGTAAGCCTTTGCCACCCAAGCATCATCCCGTGGAGTGTCAGTGTAGTTCGCAATAATTGATGCAATAGTGACTACAGAAGTCAGAATTACATAAGCATTGATTAGGTAGTCCATTTGTTATGCTCCCTTTAAATTGCTGCGATGATGAAGGCTAGTAGTTCAGGATAACGAACACCTAATCTAGTACGCTCTGTAGCGCCTTCTGGTGCGTCTGCCAATGTTTGGAAGGTATCAGTGCGGGTGTAGGCATCTTTAGCTTCTACGCCTTCAACAGCTTCTACAGCTTCAACTTCAGTCTGAGTTTCCCACCATGTACTACTGATAAACATTGCGTAACGCCCAGCGTCTAAACCTTCAGCAGCAAATGCAGCCTGTAAGTCTTGTGCAATGATTCCGAAATGGATGCGAGCGTCATCACCTTTTTCTTCTACTGAGTCTATCCAACGGAACTTGCGGAGTAGACCTTTGCAAGCTACAGCTACAGCAGTTTCAGCAGCACTTAGCTCTTCAATGTCTTGCTTCTCGTTTCTGTCAGAAGTTTGGATTGTGCCGTTGGTGGCGTATATGTCGTCCCAACGACTACTTGCAAATCCACAATCCATAACATTATCACGGTTTGCACCAGCAGTTGAGCAAGGGGCAAAAGCGTCTACACCAGCCGTTGCCGGAATAACTTTGACACCGTTTCCACTTGAGGCAAAATAGGGAATGGAGCTAGATACACCAATACTACCTACGGTTGTGCCTGCCTTATGAAAATCAATCAAGCTCCCGTCACTAGTAAGACGGTTAACATTGATAGGAGTTCCACCATCTCTTGTGAAATCAGCAACAGTTCCGCGCAGGGCTATACCTGCTGTGCCGAAGGCGTCTGTCGTTTTACCCACCAACAAATTGCCGCTGATGTCGATTCGCATGGATTCGGTAACTGCTCCTGCTGAACCTGCTGAAGCCGAAGCTGACCTACTAAAAACAACATTTCCATCTAGTAGCATCCTAGAGTCTGCCCCAGTTGCTACAGTATTCCATGCTCCATTATAGTTACTGTTTCCTGTAATATAAGTGCCGCTACCATATCCAAAAATACTGCCACCATTAACAAGACTAATAGACTTGCTAATGTTATTGGCAGTGGGTGTCACACCCAAACCCAAATTGCCGCTGGCGTCGATTCGGAGGCGTTCGACCGCTGCTGTCTTAAACAGCATAGGATATGTGCCTCCTCCGCCTCCAGTTGCCGCAGAGATAACGAACAATCCACCTTCGTTTGATATGGTTGAGCGATCATCTGGTACGTCAGAACGTGTCACAGTAACAGCACCAGATACGTCTAAAGCTGTTGAAGGAGAGCTAGTGCCAATACCCACATTTCCGCTGGTATCAATAACGAGTCGTGTTTGCGCCAAATTCCAGTCAGTAATATTAAAGTTATTACTTGCGTCAGTGTAGACACCGTATTCATACGCAGTGTTATTTAGGAACAGAGCGTTGTTGACACCGGCTCCATATAGAGTCAAGAAACCACGGGTAATAGCACTGCCGTTTACATCCAGCTTTCTTGTGGGCGAGCTAGTGTTAATACCCACATTGCCACTAAACGTCGCCGCTCCTGTGGCGGATAGGCCCAGAACATCAACCCATGTAATCGCTCCGTCTGCAATACCACTTACTGCGGTTTTGAAAAAGTGACCCCCGCTTGCTTGATTATAAGTAGATGCCGCTCCCGTTGTCAGATACTTATAAGCACCGTTGTAATACTCATTTTGTCCTAAATTTAACTGCGACGTGCTGTAGTTCCACAAACTTCCTGATTGCAATTGAATAGCATCTGTACTGGCGTCCCACGTTTTTAAAGTCGTGTTGACCGCCACTGCATCAGCCGTAACCGCACCACTAAACGTCGCCGCTCCTGCTGAAATGCTCCCGTCGATATTAAGCGAAGCCATCGCGTCAACAACTGAGGCGCCAGCGCCGGCACCATCCAGGTAGACGACCGCAGTCTTGCCGGCAGGTATCGTAACATTCGCGCCGCTGCCCTGGCTGATCGCAATCGATTGAGATCCGGTCGTGGCGTTCTCGATCCACATCACTCGACTGATAGTGTTGGGCGCGATGGTGAGCGTGCGAGTTGCAGTCAATGTCGCAGACGATGTGATCTTAAAATAAAGCGCACGCGCCGGGTCCGCCGCACCATCAGCAACCGTCGTGGTTGCATTGGCATCGGCCGCAAAACCATCTTGCGTCGCGTAGCCGAATGCTGCGGCAATAGCGGTAAGGTTGTCGTTAGTTTTATCGCCCCAGGTTGATGCTGCTTCGCCAGTTGCAATTAGCTCCAGACGAAGCGAGTTTTCATATGTAGATGCCATTCAATTAATCCTCACGCAGCTTTTTGCCAATTAGTGGCAGCGATGATTTGTGTTGTCCAAGTAGTATTCGCATTCGACTGATCTGACCAATCGCTGCTTGCAGTGCCTTGCCTAACCCACTTAAGGTCAGCAGAAGCGTTAAAGTTACTATCAGCCACAATAGCTGCCGCGCCATACCAAACCTGCCCTGCTCTAGCGGTAAAGACGGACGCTGCCTGAATGTGTGCAGCAGCGACCGAAATCGTGTCGGAATTTGCAGAGCTTGACGAGCTGGCCGACATTGAGGCTGATGTTTCTGCGATACGAATCGCTGCCGCAGTGCTGCTGCTAACAGCCGCAACCGTTGCCAAAACCGGCCTAATCCGGCCAACAGAAGCGCTTGCAGATGAGGAGGCCGCAACAGTCGCTGCGGCGGTTCTGATTCTTTGTCCTGAGACGCTAACGACAGAGATCTGGCTCGCGGTAGCTGAGACCTGCTGGACACGAATACCAGCCGAGCCGGAACCCGAAGACGCGGTAATGGTTGCAGCGACGTCGTCATAAGACCATTCGCCCCATCTGCCGGCACCCCAGCTCCCATATCCAAATCCTGTTGGCTCGCTCATCAGTCGAGCGTTATATCCAAGTCACCAGCCGGTATGCGCAAAACATCCCCGGTCGATATGGTCTTGCTCACTGCCAGGCTTGCAAATGCCAGCATGTTGCCACCACTCGATGCGTCAAGCACCGCAACCGCAACCACAGTACCGTAATCGGCTGTTGCGGTCGGGTACTCAATAGCAGCGCTATTAGTCGCCTCGTTCCCGGTGGTCGTAAATGCTGCTGCCTGTCTAACGTAATCGCCGCCAGTGACCTCAGTACCTGTAGTCGAGTCAGTGGGCGCAACCGTATACAGCGCGACATACACAGTCGTGGGGGACGTGTAGGCCGTGGCCGAGAAGGTGTGAGCTAGAAGCTTTGTTTCTAAATAATCGGTGAATGCCATTACTGTAAAGCCCTCGTTCTCATTCTTACACTGGTCTGGCCGCGAGTTCGTTGATCACTAACAACCATGTCTTCGATCTTTCTTTGGTACATGCTTGCCCAGACGCCAAGCCTTTCATCATCACGCAGATACGGCGCCGATTGAATTAACGCGCCATATAGATAAATATCCGGCGCCAACGTTAAAAGCCAATTGGTGGGCTCGCTGTCTGACAGGTTCGGAATCTTTGCGTAGTAAACGAGCTCGCCCGTATAGCCATCACCGTCTGGTGCCGGGTACGTTTGAATCTCGGTGCCGACATGCGTGTAAAATAATGGCCTGCCGGCGGCGCTTCCTGCGCCCTTCAAATCATTCATCGCCTCGTTAGTCACATACTCAAGCGATTGTGCTGGGTTCGTTTTGAGCATGAGCTGAACGCTCTGGACCCAATCACTAGGCGTGGCGCTGTACTCACTATCGAGCGTCGCGTCAGATCGCTTCACCATAAATCGATGGCGAATGGTTCGCTGAAAATCTGCTTCAGCAAGAAATATAAAATCCTGAATAGCGCCTGTTAGGTCGTCTCGATTGAGCCACCCAGCAATGCTACTTTGCAAGTCTGAATAATTAGCTATTGCCACTTAAACGACACCACCTCGAGTTCGGAAGTATTTATTGTCGCTGTCATTTAACCAGCGCTTTAAACGGACAGGGTCATCAACGATGCCCTGCCGTTTTAAATCGTAATAAATGCTTAATGGAATCGACGCCACCTTACTCCACTCGCCATGCTTTTGATGACGATCAATTGCATTGGCGCTGCGCTTATTCGCCTCGATGATCGCAGTTATGTCCTGGGTTTCGCTGATGATAATTGTGTCATCGTTCAGCGTATCCCCTGTCTCATAACCGAAGTCAGTGCGAATAAGCGCGTCGCTATCGAAGTTCAGTGTGCGTCGATCTTCCATTTTTCACCTATTAACTATCGGCCAAGTCAGCGATAACGCCCAGGCCAGCTTCTTGGTTAACTTGCAAGCCGTACTCGGCCAGAAGCATGTACTTAGTCGCGTCTCCCGTCTTCGCAAGCTCTTCGCTCTGGATCGGACGAAGCGTAGCCAACTCGCACAGATCTGGATCGATGATGTAAGCATCACGCCCCCGGGAGAACCTGTTAGGCGTAATCTGTACTGCGCCAAAGTCGGATAAATAGACGTCAGCCGCACCAATGATAGTGGTAGGTGAATCTGACGGCGCCATATAGCGCTGAGCCGCGATACCAGCAAAGCCAGAGATCACAGTCTTAACGTGAGGTCCAACCATGCACATCTTAGGCTCACCGCCTTCTGCCCAAACGCTCTGCAGAACACCCTTCAACAAGGCCTCGGTCATTGGTCTTTGCGTACCGTCGCCGGCTGCCGTATTAACGACGCCATTGCTTACGGTGGGGTCAGTACCAGTAACGCCGCGAGACGTATTGGTGCGCAGGAATGCAGACAAGGAAGCTGTCTTGCGAGCAGTGGATGTGCTACCAGCAACACCAGCCTGGTTCACGCCACAAAGATTGAACTCCATATCGCGCTTGAGCTCATCGCCCTTTCGAGCCAGTTGATAAGCGATCTCGCTTCGACGACCAGCTAAATCCAGAGCGCCGCTAAGGTTGTCAGCGATGACAAAGTCTTTACGAGAGATCTGTGTATAGTTACCGAGACGAGCCGTTGGCGTAACAGCGGTAAAGCCAGACAGGTCATCGCCATCGATCTGAGCATTAGCTGCTGCGGCGGCGAGGGAGTCTGTTTGCCATTCAAAAAACGTATTCTTAACAGAACGACGCTTGGTCATGTTGCTGACAAAAGGAGTGGTTTGGGGGGAAATGTTGAAAATAACATTTGCCAAGTCTTCGCGAATGCCTTTGGCGGCGTAGCGAGTAAAAGTATTTGTAACGATAGTCATGTCTGATTGCCCTTATAACATGGATTCAATAAGGCCTGCCGCATCTGCGACTCGGCCGCTGTTTGCAAGACGTTGACGAGCGTTTTTCTGTTTTCGTGAACTGGGCGCAACTTGCCCATTACGACTGCCTGGCCTAACCGTCTTGCTGGAACGACCCTCTTTAGCGGCCTTCCTGATCCTGCTCTGCCCTTTATCGTAGAGCATGGCTTTGCGCAAAACTTTAATATGGTTAGCTCTGACCAACGCTTGCAGCTCTTCTTCCGCCACGCCCGATTCGATCAGATACGCTCGCAGCTCTTCGCGCTCCCGAGCGGCTAACTCTTCGTTCCGCCACTCTGGTATCACGTCAGGTAGCATCGCCACCTCTTGCGCTAAGACTTGCTGAATCTGCTCGGTCTGATACTGCTGGTTAGCTTGCGATACCCGCTGTTGCTCCAGATGTATAGCCTGCAGTTTTTCATGCTTGCTTTTTTGCTGCTTAGTCCATTGTCGTTCTAAACGAGCCGCCTCTATTGGATCTTCGTCATACATCCGATCGAAGTCCGGTGCCTGCTCATCCATTCCACTTAACTGATTCTGCAGCGCTCCCAATAATTGCGAATATTGCTGCCGCTCTAAATTTATCGCATCACGGTCTTGCTCGAAGCTTTTTCGCTCCTCCGATAATGCTTGCGATTTACGCGTGTAATCTGCCTGACGTGAGTAGCCGCCCAAAAGCTCATCTAACCCGACCGATACTTCTTCACCATTTACCTTTACAGTGAAAGTCTCAGCGGGGCCGGAGTCTTCTTCTTCCGACTCGTATTCATCGTCATCCAGTTCGGCTTCTTCTTCGTCTGATTCGAGCGCGTCTTCCGCATACTCATCCTCGTCAAAGTCAGCCTCGCCCTCATCGGACTCGTCAACTTGCTCTTGCAAACGCCCCGCATTGTCCTCTTGGGGTGCGAGAAAATCTGCTATTGCACTTTGCGCATCAGACAGGCCATATGTAGCGCCGTCTTCACCTTCTATTCTATCACTCATAAATTACCTGCTCCTTTTTTTATCGAAAGCAATCGAGTCTGCGGCCGATCTCATGGCACCTACCAGGTGGTCGATTGCTTCCATTTTTGCGTGAATCTTCTCTCGATTATCGAGTTTCCGCTCACGCTGCCACTGATCAAAAAGTTCTAGCTTTACCCTGCCAACCATCTCCGCGAAGTCCGGCTCGTCGAACATTCGCTGAAGATTTTCAAGATATTGGTGGTCTGTTTTGCCCATTATTCACGCTCGCCATTTGCCTCATTAATTCTCTGTCTCGCTCCGTGTTTGACCTGATTTGAGCGACATCGACCTGGGCGCCGTAACGTGCGGTAAGCTCTGCTGCTTTTAGCAGCACGTCCGCCTCATCACGATCACGCCGTCGATCGTCCTCGCGAATCATCTTCTCGCGATCGAGCTCAAGCTCTGCCTGCTTCTTCTGGATGTCAGCCTGAATCGATTGCATCTGCACTTCGATCAAGGCCTGATTCGGATCAGGTGGTGGCTCTTGTGGAGGTGGTGCCTGGTACTGCGCAGGATCAGAAAAGAATCGATTGATGTCTTTAAAGCCTGCAAGCTCAAGCATCGCGGTCATCGTCGAATAATAGTTCTGCGCATTGACCAATGGATTATCTGGCCCCATTTGCTGCATAATCATTTCTTGCTTTTGCGATATTTGCTGGAGCATACCCATTCGCTCCTGATCGCCGCCTCGGCCCAGGGCAACATTGCTCACCACGTCCATATCAGCATTCCAAACGTCTGGCGACATCTGCACAAAGTCATTCCGCAGACGAATCATGCGCGGACGATCTTGGTGCTGAATGATTAGGCGAAGAATCCCTTTGAATAATCTCGTCATGCCAGACTCAGCAAACAGCCGAGCGATAAGCTCAGTGCGCTGCTGGGCAGCCGCGATTGTTTGATTCACCGCCATCAGCGTGCTTGACTGCAAGGCCTCGGGCGCCAAGCCATCTGCAGCCTTGCTTACCCCCGTTCGATTCTCGCGCATCTCGTCGAGATACTGCATCATGGGGAAGGCTTCCTTGCCGACATAAGGCAAGTTGAAAGGGATCACAGCGCCTGGCGATCGCATACGAATAATGCCGCCGGCTTCGACGTTCATCACGTCTTCTAAGCTCGCCTGGCCCTCTACAATGCCAACCCGGGGATGGGTGGACATAGCTAACGAATCAAGGCTTGCTCGCAGCACAGAGCTCTTGATGCGCTGTATGTCCATCGTAACATCCGCGATCGATGTTCCAAAAAATGCATGGGGCTCTGGGTCCGGGCAGAAGTGACAAAAAGGAATGTCGTCGAACGGATCATTTCTCATGGCCTCGTAATTAGGTCCCATGCAACAGATCTTTCTGAGCTCTGCAACGCCGTCACCATCGACATCTAAGCGCATATACGCTTCCACATAAAGAACGCGGCGAAGAGATGGATCGGTCGAGTAATCACGACTGTCTTGGCTGCTGAGTAAACGCTCGCGCGCCTCCTCGTTTGACAGCTCGAAATCGTCGTCGTCAGTCACATAATCGATAACCGTGTCAAACTCATAGCCCATAGCGACGAGTTCAGAAACGGTAGCGTAGCGACGGTGCGCGATGAGATCCGAGTCAGTAAAGGAGCGAGCGTGGCGACTGACTAAGATCTCTTCTGGAGGCACCGCCGCTACTCTAACCTTGCCCACAGAACGACGATGTACAACCGTCACGCTGTGCAAATTGAGTGCGGCTTGCTCTTGCGAATCGAACGTGTCGGTGCTCGCCATGCTTTTGATTTTTACAACTTCGATCGATGAGTCGGAGTTCAGTGTCGCTAATGCTTCGTCGTCCAGGCCATCGAGGTCGTAGGATGTAACATCTTCGCTTTCGTCCCAATAGTATTTCAGAAACCCAGAGCCCTTTACCAGGGCGTCTTTGAAGGTTTGATACATGATGGAGATATAGGACTCGTCTTGGTCCTGATTCAATATGTAATTAACGTAATCGGTTGCCTGCTTCGCAACATCGAGGTCTTCAGGGCCAGTTGGCGCGTACTCAACGACATGGTCGCTGCCGCAGAAGATGCGCATCAAGCTTGGCAGCATCGCCTGTACGGTATCCCGTACGTCCATTGTCATCGCAGTCGATCGCCCTTCCTGCTCATTACCGAAAGGCTCGCCATTGTAATACTCTGCGGCGGTAGCTCGCCCAGGGCTTATCGTGTTGTCGATAAAGTCAACAGCGTCTTCGATAGCCTGGCGGACGACTGAGTCAAGCTCCTCTTCGCCCATCCCTACATCGGGCAAGCCGTCTTCTTCGTCGTAATCGGCATCGCTGTCGGTATCATATGAATTGTCACTCATGTTATAATTCCTGTATGAGCATAATAACGCCAGCCGAATATTTCGATCCGAATACCGATTTAGGTAGACGGCGCATTGCTGATATTCCTAAAAAGTTCGCGCGCATCAGAGCAACCCTCCAGAACGAGCCGGCTGACCTTCAGTGGCTTGAGGAAGAGCTTGAGCGCCAAGAAGAACGCCTAAGGCAAAAGCAGGGACTAAGCCCGCATCCACAAGTTTCCGCACCCCTGCAATTCCCTCTCGCGCCAAAGCAGTACGAACACGAGTAATAATTACACTCCTCTCTCCGGCAGCAGGAAATTCCTCAACCAATCCAGCATCAAGCTGCTCCAATCGAGGTGAGATCCTTTTTGCGCCAGCATCTAGCAGGCCGCGCATTTCCGCTCCAACCTCTTCTAGCGGCCCAAGGTATCGGCTGGGCGTGTAAGTCCAATTCGTTGTGTCTCCAACTAGATCGCCGCTGTTTAACCCCCATTCGGTGGTCTTCGGGCTTAAAGTGTCTGCGACGATTGTTGACAGCCTTTTTTGCCATTGAGGGGTTTTCTTCGGCGCCGTATCACCAACCAAGCTGATTAGCTCATCTGGACCTGGGGTAATAATCGATACCCCATTGCTAGTGTGGAGCGGTATCAATAAACCGCTACCAAACTCATCGTTAATGGCTTGTTCTAATTTTACAATTTGCTCTGGCGTGATGGTTTGGCCAAGATTTACCTGCAATGCGTTTCTAGTTGCCGCGCTTGGTGCTTTTGTAATTGATGTATATCCGACAGTATCCTGAGCCCTTAACAGCCCCTGCATGGCAGCGGAGGCTTCCACCACCTTTCTGCTTGCAGGGTCCATAATGCTGGCCTCTATGCCCTTACCCGTAACCGGATCGACAACATCGGCAGAAGCTTTTCCGACCGATATAGGAATACCGACACCAGGATTACTAGCACCCTCATAGACACCTGGAGCGCTGTACGACGGGGCGGTCATTGCTCCAGACTGAGCTGTCATAAAATCTAAACCCCCTGAAGTCTGCATGGCTTCATCTTGCAGGGCGCTGAACTCTTCAAGCACTTGCCTATTAGCAGGATCCAGTAACCCCTTTAAATGCCCTAAGCTCGCTGATGGCGCGGCCTCTGTACGAACCACAGCTTGCGGAGTGAAGTCCTGAAACATCCTGCCTGCTTCAGCAATTGTGGACCCTTCCTCTTCAGCCTTTTGAGCGATCCATATGGCGGCTTGCATACGATCAGCATTCCAATCATCTACTCCACCAGCTTTATTTTTGTTCGCCCAATCGACTAATTTGGCCGTTTCTTCATCCATGAATCGATGCTGAGCACTAGACAAGCCGCCAGAAAAATTGGAGCCGTCTGCGTTTGCATAACCAAACGCCCTAGCTTGACGAATATCGTTTGTCTGACGAGCGCGCCCAGCCTGCTGATTTAATGCCTCGTAGAAGGGTTCTCTTTTTGGGCCTAGTGGCGGAGAAACCCCCTCATAAATTCTGTCTATCGACGGCCCCATACTCGCAGGGAACCGACCTGTATTTATGGAGTCGCCAACGATTGCCTGGTTGTGGCCCTTCATGGCCATCGTGGCGTTGGCGGGGACGCTCGTTCCCTGGCTAGTAATAGCTGCCGATGCGGCATACTGATCCTGTCTGCCGGGTCGTTGCGCTGTCTGCTGTCCTATAAAATCGTTAGTGTCCTCATACCAACGCCTGTAATCAGCACCCTTTTCCGCATAGTCTAGGAGCCGCTTTTGCATAGAGGCAAGACTTTGTTTCGATGTGACCCCGGCTGGGCCGCCCCTGTACTTTCCTGTGGTGTTGAAAGTACGCTGGGTGCCTTCTGCGAGCGGTGCGGGAGCGCTGTCCCCCTCGAACCTCAATCTAGGCACGTCGTCGGGAACCAATCTTGATGCGCTTCGTGCGGCTTGAGCTGTTCTTGCAAGCGCCTTGATAGGAATACCTGCTGCCGCTAACGGCCCGGCCGCAGTCAGCGCATCGCCCAAAATGCCAAAGCCTTGTATCCCGGCATCCAAGTACTTATTATCAGCCAGGTTTTGATTAAAGCTCGGCATCGGCGGAGTGTTTTGCATATAGCCAGGCAATTGATCGAGCGTAATATTGCTCGGGGGCATTGGCGCCATTTGACCAGATGCGTCTAGCGTCGCCGCAGCAGGCAACATAGATGAGCCAAAGTATGCGGCCTGTGCAGAAGTAGGCGCATAATTATTGGCTGCGGCTTGACCTTGCTCCATAGCTGCCCGTTGACGCAACAGCTCTTCATCGGCTCGCCTATTTACAAAATCTAAAAGCCCCATTTATTTCTTTTTGGATTTTGTTTTAGATTTTTTCTTTTTGTCGCCCATGCCGAGCATGATGACGATATCAGCGGCAGCCTCTTTATGGCCACCGGGACCGCGACGATAGGGTTTTTGATTGTCTGTCATAGCCATAGAGCACCTAGATGTGTACACGCGAGAAACATAATTTTCTCACGCTCAAAATAGATGCTGAAACTTTTCTGCTTAGACCGGGTTTAGATTGCGCCGAATAGGCTTGG
>Ga0208303_1000919_pt1 | contig 11973 bp, 12 predicted proteins | sample CB_VirMetaG_2_FD_184537 | JGI IMG/M metagenome (GOLD analysis project Ga0208303, IMG submission 184537) | Freshwater to marine saline gradient viral communities from Chesapeake Bay - CB_1504_2 Viral MetaG (SPAdes) (version 4) | ecosystem: Environmental > Aquatic > Marine > Coastal | place: USA... | reverse complement strand
CGAAACCCGGCTTTCTTCATACGGGCTAGAGGGCTTGCATAATGAAACTGGAAAGGAAACTAGATGAACCTCATCGACGCAGCGCAACATGCGCAACACATGGAGTACATCATCACGGTGACGTTAATCGCCGCTGGTATAATATGGCTGGTGTTCAGGTGATGCGTGACACCGTTGCGAACGTGTGATAACCTGCACCAAACATCAAGGGATATAAACAATGGCCGACCCATTCGAGTTTCACCCGTCGCAGCTTGACAGCCCGGCGACAATCCATTTCGCAATCACGCCAAGCGACACGGTGGACATTCCAATCACGCCACGCGCGATCTACTGCGATGCGGCTGGCACGGCTGTTATCCAAGACAGGTATGGCAATAACGTGACCTACAACTTGCTTGCCGGCGCTGTCATTCCGTTTCGTGGCACGCGCGTTCTGGCAACGGGAACAACTGCAACGCTGATCGGGTGGGCGTAACGTGACAGCAGGTAGGCCGACAGTCTATAGCGATGATGTTGCTGAATCGATCATGGTCAGAATGGCTGCGGGTGAAAGCCTGCGGTCAATTTGTGCCGATGATGCAATGCCATCGCGTTCTACAGTTATGCTTTGGGTTGCCACAGATAGGGAGGGATTTTCGGACCGTTACGCGAAGGCTTGTGATGCAAGGGCGCATTATTGGGCTGACGAATTGCTTGATATTGCTGATGACAGCAGCAACGATTACGTAGAGCGGGAGGGCGGTCCAGCGCTAAACCCAGAGGCGCTGCAGCGGTCACGGCTGCGGGTTGATACTCGTAAATGGCTGCTTTCCAAGATGCTGCCGCGATATGCTGACAAGCTGGAGGTTGAACAAACCAACTTTAACGTGACGATCCAAGGCGACGATAAGGAAATCTGATGCCGCTTGATGGTTCTTTCCAGCTAACAGAACGGCAGAGCGAGGTCCGCAAGGTCTTTGCGACCGCAGCGCGGTATATCCTTGTTTACGGCGGTTCGCGATCTGGCAAGACGTTCCTAACATGCTACGCGATAATCACACGCGCGTTAAAGTCACCAGGTTCACGACATGCGATATTCCGAAATGACGGTGTGGACGCCAAGCAATCCATCGGTAACGAAACGATACCCGCCGTTGTGAAGATGGCTTTCCCCGGACTGCAACTAAAGTGGCGTGAAAAGGATGGATTTTTTGAGCTGCCGAACGGGTCACAGATTTGGCTTGCCGGCCTCAAGGACAAGGAACGGCTTGATAAGGTTCTGGGCAAGGAATACGTCACGATCTACCTGAACGAAGCCAGCCAGATTGCGCTTGATGCGTTCGAATTGGTCAAGTCGCGCTTGGCGCAGGTGATTAAGCAGTTGGACGGCAAGCCACTCAAGCAGGTGATCTATGTTGACCTGAACCCAACGACTGCCGCGCATTGGACCTATCAGATATTTGTAAACGGAATTCACCCGGCTGACGGGTTGCCGATCCCCGACCACGAAACAGACTACGCGCACACGACGATCAACCCCGCTGACAATATGGCGAACCTGTCTGTTGAATACCTAAAAAGTCTTGCGCACATGCCAGAACGCCAGCGCAAGCGATTCTACGATGGCGTGTTCTCTGCTGATGATGACAACGCGCTATGGCGTCGGCGTTACATTACGCACGAGCAGCCGCCTGAACTTGAACGTATTGTCGTGGCAGTTGATCCCGCCACGACAAACAACCCCGGCAGCGATGAAACTGGGATCGTTGTGGTGGGTCGCGATGCGTCTGGTCGTGGGTATGTGCTGGATGATGACAGCGGGCGCTACAGGCCGGAAGATTGGGCGCGGCGCGCTTTGTCGCTATATGATCAATATGAAGCTGACTGCATTGTGGCTGAGGTAAACCAGGGCGGTGATATGGTCGAGGCTATGATAAGGGCAGCGGCGCGCGGACGCACTGTGCCTGTGACCAAGGTGACGGCGACGCGCGGCAAGCACGTCAGGGCAGAGCCTATCGCTGCGCTTTACGAGCAGGGAAAGGTTCGCCATGCGGTGTCACTGCCGCAGCTTGAAGACCAGATGTGCGCGTTCACTATCGACATGGACCGCAAGTCGCTTGGCTATTCCCCGGACCGCGTTGATGCGCTTGTCTGGGGAATGACGAACCTTTTCCCGGCGATGGTGGGGCGCAAGAAGCAACCGCCCGCTATTCTTATGCCTACATCTATGCCTATTGCTAGGTGAGTTGTAATGTTATACTGTAACCGAAACATGGGGTCTCATAATGGCACGTAAGACAAAAGAGCAAAGATTGCAGGCGGTCCATGAGGACGCTCTAATCGAGTTCGACGCCATTCAATCCGCCGTGCGTGACGAGCGCATTCAGTGCCTTGAGGATCGCCGGTTCTATTCCATCGCGGGCGCGCAGTGGGAAGGCAGCCTGGGCGAGCAGTTTGCCAATAAGCCTAAGTTTGAGGTGAACAAGGTTCACTTGTCGGTGATGCGGATCATCAACGAATACCGGAACAACCGCATCACGGTTGATTTTCTAAGCAAGGACGGCAGCGCAGACGATACGCTTGCCGATACCTGTGACGGGCTTTACCGGGCCGATGAAGAATACAGCACGGCAGACGAAGCCTATGACAACGCGTTTGAGGAGGCCGTCGGCGGTGGTTTTGGCGCATGGCGTCTGCGCACTGTGTATGAGGATGAATACGACGACGACGACGACCGTCAGCGCATCCTGATCGAACCTATCTATGACGCCGATACATCCGTGTTCTTTGACCTGAACGCCAAGCGCCAGGACAAGAGCGACGCCAAGTCATGCTATGTGCTAACAGCCATGACGCCCGACGCCTATGAGGAGATATGGGGCGATGATCCGACAAGCTGGCCTGAAAGTATTGGCGACATGGACTTTGACTGGGCCGCGCATGACGTGGTTTATGTTGCGGAAGTCTACAAGGCTGAGATGCAACTTGAAACCATCCGCGTATTTGAAACGCTGGCCGGCGAAGAAGAACGCTATAGCGAGGCGGACTTTGCCAATGATCCGGAGTTAGAGGCCGCGCTTGCATCGGTCGGCACGCAAGAGGTTCGCCAGAAAAAGGTAAAGCGCCGCAAGGTTCGCAAGTATTTCATGAGCGGCGGTGGCGTTCTGTCCGACGAAGGCCACATCGCAGGCACGGAAATTCCGATTGTGCCGGTCTATGGCAAGCGGTGGTTTGTGGATAATATCGAGAGGTGCATGGGGCATGTGCGCTTGGCCAAGGATGCGCAGCGGCTCAAGAACATGCAGCTATCCAAGCTGGGCGAGATCAGCGCACTGACGCCGATGGAAAAGCCTATCTTTATGCCTGAACAGGTTGCCGGTCACGAATATATGTGGGCGCAGGACAATCTGAAGAACTATCCTTACTTGCTGGTTAACCCGGTGCAGGATGCCAACGGCAACGAAATGGCAAGCGGTCCAATCGGATACACCAAACCCCCGCAAATCCCCGCAGCTATGGCCGCACTGTTGCAGATCACAGAGCAGGATATGCAGGACATTCTCGGACGTCAGCAGGACGGCGAAGAGATGGTGTCGAACATCAGCGGCAAGGCTGTTGAGTTGATCCAGTCGCGGCTAGACATGCAGTCATTCATCTACATGTCGAACATGGCTAAGGCTGTTAAGCGTTCCGGCGAAATCTGGCTATGCATGGCGCGTGATGTGCTGGTGGAGCCGGGCCGCAAGATGAAAATGGTTGGCTTGCAGGGCGATATTGAAACGGCAGAACTGACAACGCCGATCCTGAACACGGAAACTGGCGAGGTTGAATATGAGAATGATATTTCCAAGGCCAAGTTTGACGTTATCGTTGATGTAGGGCCTTCGTCTGCGTCCAAGCGCGAGGCCACAGTGCGCGCGCTGACTGGTATGATCCAGTTGACGCAAGACCCGCAGGATAGGGCTGTGTTGACCGGCATGGCGCTAATGAACATGGAAGGCGAAGGCATTTCTGACGTGCGGAAATTCTACCGCAAGAAGATGGTCAGCATGGGTGTTATTGAGCCGAACGAAAAAGAAGAGGCCGAAATGGCAGCGGCAGCGGAACAACAGCAGCCAGATCCGCAGGTGGTTTACTTGCAGGCGGAGACAGAGAAGTCACAGGCGCAAGCTGTCAAAGCGCAGGCTGACACCGAATACACGGCAGCCCGGACGGAAGAGACACGCGCCAAAACCGCCGAAACGCTGGCATCCATTGACAGCAACGAGCGCGAATTGGCACTGAAAACAGCGCAGACCCTTAGCAATTTGACGCGGGGTCAGCAGTAACACGGCAACCGCACCGCCGTTCAATTGGTGTGAGACAAAGAGGCACGACATGGCACTAGACGCAGAAAAAGCAAATCTTGAGGATCAGGAACTTGACGACCAGGAAGTTGATGACGGCGACGCGGACGAAGATGAAGGACCGGACGCGCCGTTAGAGGTTGAAGCCGAAGATGACGGCGATGACGAAGATGACGGCGATGACGAAGTGATTGTATCAATCGGGGATGTGGCCGAAGCGGAAGCCGGCGACGCCGAACCCGCGCCGGCATGGGTGCGTGATCTTCGCAAGCAATACCGCGAGGAAAAGAAGCGCACCAAGGAACTTGAGGCTAAGCTGGCCGAACGTGACGCGGTTGCAAAGCCTGCCGAACAGGCCAAGAAGCCGACCCTTGAGGCCAGCGACTTTGATACTGCCAAGTACGAGGAAAGCCTTGCTGCGTGGTATGATCAGAAGCGCGAACGTGACGCGCAAGAGGCTGCCCTCAAGGCCGAAGATGAAGACGCCGAAAAGGCATGGGGCGAACGGCAGAAAGTATACCAAGAAACCAAGGCTGGCCTCAAGGTGCGTGACTATGACGATGCCGAGGAGGTCGTGCAAGACACGATGTCAGTGACGCAACAGGGCATGATCCTGCAAGGTGCAGAGAACCCGGCGTTGCTGGTCTATGCGCTGGGCAAGAACCCGAAGCGCGCCAAGGAATTGGGATCAATCAAGGACCCGGTGAAATTTGCTTTTGCAGTTGCAAGATTGGAGACACAGTTGAAAGTTGGCAAGAAAAAGGCCTCCACATCGCCGGAGCGTGTCGTGTCCGGCACGGGCCGATCATCTGGGGCAGTTGATAGCACGTTGGAACGGTTGCGCACCGAGGCTGAAAAGACGGGCGACTTCACTGCCGTCCGGGCGCACAAGAAGAAGATGCGCAAGGCTTGATAACCTGCAATCAAGTGTGATAAGGTAACAACTAAGGCGTCATCGGCCTAACCGATAGTTTACAACAGCCGCGTTGCTTAGGTGACGCGGCAAACCAAGTAGCCGCCTGACTTACTGTGGCGAGATGAAACAAGATTTATCTCAACAAAAGCGGGGCTTTCCTGCTTTGCCATGTAAGCTAGGAGCAACTAATGGCTAATACATTTTCAAAAGAGGAGCGCGTTGCCTTCGAGGATATCCTTGAGGGCTTCGAGGATGCGCTTGTTATTTCGCGCAACGTGTCCAAGTATGGCACGAACGCGCAAATGATGGAGCGCGCAAACGACACCATCTGGCGTCCAATGCCCTACATCATGTCGTCTCAAGACCGCGTTGTCGGCACTGACATCACATTTCAAGACGTAAAGCAGCTTTCCGTTCCATCCAACATCGGCTTTCAAAAATCTGTGCCTTGGAAAATGGACGCGCTGGAATTGCGGGACGCCCTGCAAGAAGGTCGCTTGGGTCAGGCCGCATATCAGCGCCTTGCATCTGACGTAAACACCGCAGTTCGTGACGTTGCATCACTGCAAGGAACAATGGTTGTTTCGATTGCAACTGCTGCCGGGACTTATGCCGACATTGCACAGGCCGAAAGCCTGATGAATGAACAAGGTATTGCGGAAGGTGATCGTTACCTTGCACTGTCCACCCGTGACTATAACGGGCTGGCATCCGATCTTGCTGCACGTCAGACAATGGCCGGCAAGCCAACGTCTGCTTACGAGCGTTCTTATGTTGGCAACGTTGCGGGTCTTGAGACATACAAGATGGACGCAGGCAAGCGCATCGCCGCCGCTGGTGGTGGCACGCGCACAATCGCGACAAACGGCGCACAGGTTCAGTATGTTCCCAAGTCGTCCGAGAGCGTCACGGCTGGCGTTATCAACGTCGACAACCGTTACCAGACCGTCACCGTGTCCGCGACAACCGGCGTTGTCGCTGGCGATTGCTTCACCATTGCTGGCATCCAAGCGGTTCACCACATCACGAAAGAAGCGACAGGGCAGCTTAAAACCTTCCGCGTTATTTCGGTGGACAGCGGCACCACAATGACGATCAGCCCGCCTTTGATTGGCGCGAACCAGGGTTCTCCGACTGACGCGGAGCTGGCATATAAGAACTGCGAAGTTGTCAGCACATCGGCAACCGCTGCAATCGTTTGGCTGAACGTCACTGCCGCTGCAGCCAACCCGTTCTGGCACAAGGACAGCATCGAAATCCTGCCCGCATCCTACGCGGTGCCAACGGATCAGGGTGTTGACGTGATGAAAGGCACAATCGACCAGGGTCTTGAGGTCTGTATGACAAAGTTCTTCAACAACAAGACGTATGTTTCCGAGTATGCCCTCGATGTGCGGTTCGGGGTGGTCAACACCAACCCTGAAATGAACGGCATCATCCTGTTTGGCCAGACCTAAACAATAACGCGGCGGGGCTTCGGTCCCGTCGCATCATATAAGGGGGTCTGCATGGGCTGGACTAAGCGCGACATTATCAATCAGGCGTTTGAGGAAATCGGGCTGGCTGGCTATGTCTTTGACTTGCAGCCCCAGCAGATCGAAAGCGCAGTGCGCAGGCTTGATGCGATGATGGCGACATGGAACGGCAAGGGCCTGCGGCTTGGGTATCCTGTGCCTAATTCACCAGGTTCCGGTGATCCTGACGAAAACACAAACGTTTCTGACATGGCTGTTGAGGCCATGATTTTGAATTTGGCGGTGCGTATCGCGCCGATCTACGGCAAGACGGTATCGCCTGACACGAAGGCCACGGCCAAGGGTGCGTACAATCAACTGATGGCACAGGCCGCGCGACCGATTGAAATGCAGAGGGATGCCTATTCGATCCCGGCTGGGGCTGGCCATAAGGGGTGGCGCGATAGCCGTGACCCGTTCCTTGTGCAGCCCACTGATGAATTGCAGGCTGGTCCTGATAGCCTTTTGGAGTTTGAATAATGACTGAAATCAACCGGCTGACTAGCACAGACGCGCTTGCCGCTGGCGACCTGCTGCCCGTTTACAAACAATCGCAGGGTGACGCGCGCAAGGCCAGTATCACTGTGCTGATGGAATACATCAACGCGAATGCGGATCTGCCAGGCGACCAGTCAACGCAATACGCCGCCCCTAGTTCTACGGGCTTCTCTGTCACTGTGAACGCGGGCGATGTGTGGTTGATCCTGACGCCGACGGCGGGCTTTGCGGCTGGCACGATTGCCCTGCCTGATGCGCCTGCCGACAAAGACACGGTGACGGTTAACTGCACGCAGGCTGTTACGACGCTCACTGTATCATCCGGCAAGACTGTGACAGGCGAACCCACAACACTTGCGGCCAATGCTTTCTTTACGATGCGCTACGATGCTGTTGCTGGCGTTTGGTATCGGATCGGGTAAATGCAGATCCCCATCCTAAGCGGCACCTTTGCGGACGTATCGCCAGACTATCGCACAAGTTATCCGCGTAACCTTGTTCCGGTGCCAAAAGATACGGGCGTTTCGGAGGGCTATTTGCGTCCCGCTGATGGGATTGTCGCGCTTGGGACTGGACCAGGTGTAGACCGGGGCGGGATCAACTGGAATGGCGTTCTGTATCGCGTCATGGGGACTAAGCTAGTCTCCATCAGCGCGGCCAACGTGGTCACTGTCATTGGTGACATCGGTGGGGCTGGCCGGGTGACTTTCACCTATGGGTTTGAATACCTTGCTGTTGCATCAAGCAACCAGCTTTGGCTTTATGACGGCACGACGCTTGCGCAGGTGACTGACCCGGACCTGTTGGACGTTGTGGACGTAGTTTGGGTGGATGGCTACTTTATGACAACAGACGGCGAGTTCCTTGTCGTTACTGAATTGTCAGACCCGTTTAGCGTGAACCCGTTGAAGTATGGTTCTTCGGAGGCCGACCCTGACCCGGTGCTGGGGTTGCTGAAGCTGCGCAATGAAGTATATGCGCTGAACCGATACACGATTGAGGTATTTGACAACATCGGCGGCACGGGCTTCCCATTCCAGCGGGTCAACGGCGCGCAAATCCAGAAGGGTTGTGTTGGGACGCACGCGAACTGCGAGTTCATGGATAACATCGCGTTTCTTGGCGGCGGCATGAACGAAGCGCCGTCTGTATTTATCGGGGCAAACGGGCAAGCCGCAAAGATCGCAACCCGCGAGATTGAGGAAATCTTGCAAGAATACACCGAGGCTGAATTGTCCGGCGCGTTCCTGCAATCCCGCGTAGACCGGGCGCATGAGCACCTAATAATTCACCTTCCCCGCCACTGCCTTGTCTATGACGGTGTAGCAACGGGCGTTCTTGGCGTGCCTGTCTGGTTCACGCTGGCATCTGCGATTGATGGTGATGCGAAGTGGAAAGCAAACGATTGCATCTATTGCTATGACCGATGGAACGTGGCGCACACCGACACGACGCAGTTTGGTTATCTTGACCGCACTGTATCAACTCATTGGGGCGATGCGGTCGGCTGGGAATTTGGCACGCAGATCCTTTACAACGAGAGCAACGGCGCAATCTTTCATGAGTTGGAGTTGGTCGCGCTAACGGGCAGCATACCGCTCGGCGGCGATCCGACCATCTGGACAAGCTATTCGGATGATGGCGTCACATGGTCCGTTGAAAAGGGGATCAAGGCTGGCAAGCAAGGAGATCGCAATAAACGGTTGATCTGGCTGCAACAGGGCCACATGCGCAACCAGCGAATGCAGAAGTTTCGCGGCACGTCCGGCGCGCACATATCCATGAGCCGTTTGCAGGCACGCCTTGAGGCGTTGGCGTTCTGATGGCTGTTGTTATCAATCCCCCATCGCGCAACCAGATTGCCAAGATCGCAGGCAATGACCCTGAACTTGTGCGGGCTTTGGAGCGGCTATTCCTGCAGGCTTTGAACTTGACGCCGACAGAGATTGATGACGTGAATGCGGCTATTAATCGGATTATTGAGAACGTCAAGTTTATTTCAAGTCAAACTGATTTGCCGGACGCCGTTGGCGGCGTTATCACACTTGAAGCTGGCAAGACGTACTTTATCACCACTGACATTGATTTGCAGGGCGACAGATTGGAGACGGGCGGTGTTGTGACGATCCTCGGCACATCATCCGAGACGGCTTCCATCACTAGCACAGGGCTAGGGGTTGGGGTTCCGTTGCTGACATCGCGGTACACGATGCCGGTGCGGTTTATCACGTTCAAGGACGTTGATACGGCCATTTACATTGATGATGCGGGGATAAATGGCCCTGTTGCGCTGGATTGGTACGGCGTCAACTTCCTGAACGTCACGACCGTTGGCGAGATCGGAGACGTCGACAACTTCGTTTACGACACGGGCGCGTTCTTGGGAAGCCAAGGCATGACGTTCACAGGATCAATCGGCACGGCAGCTTTCAGTAATAGCCTGTTTCGGGGCGATGGATCAGCGGCTAACATAATCAGCATTGATGCCACAGCGACAATCACGCGGCGGTTTCGGATCATCTATTCGTCAGTTGTGGCCTTTGGGTCTGCGGTCGGCATTAACGCCAGCACGTCAGCGACGATCCCTGTTGAGGGGTTCATTCTGGACACGGTAAACTTTTCAGGCGGGTCAACATACGTCACTGGCGTACAGCAAGACGATGATAAAGCAAACTGGTCTGAGTGCCGTGGCGTGCGCAACAGTGCGGCGATCAGCTCTTACTACATGAACGGCAACACGACAGCGACAACGATTGCGACCATTGGCGTTGCGGTAAAAGCGGCGGGCACGACGACATCAGCGCCGATTAGTCAGCGGTTCACTAACACGGCAAACCGCGCAACGTATGACGGGGCCATTCAGCGTGACTTTAAGGTGTCTGCGGTTCTGTCTTGCAACTCCGGCAACAATAACATAGTGGGCATTTACATCGCCAAGAACGGCACGCTATTGCCTGAAAGTGAGGTCTACATCACGGCCAACGCGGGCGGGCGTGCAGAGGGCGCGTCTTGTCAGGTGATCGTTGCAATGGTTGAAACGGACTATATTGAGATTTGGGTTGAAAACGATACGTCCACAACTGACGTGACAGTTAGCGAGTTGAACGTAATTGTGGAGGCGCTGAATTGACCGTAGGGCTTGAACAAATGACAGATTTGTGCAATTATTCGAAAGCTGAGACAAACGCCCGCCAGCAGGTAGATACCGCGAAAGGCGAGGCCGTGACAGCGATTACAGAAAATATCAGCGTTGATGACGTAGAGCGTAAAATGCTTGCAATGCCGCAGGCCGACTGTCCTGTCGTTCATCGCTTTGGGCCGGGCCTTTACGTTCGTGAATTGACATTGCCAGCCGGAACGCTCGCCATTGGTCATGCGCAGAAATTTGAACACCTGAATATTGTCATAGCTGGCAAAGTGGCAATGATTGACGGCGATAGGGTCAAGATTGTGCATGGGCCATGTGTATTTACAGGGCAACCCGGTCGCAAGATTGGTTATGTGATTGAAACATGCGTTTGGCAAAACGTCTACGCCACTGGCGAAACCGACATTGATAAACTAGAAGCCATGTATCTTGACAAGAGCGATGCGTGGCAAGAAGCGCAAGAGGCTGTGACAGATGCGCAGCTCATTTCCCGGCAAAATGATCGTGATGATTTTGCTGCAACGATTGCAGCGGCTGGATTTGATGCAGGCACAGTGCGCGCGCAGCCTGAAAATGAGGCAGACCAAGTTGACATGCCCCAAGAGTTTAGCGGTGTTGTGACTGTTCGGCCATCGCCGATTGACGGCATGGGCCTCTTCGCATCTTGGCCAATTTCCGCTGGTGACGTGATATGTCCGGCGCGGATGGATGGAATGCGGACACAGGCTGTCCGATACACAAACCATGCGAAAACACCGAACGCCAAGTTCGTCATGCGAGAGTGTGGCAATATTGATCTTGTCGCTATTTCAGACATTGGCGGATGTAAGGGCGGGGATCGGGGCGAAGAAATAACAGTTCATTATGGGCGGGCGCTTGCTTTGTCTGGCATCGACGTAAAGGGGATTGCAGCATGAGCGGAATTGCAACGGCCATTGTGGGCAGTGCTATTGTTGGCGGCGCGGTCACGTCTCGCGCAGCAGATCGAGCGGCTGATGCGCAAACGCGCGCAGCGGACGCGGGCATCGGCGAACAGCGCAGGCAGTTTGACCGCGTGCAAGAATTGCTTTCGCCTTACGTAGACGCGGGCGAGCAGGGCCTAATGGGTCAGATGAACCTTGCGGGGCTTGGCGGTCAGGAGGCGCAGCAGGCGGCGATTGATCAGATCATGCAGGGTCCAGAGTTTGCCAATCTGACGCAACAGGGCGAGGAGGCTATATTGCAAAACGCATCGGCCACCGGCGGCTTGCGTGGAGGCGATACGCAAGCCGCGCTTGCACAGTTTCGGCCTGGCGTGCTGTCGGGGCTTATTAATCAGCAATACGGGCGGCTTGGTGGATTAGCGGGCATGGGTCAGGCATCGGCTGCGGGTGTTGGCGCTGCCGGTATGCAGACAGGTCAGAACGTGGCGGGACTTATGCAGCAGCAGGGCGCGGCGCAGGCTGGCGGGGCTATGGCGCAAGGCCAGGCGTGGGGCAACGTATTGGGGCAGGTTGGGCAATTGGGCGGGGCCATGATGACCGGCGCGATTGCTAACCCATTCGCAACGCAGGGCGCGGCGCAGGCTGG
>Ga0208303_1000915_pt1 | contig 12012 bp, 11 predicted proteins | sample CB_VirMetaG_2_FD_184537 | JGI IMG/M metagenome (GOLD analysis project Ga0208303, IMG submission 184537) | Freshwater to marine saline gradient viral communities from Chesapeake Bay - CB_1504_2 Viral MetaG (SPAdes) (version 4) | ecosystem: Environmental > Aquatic > Marine > Coastal | place: USA... | reverse complement strand
CAGAACTTAAAAAGTTTCTTATGTGTGTTGGTATAGATAAAATTGTTTTTGCATATTGTGCACCGGCTTTAGGTGTTAAAATTAAATTACGATACGCAGCAGAAAAAGTTTTACCTAATGGACCACCCGTATCTCCTCTTAAAAAATCTTGTATCCTAGATGTGTTTGTAAAACTTTCAGCAATATCTCTTGTAGTATAAGTTCCAGATAATCTATTTACTAACACACCTTCTTTAAAATATTCCTCTACATAATCATCCATTTTTACAATGTCTGCATTAGGACCAAATGCTCTTTTTGCAGATAGTGGACTGTCATGAAAAAATCCTCTTGCACCAAATGGTGTATCTGATTTTGCATTTGCTTTTGCAATATCATCAGCATCTAATATTTCATCAAACAATTGATTCTTTCTTGCAATAACTGATAGTCTATTCATTCCTTCAAATATAGAGTGTCTTGCATCTTCTATTTCACCAAACAATTCTCTAAATACTTTAGAACCTTTACCGATAACTCTTAAATCTTTTTTACCACCTGGTAAATTTTTTTCTAATGTTTGTGCAAACGTTTTAAATCTCATTGGATCTTTAGCTGATTTAGATAAATCAGGAAATTGAAACGTAGGTAAAGTATCTTTAGATGGATCCATCTTTCTAACTTGTTTTATAATATCATTAACCATACCTTCTGCTTCTAAATCTGTTATTGGATTATTATTTTTAGCAGCGTATCTTTTAAATAGTTCTTTTGTATTTGCTACCGCATCTCTAGTTGGTTTATATCGTTGAAAAAATCCTGCTTCTGCATTTTCAAATATTTCAAATGTATTACCAATATAGTTTTTAACTCTATTCCCCATGATCTTTCTTAAATCTTTGGTAACTCCTGTTGGTAAATCTACTTTAGCACCTGGACCAGCTGCAGTTATTTCTAATAATGAGTTAAACTCTTGTCTTGTTTTATCTAATACATCTAATATTTTATTTGCTGCAACAGTGCCTTCATCTGTACCTATTCTTTTTATTGCAGTATTGATAACTTGTTTTTTTAAATTACTATCTAAGGGTTTAGTTAAATCACCTTCAAATAGTGTATCATCTAATAATTTTAAAAATTGTTTTCTTTCTTCGACACTAGATGTGTTTAATAATTTTCTATATTCAGGAAATATTGTATCTATTTGTTTATCAATTCTTGCAACCATTTCTTCAGAAAAGTTAGTATCTCGCATTGTTCTTCCCGTTTGAACTTGTTTTGCTTTTGCTATCTCTTCTGGTTTAGTTCCTCTGAATCTAAATGCTGATGCAAGTCTATCTAATCCTCTTGCTATCATAGAGTTACTATATGCTATTTCTTTTCCTCTTGTAGCCAATGTTTTTATAGCTTGACCTCCTCCATATACAAAAGGTGCAAGCAGTGCAGACTCTGATCCAAATTTTAATCTATTTAATAATTTTCTTTCTGCATCCTCTTGAGCAGTTGCTTTTACATCTCTATCTAATTCAGTGGGGCCTGATTCAAAAAGATCTCCAAAGGTTCCAATCTTTTCATTGTCAACAACTAATGTTTCACCTGCAGCTCCCCCTAATGCAATAATACCATATCTTTTTGCACCGGTTATCTTGTTGTATTCGTCTGCTTTATCTAAACCTTTTTTAATATTTTTATTTTTTGGATTTACAAGTTTACCTGATTTTTTTGCGTTTATTAATTTACTAGCAATTTTTTCAGCACCTTTAATTGTTGCTTTAGCACCCAATGTTCCGAAACCCGCTATCTGAGTAAGTGCTTCTGATATTTTACCGGTCGCTCTTTCTTGTGCCAATTCTTCAAAAGGGTTTATTGTATCAAAAAACTTTTCTACTTCAGCTGCATAACTTATACTTTTATCATCAAGGACAGGTGCACCAAATAATACACCACCACCTGCATCAAATAGTTCTGCTGTAACTGATGCAAACCCTTCCGGTATTTTTATTAAACCTGACAATACTCCAGATGTAAAACTAGTTAATGCAGATACTTCGTTTTCGTCTTCTGCTTTTGGTTTTTTATCTTCTTGAGTGTATAGAGAAGTATTTAGATCTAATTGATTAGATTGTTTTTCTTTATTCTTATCCTCTTCTTCTACCTTGAGAGGTTGGAATCTAGGATCGTCTAGGCTAATCTTAGCCATGTCTTACCTCTCTTCTGCTTCGTATGTTAACGGATCTAGTCTGTAAGTATTACCTTGATTATCAAGTATTAAAAAATCTGCAGTTTGTGGATCATAAAATATATCTCCAGGTTGTCCTGTAGGTTCTGCTCTAACAATATTTCCACCTGTACCATATCCGTAATTTACAAATCCTTTAAATTTAGATTGTATTTCTGGAGATGCATTTACTTGGAATCTAACAAGATTATTTGCAGTTAAATTAGGTTTTTGTTTTACAGCTAAGTTATCACTTTCTGCAAATGTTTCAGTTAAATCTAATACTCTTGTTTCTGGTGAAGGAACAACACCTTTCTTAGCAGGATCTGCTTCAGGGTTGTCTATTTTAAATTGTAATTCATCTATAGTATTTTTACCTTCTTGTATTTTAACAGCTATTTTATTTTGTCTATCTAAATCACCTTCAGCTGCTTTAAAATCTCTTTCTAATTTAGCAAGATCTGCTTGTGCATTTATTTTTTGTTGTTCTAAGTCTGCACCAATATCTGCTTCAACACCTGCAAGTGCTATTTCTCTATCTACATCTTTTTTAGCTTGTGCTGCTTTAAAATATTCTGCTGTTGGTTCTTCAAATGCCATAGCTAAATTAGCTAATGTTCCGCCACCACCTGTTTGTGATAGACCACGTAAACCACCTTGAATTAATAATTGTGATACTGGATCAAATGCAGGTTCTTCAAATTTTTTCAATGCTTCTTTTATTCTTTCAGAAGGTCTAGGTGTTCCTTCTTCAAAATTACTTCTGATACCAGTCATAATACCACCACCAACTTCACCACCTTTTCTGAACATAGGTCTTCTAAATACTTTACTCATTAGCCTCCTAATTTACTAAAACCTTTATATAGTCCTGCAAGTGTTGCACCTGTACTTAGTGCAGTTTGTAATGGACTAGGTGTAGGTTGTACGGTTTGTTGTGTTTGAGCTGGATATCCAGATATTAGACCCATGATTCCTGAACCTAAAGTCTGTGCAGCTTGAATAGGTTGTTGTACTTGTGCTTGCGCTAATTGTTGTTGAGCAGAAAGTTCTGCTTGTTTTTGTGCTTGTCCTAAACCACCTAACGTAGTTAATCCAGAAATTTGTTGACCAACTAAACTAGGAGCTAATTGCGCTAAATTCATTTGTTGACCAAAAGCTTGTCCTGCTAATTGTTGCGCTTGACCAAAACCTTGTTGTAATAATTGTGCTTGTAATGCTGCTCTGTTTCTATCAGACTGTGATGCATATTCTGCTCTTGCAACACCTTCTCGTCCACCACCAAATGCACCCGCTTGAATAGCAGCAGCTGGAATTCCTAATGCACCTCTTTGTGCTTGAACATCAAATTCTTGTAAAGTTGTATCTATTACATCTTGTTGATACGGAGACATAAACTGCTGGTATGCAGTTGGTCCTGTTAATGAACCAGCAGCTTGAAGATAAGGGGCGTATGCACCTAATCCACCTGATAATCCCATTGCTTGTTGTTGCAACGGATCCATACCAGCCACAAATTGTGGCCCCATTGTTTTAGATAAGTCAGCTTGTTTAAAACCACCAACAGCTTGTTGTAATTCTGTGATATATGGTTTTGCAGCTGCTTCAATAAAAGGAGCTGGTTGTGTTACTTGTGTAATAGTTTCAGCCATTAAACTCGTCCTCCATTTTCTAATTTTTTCATCATATCGTACATACGTTGAGCGCCTTTATTAACATCACCGTTACCCATTCCTCTTACAGCATCTGCTGTAAATACAAATTCATTGTTTGATAACATTGCAGGGATGTCATCTGCCTTTTCTTTTACACCAACTGGAGGAATAAATCCACCACTATCTCTAAGGTCTAATTCTGTTACTCCTGCAGGGTTTTGATTCAAGGGTAAACCCATGACCCCAGATGCCTGCATCGCGTTGTCTTCTGCTCTGTCTCCATAAGCATAACCTATTCTACCTCCATTAGCCTTACCTTGTGTCTGTTGTATTTGATTTACTTGTGCTTCACTTAAACCTGTTATAGATGATATGGTACTAACGTCTGCACCCATTTTAATCATTGTTTGAGCCTGTTTAACTTTTTTAGGATCCATCATTCCCATTTCTGGAGTACCTTTCTCATAACCTATTCTACCTCCTTCTTTTAAACCATATCTTCTACGAAAAGCTTCTATAGGATCTGGACCGTAAGAAGAAACATAATTAGGATCTCTTAATTGAGATTGAAATTGAGGAAATGCTTGTGCAAAATTATATTGATCTACGTCACTTAAAGTTTCAAAAGTTTCTCCTCTAAATGCTTCTTCAGGACTTAAAGCGGTAAGTCTATCAATTAAAGATTTATCTTCATAAAATATTGGTGGGGGAGATGTGTTAACTCCCGGTGTAGGTATAGGTGAATTTTTTAACATATACTCATCATAAATTTTTTTATTTGCTTCCATTTTTAACTCTAAAGGAGTTTTACTTGGTGGTGGTGCAGATGCAGACGCAGGTGTATAATTAGTATTATATTGATTCATATATGATTTTGTTAAGGCATCTATTACTTGTTTTCTTCCAAAATTAGAAGTTCCAGTCATTGGGCTTTGCATAGCAGACATACCAGGAATAATTCCATAAGCACCTAATTGTCCTCTCAAAAATGATTCTATACCACCTCCTCTTGCAGCTTGACTTAAATCTCTTGCAGCTTGAGCTCTTACATTTGATTCTACAACAGGTCTAATCGCTTGACCTATTCCTTGTACTTGCATTGCTTCTCTAGTTCTATCTTGTAAAAATTGATTAAAATCAAAATTACCACCTTGTTGAAAACCTATTCTACCACCATCAGCAAATCCTCTAGTACTATATTCTGATAAATCAGCTTCTACTAATGCAGGTATTTGATCTTCTGAATATCCCAGTTCTCTATATGCTTTTGTAAGTCTTATTTTTATAGATTCTATATCTTGTTGACTTCTACCTTGATCAGTCATTTCAGCAACATCTTGTCCAGGCATTCCAGATAATGCACCACCTAATAAAGAACCTCCTGCAAAAACTCCTAATGTTTTTCCTAAACCTGTTAACTTACCTGCTTCAGTTAATTTTAATGCCCCAGGTATACCTTTTAAAAATCCAGCTCCTGGTAATTTACTAAAACTAAAACCTCCTGGTCCAAAACCACCACCTAAATAATAACCTCCTGCAGCAAGAAGTGCTAATTTACCAGCATCAGATTTTACTACATCTTTAACAGCACCAGCTGCTCCTTTGACAGCACTTTTAACACCTTTAGTAATTGATTTAAAAGCACTTCCTAGTCCATAGTTTTCTCTAGGAACGGCATTCATAATGCCTCCACCCATACGTAATTGTCTGTTCATTTGTGATCTGCTTATCGCCATATATTAATATTTAAACTAGTTTAAGGCAGGCATATAAAACCTGTAATAAAAGATTTTATTATTTTTTAGTCTTTTCGTCAACACGTTTAGTATATTGTAATTCGTCCCAAAGTCTACCAGAATATTGATATTCTCCAACGTGTGTAATGTAATCTAATACATATGCATGAACTTTACCGCCCATATCTGTCCATCTTTTACAGAATCCAAAGTCTTCACCATAAAATTCTTTAGTTTTAGGATCATGTAGGCAGTCAAATAGATTGTAAAAATTAGGCTTAAATGTCTCTTTACCATTAATAATAGTTGGTTGATTGATCTTTAATTCTGGATAATGTTTAATCATCTTTTCTATAACCGATCTTTTAATTAACATACATCCTGTTGGAGCATGAGAGAGTTCCATAACTCCATTAGTAACCGTAATGCTGTCTTTATTGTTTACTTTAATAGGAAATGTAAAACCCGATTTTTGTAAGTGATCTGCTTGATCTATTTTTTCTGCATGTAATCTTCTCCAAGATTTATCCCAATCTAATGTTTTCATTGGGTATGGACATGCGATAATATCTTTATCTAAGTCCATCATTTTAAATATAGTCTTAGATTGAAAATCTATATCGGAATCTATAAATAATAAATAATCATAGTTTTCAGAGTCAGTTAAAAATTCAGATACACATAGATTTCTACCTTGTTGTACTAATGATGATTTTAATAAACTAAAACTTATTAATATATTTTTTTGCATACAATCTCGTTGAAAAGATAAAGCAGCTTGACAATAATGCATACTAACATCACCATGTACAGGTGTTGCTACAAATATTTTTTTAACATTTTTAGTAATTGTATTTAAATTTATTTCTGTTGTAGGTTCTTTATCAAACCATATTGGTTTATTGTTTTGCATTTAATGCTCCTTGTAAAAATCTAGTCCATGATACTGCTTTTATTTTCCAATCATAAAATCTATTAACGTAATCTATTTGCATTTGTAAATGATCCTTGATGCCTGGTGCCTGAAGCGACTGTGCAGCTACTTCAATACCTGCAGCAAACTTAATTGCTAAACTTTCATGGTTATCGGAATAAGGTATATACATTGGAAACTCACCGCCGGTTTCAAATAACGCACCATAATTAGTGGTTACACAATATAAACCTGCAGCCATTGCTTCAATTAAAGATATACAAAATGTTTCTTCCCATATTGATGGATAAACAAATAAATCATATTTATGTAAGTTTTCTTTTATATATTCATTTGGTTTATAACCTATATAATTTACATTTTTTAATTGTTTAGCTTGATCATAAAGTTCTTGATAATGTTGATCATTAACTTTTTTAAAAGCATCCCCGTATACTTCAGTTGATGAATACACATCTAGTTCTATATTGGGGTTTGTAACTTTTTGCATTGCACCCAGTAAAACATTGAGTCCTCTCCATGGTGTACAGTGATGTATTATTTTTATTTTCTTTTTAGTTTTAGTAGATCGTGGTTTAATTTTATCTATACCATTTTTTATAACTACTGATTTTTCACATGGTATATCAAATGCCATTCTGAATTTTTCATAATTCCAATTTGAGTTAAATACATACCAATCATATTTATTATGATTTGATTTATCTTTAAACCAAGGTGTCAGATTCGGTTGATCGTAAGAATTCTTTTGCCAAAGAATATTTAATTTGCTAGGATCTAAAGCAATTTTTTCTGGTACGGATGTACAAATAGATACTTGATCTAATAATTTTTTGTCTACGTACTTTCTTAAGTATTCAAATTGAAGCTCTGTTCCGCCTCTAGGATTTTGGTTTGTCATTTTTTTGATTCATCACTTTCTGTAAAACATTAAGACCTTTAGGAGAAACTTCTACAATTGTATCTTGTTGAATATGATCTGCAGTTGTTTCAGTATTAGGATCATTAATGTCTGCATCTCTTTCTACTTCGTCTTTATATACTTTACCTGTTAATTTATTTTTAATTACAACGTGAGTTGTACAATGTATTTTTGGTAGTTCGTTATCCATTCTCTTGTGACCTGTCTATTAAAGCATAACTTACAACACCTGTTATTTCATTTGCTGTATCTGCTTGCATCTTTATAACATCTCCTGCTTCTAAATTCAAGCTATTTACAATCATATTTACCGTTTCTTGATTGAGTCGTTCATGTCCTATTTGAACATCTGAAGCACCAGATTTTTTTATATATAAATCTGTGTCTACATTTGACGCAGTATCATGAAGAGCCTGTACTGTTTTTACAATAGCAACTGCAGAAGTTGATATAGTTAACACAGTTGTTAAATTAGTAGTAGTTAAATTAAATGTTTCGCTTTTGTATTGTATGGTCATGACATAAAGTAGTTAAAAGTATCTTGCTCATCTTTCAAGTCTTTTTGATAAGAAAAATTTAATTGAGTTTTTACAGTATCAATTGCTTCAATAATTTGTCTCTGGTTTTCAGAACTATATTCTTCTTTTGGTTCTGGTATGTATGTAGTTATTCTAGCCATTATAGAATCCTGTTTTCCACTTGTCTTAATACTTCTTTATCAAAACCAGATAAATTTACTCCTGCATTACTTAAGAAATTTTTAGCAATACCATCACCATTGTAATCTGCAAACTCGATATCTTTAATAAATATTCTTCTATCTGTTGTATCTAATGAATAAACAACTGGAATCTTGTCAATTTTAACTGAAATTGGACTATCTTTAACCATAATAAATTTACCGTCTTCTTTAACATAGTGACTACCTGCAACGGTAACACCTTTATAATCATGTATTTCATCAGCTGCTTTAAATTGAAATACTCCTGTAACTTCTCCACCTTTAGTATCATCACCCAATTGAATATCTTTAATTTTCTTTTCACTACCGTCAGCCATCTGAATAGGAGTGTTTGGATCAAAACAAAATGATCCCGCATTTGAATCATCCATGGCTCCACTACTACCACCTGGATTTCCAGCATCACCTCTACCTGGTGCAGAGTCTTTGCCTTGTGCATCAATTGCATCTCGTGTTTGTTGGTTTAAATTACCCATAATATTTGTGTAAGGATTTTGAAAATTTTCATAAAGTTTTCCAAGACCTCTTCCAATTATTGCTCCAGGAATACCTGCCAATACTCCTCCTATAATTCCAGGAGTGCTTATCATTCCACTTAAATCTGATAAAGAATTTATACCTAAATTTTCACTTCTATCAATGTCATTATCATCATCTCTACCTTCTCCACCGCCTTGTTGTTGCTGTAAATATAAAAGTCTTAATTGTTCTGGACTTAATCCGGTTGTTGCTAAAGATTCTAATTGTTCATCTTCTTCAAATAATGTAGGTTGAATTTGCGTTTGAGGTAGTGAATATATTCCCGATATATCCGGTAATGGTTGATTTAAATAGTCTGCTATAGATTGAGGTAATCCAAATCTTCTATCGTATATCATTATCGTCTACCGTCTGGTTTTATATCTACTCTTAATGTTCCATAACGCCAAGTTTCACCTACAGCGTCGTTTTCAATTTTTATTGCAAGAAGTCTTCCTCTTGCTCGAGTATCTACTTTATCAGTAGATGATGTAATTGTAAAGGGGCCAAGAGGTGAGCTAGCAGCTGTTTGACTTGGATAATCATTTAATAATAAAGTTACTTTTGAATTACCGGTTAGTATTTTAAAGTCTGGTACAAAACGTTTCATAGACATAATAAATTCACCATCACCTCTAAGATCAGCTATACCTGTAGTTTGACCGGTGACTCCTCTTGTTGCAGAAATATCAAAATCACCTGATTGAATGTAAGCGTTAATAGAAGTCGTACCAGATGAATTTATTTGATCAGTTCCGGTTTCATGAGCATAATAAGTTGTTGCTCCATAAGTATTTGTAATACCTTGTATTGGAAAGTTAGGTGTAGCAGTTGTTGAGTAATCGGTTGCATAAGGTAATTCAAATACAGAAGCGTCTTGGTATGAAGTTCTAGCTAATGAACCGGTTGTCCAAACATTTTCTCCATAGTTATAAGTAACTGATCTGTTAATTTGTGTTTGACCATTTTGTGCATAGAACCATGTTACTTCATTATACAAACTATTATGACCTGCATATATAATTTTATTAGTGTTATAATTAATTCCTAAATTATCTCCACCAGTTGTAAATACAAAATCTTCTACTAAACATGGAAGTAATTTAACAGTACCATCAAACGCAAAGAATCCTCCAGCATCACCCATCCAATATACAACACCGTTTGCATAAACAACTGCATGTTGTCCCATCGCTCCACAGTTTACTCCTACTTGTCTAATACTAAATGTAAATGGAGGTCCAACAAACTGAACCGTATAAGCTGCAGTATCTGTTAAAATTAATACATAGTCTTTACCTTGAATGGCTGCTCTAATTTCGTTACCTTGGTCTAGTCTAAATGTACCTGCGGTATTTGTTGCAGTAGGTAAATAAGTATTTAAATCTTCTTGATTAGAAAATCTTATAAACATTGGATCTTGTGTTGTAGTGTCTCCAATTGTCGTTTCAGTTCCAAGATGAAATAAATGTCTATCACGATCAGATACGATAGTCATAATAGATGCAGTTGGATTACTAGTTGTTTCATAATTAGTAGTGGTTGTTGATGCTCTAATTGTTCTTGGATTCGTTGCTCCTGAGTCCCAAGTAAACGTTCGACCATTGTGAATAGTTGCAACTAATACTTCTCCAAAATTATCAAGACTCCAGTTGCCTGGATCCAGAACCGTGGTCGTTGTAGATCTAGCTGTGTTCCAAGTTGAATCACCCCATAAACCTGCACCCCAACCAAAACCTTCTAATTGAAATACTGGTCCCACTTGTACATATGGATTAATTTCTGCTGATCCTTGTGTAGACATACCAGTGCCTCCTTCATTAGTTGGCATGGTAATATCAAATGTATTAGCAGTTACGTTTAATACTTCAAACGTATTATTTTCAAATTGTATAGTTGTAAAATCAGTTTCACCTCCTCCAGGTAAAGATACTGATGTAAAGGTTATATATCTTCCAGCAATTAAACCATGAGAAGTTTTATTAACGGTTACTGTAGCAAAACCGGTTGTTGAATCAAATGTTGCTCCAGTAATTGCTGTATCAAGTGGGGTAATATCATAAAAGGTATCTGAGTAATATATAAATAAACCTTGTGATGTACCAATTGCTACATACTTTTCACCCGCTAGAGAAGTAAAAGAATGCTGGGCTCTTGCAACACCGGGTAAAGTTTGATTGACTAATGTAAGCTGTGACCAACCACCTATTTTCTCAGGAAGTCCATATCTGAATCTAACGTTATCTCCGTCAATCCATTGTGATTCAGCACCTGAGGCAGTTGCTTGTTTATTAAAACCTGGTTTAAAATTAAGTTTTTGTAACATAGAAAAGACATTATAATACTATTTTACGAATGATGGTAGTCCTAACATTGGTCTGCCGTCAAACTTATTCTTTTCAGCAAATGGCCCATTTACATGGTTATAATGCAAAAATACTTGTCCACATATATTACCTTGAAATGGTTCTCGCCAATGCTCTAATTCGCAACCAGAATACACTAACATATCTCCAACATCAAGTAATACTTCAGTTCCTTTTGGAGCATTAGGTTTATGTATTTCTTTATATTCATCAATAACTGAATTAGCTCCTGTGCCATCTATAAATATTGGCCATGGATCACCACCTAAGTTTAAGGTACAAGATATCTCGCAAGATGGTCTATCTTTATGTCTTCTGAGTTTATCACCTCTTTTATATGCTCTTGCATAAGAGTATGTTGGAATTAAATCTAAATTAGTATGTTGTTTCATCACCGGTAACATCTTCATTAATAATGTTTCCATTACAAAATCACCATAACAAGAAAAGGTATTCGGTATCTGTTGATCTCCCCAAGTTCCTAACATTGGAGATTGAGAGTGAATATTATTTTTATACATAAAATGCACAGCATCTCTTTTAAGTAAAAAGTAATTCAATATAAAATTAGATAATTCATAACTCGCTGCATTTTTAATCACTTGATATTTTTGTTGTTGAAATGTCATAATGATAAATCCGTTCCATCTTTATGTTTAGTTATATATTTACGGGTTGCATTCATTAATGTATCTACTTCTTCATCAGGTACAATTTCTATTTCATACTCTTCTATACCCAATATACAACCTGCAATAAATCTTCTCATACCCATACACAATCTATATTTACCATCTTTTTCAGTACATATTAAAGGATTGATAATTCCATTCTTTTCAATATCTGCTTTTAATTTTTTCCACTTTTCATTTCTAGTTTGAAGCATTCTTCCTTGCTCTGTTTGTAAATGCTTTTCTCTGAATACGATTTGATCTTTATGT
>Ga0208303_1000909_pt1 | contig 12042 bp, 9 predicted proteins | sample CB_VirMetaG_2_FD_184537 | JGI IMG/M metagenome (GOLD analysis project Ga0208303, IMG submission 184537) | Freshwater to marine saline gradient viral communities from Chesapeake Bay - CB_1504_2 Viral MetaG (SPAdes) (version 4) | ecosystem: Environmental > Aquatic > Marine > Coastal | place: USA... | reverse complement strand
AACTTGACCCGCAGACGGTGAACCGGGGCGAGTACCTGAAGTAACCACAAGCACATGCTTAACATCAGTGTTAACGTGCAAGTTAGGTTCATCAAAATCACGGGCAGACACACCATGATTCACTGCTGCACCAGCACTATGGGCAACACCCGTAGTGCCATCAACACCACGAGTCACTGTGAGTGTTGTTCCTGTACGCGCAGTAACCTCAACGACTTCTTCATTGATCGTGTCTTGATCAAGAATAATCGTGTACGGGAATGATGTAGGCCAACCTGTTACGGCAGTAACACCAACAGTAGTAACACTACTGTTAATATCTGCGGCGAGAGTCGTACGTGCCGCTGTACTTGAATAATATCTACGAGCCATATGTTTAACCTATCTAGTGTAGTGGCTACGGGTTGGGAACAATGTTTGTAAACCTTTAGTTTCTTCAGCAAGACGAACCTGATACATTTGCAGAAGGAAACGAGACAACTGGGATGCACCAGACGGTTGCCTGTTAGCACCACCAAAATCAGACTCAGCCGACTGACCCGATAGTCGAGCGGCATCGAAGAACGGTACAAGCCTGTAGGCTGCACCGAAACGAATAAGATCCTCACAAGAAGACGGCAACCCTGTAACGGTAGTGAACACGTCACTATCATTAACAAGTTCTGCTGGTTCTTTAGTAAACGTTATGCGAATAGTGCGACCGGGAATAATCCCTTCATACACGTTTACTGCTACACCATTAGTAAACACTTCTGTTGAAGCGTGCTTGTCTACTTCGTACCTGCGCACAGGTAGCCATTCTTTAGAAGGACCAATCGACTGGTACTTTATTTGCAGTACGTCAAGTGCGCCAGCAGGCAGCGAGTATGCTGTGATGGATGGTTGAAAAGGGAATTCTACTGAACCGACACTGAACAGTTCAGGGTACACGGATTTGATTGCGTCGTTGATTGCTTTCTTTACTGTGCTTCGTGGAAACATTGGAGAAGAAACAACCCTAGTTCCACTAGCGTGTGCACCAGCCGTGGTACTGCGATACCCCCTACCGTATGGTGGTGCAGTTAACACTGCGGTCGTGTTGTTCACTGAATCGACTTGGATTAGTTCCGAACCGATCTCTATTAAGCCACGAGACACTGCGGTAGCGTCAGCAACAGGCAAGGTAAGATCGTCAGCATCAATCCCCGCAGTCAAATAAGTTGCTTGATCTTGAAACGTGCTGTAACCAGTAAGGTGAAGAAGTGTGTCGTCAATCATTTCGTTGAATGTAGTCATCAGGCATCAGCATTCAAGAAACGTGCAGTGTTCTTGTTGACAATCATGTTCGCTGGTGGATCAACGTTAGCATTATAAGGACGACCCAAAGCACGACTAGCACTTTCTGCTTCCCTCACTTTGTTCATTGTGGTTCCTTCTGGTTGTATACCATTCACTCTTGCCGATCTGTATGCGGAGAGTTCCTTCTTAACGTCACTTGAGAAAGGGTTGTTCATTGTTGCTGCTGCGCGAATGTTGGCAGCAGATAAACATTGAGCGTAAGTTTCGTGGTCTTTTGTTTTACATCCAGAGCGACAGTTCATGGGACTCCTTATAGGTTTTCAATAGTGAGGAGGTCGCTGAATCCAGCGTTTTGTACCGCTGCTACTTCAGTGTCGTTTAATACGTGCCTGCGTCCACCACCGTAGTAGTAGTCTGCTTCTTCAATTTCGTCAATGGTTTGATATTCAACTATCTTGCCATTGGTTCCTGTGATAGTGAGCGACTGTCCACTGTTAATGCCGTAACGTTTCAGTAGTCGATCCTCCGTGTAAACGTATTCGACTACGGGTAGGGTGAGGATGTTGAATGGTTCGAACATTGTTGCTGATAACGTTAACTGTCCGGATAGCGGACGAGCGGCTGTTATGTGCACAAGAATCGGGTCAGCCGTTAGATTAGACTGGAAGTCCATGTCATTAGTGACAAAGAACAATCTTGTTGAGGTGGCTACAAGGTTAGAAGTTCCCACCACGATACTGGCAGCCACGTTCACAATGGTCGTAGAAACCTCTAGCGTCAACGTAGCGGACATTGCAGCCGCACCCTGTACCCCAAGTACAGCAGAAGAAACAAGGTCTGTATCGCTGCTTAAATCGGCATTAGCCTGCACCACAATAATGGCAGAAGAATCAAGATTCGTGTTAGCACTTAAAACCGATTCAACAACAACGATTACATCAGCATCAGCAGACACATCCGACAGGCTAGACCCAGAATACTCGCCATCAAAAATTAGTGGGATACCAAGTAAAGTAACAACTGGATCAGTAATGTTAAACATTAAGCCAAACTAAGAGTAATCGCGCTAGAAGCAAACTGGACAGTATCACCAGCAGTAACAGTGCGAGAAGTAGTAAGAGCACCATAAGCAAGACGCTTAGGGGAACCAGCAGAATCATAAATCTCAATACCAACAACCGTCACGGCAGGCATACCCGTAAACGAAATAGAAGCATTGTTAGAAATAGAACCACTAGCAGCAGCATCAAACTCAATAGTTTGTGCAACATACGAACCACCAGTAACCTCAGTGCCAGCAGAAGCATCATTGCCATTAGCCGTCATCAGTCGAAGTTTAGTAGCACCAGTAATACTATAAGTAGAAGTGCCCACAAGAGCATCAAGTAGTTGGTTTTCAATAATATCAGGAAGATTATCGGCCATAGCAAAATCCTTAAAATAGTGTTAAAAAGTTTGGGAGGGGGACACCCCTAAAGGTGCCCCCCGAACATCACTTACGCAATGCTTGAAGAAGTTTCCAAACGGTACAAGGAATCTTGACGGTAAATTGACCACCCTTGCAGGGAGTACCAGCCCAAAGGCCGTGCACGCATCAACTTATCAACAATCGGACCCTGAACAATACCGGGCTCAACAGCAGTGGCCTCAGCCAATGCTTGCTGTCCGGCAATGATCGTACGGTAAACCTTGGCGCTAGCAGCACCATCGGTAGCGGTGTATGCACGTGGGGTTTCCACAACATAAGCACCACCGTAGACACCAGTCGTAGCGTTGAGAATGTTACCAACGTTAGGATCAGTGTACTTGCGAATGTCCTCGAAAGACAACGCTCCACTCTCAGAGCGAAGGTCATGTGCGACCTCAGGGTGCATGTATGCTGCGTACAGCATTCCCTCACGAGGAACAGAATTACCGGAACGAAGTTTCGCAACAGACTTGCGAATCAACGAACCAGTAACAACGTCAGCCGCAACGATTTCGTTCGTAGCAGTAGCATCTCCACCGTAGAACACGTTCGTTCCACCAATAAGAGTACTGACAACAACACGGTCAATCGAATCAGCCATGTTGTATGCAACAAGGTTAGCAATAGCAGGGTCAACATCTGAGAAAGCAAACTCTCCCAGTTTCTTGGTCTCAAGAACAACGTTGCCGTACTCGTTAAGAGTAACAGTGACGTTGGTTGTGTTTGCTACAGCAACAGCATCCGGGTCAACAGCCTCAGTGAGAGTTGACGTGGCTGCGGCCATGTCCTGATACAGCGAAAACACTACGCTGGAACCGGGCATTGCCTGTTGTACTGGGCGCTTGTCCGCAAGGTTGCGGAACAAAGGCTGTGAACGTAGAGCAAACTCTACATAGCGGTCATAGGCTGCTTTGACCAAGTTGGACATAGCAGTTGTATCTGTGTAAGCATTAGCCATTGTGCGATTTCACCTCCAAAGTGAATATGTTTAATTGAATGTTTTATGAATCAAACAACCTGCGGTCCATGCGCGTTGCCGAACAAGACCTTATTCAGTTCCTCAGGTGACGAAGCCGCCCGGATGCGAGCATCCAATTGGTCGAAGTCACCGTCGAATGTTTGTCCAGATGATTGCGTTTCAGAAATTCTCTGCAACGCTTGCATATCTGCGGCATTAACCGCTGGTTCTTGATTTTGGCTAGCAGGAACAGCCGAACCAAAAAGGTCAGCGTACTCTGCAACCCAACTCTCTACATCCTCAGGGGATGTTACGTCAGAAGGAATCAACTTGATAATTTTATCAGGCAGACCCTTAGACGAAATAATATCTTTGACTGTACGTTCACGAGACACGTTTTGCATTTCATCTAACTTGCTAGACATTTCCTTGTTACGCTTCTCACTCGCGCGAAGAGCCTTGCGTAACTCTTTCATGCCCGTGCTGTCATTTGACGTATCTGTATCGTCGTCGTCCCAATCGTAATCAGACATTATTACTCCCTTACTATTCATTGATAGGTTAATCGCCACCCACACCACAACTTGGGGAAGAAGTGATGGCTGTGACTACCGGGCTTGATACACGCACGGGGCCGGTAGATCCGTGTCGGAGTGCTGGATGTTGGAATCGAACCAACCATGCGTTACCGCGACAGATTTACAGTCTGCTGCCCCACCTTGAGGCATACCCAGCAATATTTAATTATACTTTATTCGTACCACCTAGAGCGCCAGAACCGAAAGCACCAGTACCACCAAAACGGGCACGCTCCCTAGACTGCAAACCCTTAACCTTGCGCTTCGCTTCACTATTAAGATCCAACTGTGCAAAGGCTGTTTCTTCAGCAGACAACGTAGACTTTTCCAACGCAGCCAAACGACCCGTGGCACGTTGCACGTCAGCGATCTCACCAAGAACAGGTTCAGCCTGCGTACCAGTAAGATTCTGGTCACCACCAAGGAATGTACCGATACGCTCAGCAGCACCAGAACCAAACTCTAGGCCACGTTGCATACCAAGACCACCAATAATGGCTGCGTTAGCCCTACGGTTAATTTCGTTAGCGGTACTTGTCGGATCAAGAACGTACGCTGTCAACGTGGCAGGGTCAATGTTGTAGTAACGTTGGAACGAGTCGCGTACTTCTTGTGGTGTTTCCGCAACAATACGTTGAGCATCTGTTACGCGGTCACGAACCTCATTCACTGATAGTGAGTAGTCACCAACAAGTTTAGCGATAGCATCGTACTCTGTTTGAGTGCCTGACTGTCCAAGGAAACTACTCACACCTGCTTCACGAAACACTTGACGATAGTTAGTTTCAAGGTCAAGGTACTCCGCTTCGTTACGAACATCAGCAATACCACGCTGCTGCAAAGAAGTAAGACCTTTAAACCTAGTTTTATACGCATCCGTTTGGCGAAGTTTCTCTGCAATAACTTCAGTGTTAGTTCCCCAGTCGTTAACTAAACCTTCAACGTTACCCGCTAGTGAACCCATGCCGTATTGTGTGAGAATACCGCGAAGAAAAGATGATGCCGCTTCACGGTTAGCCTTATTAGATGCTATGCGATCCTGTTCAAGACCTTCATAATATAAACGTTGCGCACGTTCAGCATTAGTTTCTGTAGGTGTAGTCGTAGGTGTAGTCGTAGGTGTAGTCGAAAGTGGATCAGGGCCTTGACCAACCCTGTTGTAGTAGTTGATAACTTTTTGTTGATCCGCAGCCATCTGCGCTTCTTGCTCTGGGGTAGCGCGAGAAAAGTCGCCGCCGTAATAAGCGCCGATACCGTAGGGGTCATTAGGATTGTAAGGTGCCATTCAAATCACCTAAACCCAAACATTTTCAACAAATCAGTACCAACCCTAGTATAAGTCTCATAAGCATTATCCGTCTGCTGCCAGCGAGGATCTTGACGAACCTCTTTCTCAAACGCATACAACGGTGTCACACTAGGCTTACCATCAGCACCAACACCCTGCATAGCCCTCTGCAACAACTGATCATTCAAATCAATCTCATTCTCATCAACCTCAAGCAACCTAGACATGCGCTGCTTGTACGGTGCAGCAATATCCGCAGGGTCCATACCCGCCTGAATACGATCAGACCACGCAGGAAACGAACCAACAAGATACGTGTTACGCAAATCTTGCAACACATCAGCCTCAGTAGTATCACCGCGAAGAATGTTTTTAGTATACTGATTAACCATGTTGTCAGTTAACTGCAAACCATTGCGCATAGCCCACGATTTAATGTTACGCTGAGCCATGCCAGCAGTACCCTGAATATTACCAGAATCAAAAGCAACATAGTTTGTTAAAGCATCATCTAATTCTGATTGGTTCATGTTCATTCGACGTGCTTGCACCGCAAGATCACGCAACTGATCCTCAGTAACAGTCGCACCAAACTGCACAGCCGTATCCCGCAATGTTTCCATGCGAGAAGAAAGATCCTGTTCATACAACTCAGGGTACTGTGCAGCAAAATCCATGTCCTGAACAGCAACAGACTTATATTTCTGCATCCAAGGTTGACTATTCAAACGGATGACAGCAGCCTCAGCATTAAAACCAGTAGGGTTATCAAAATACTCAGCAGTCAACTGGTTAAAGAAACGGCTTAACGCCACAGCATCAGGATCACTAGACTCAGAAAGTTGAGTGATCAAAGCATACGACAAACCAAGTTTACCGGGAATAGTTTCACGCTTAGCAGAACGCTTAAACTGTTTGCGTTCCTTCTTAGACACAACACCATCATCGTTAGTGTCCATTAACTTTTCGTTAGGAGTCAAATCTTCAAGCACCCTCTGGCCTCGATTCTAGGGCTTGATTAAAAATGTTCATCATGGTCGTAGCCTTACTGTAATCTTCAGCCTCAGGACCTTTCATCAACGATTCACGAATAATGTCTTGACGACCTTCAGCAGTCAAACCCTGCTGGGTAACATTAGAACCAATACCGGAAGTAGAAACAGTAGGATCAGAACGTTCAGCAGTACGAACTTGCTTTAATACTTTTTCAAATTCTTCATCAGTAATGCCACGACCCAAAACTGAAGATGCAACAGCGTTAGCAGTAGATTTCAAATCAGCCTTGTTCATTAAAGTGGTTGAAGTAACAGGACCAGTATATCGACCGCGCCCACCACCATTTTTTTCGTCTTCTGCATTGTCAGGATCTGAATAGTAGTTATTCACAATATTTTGAACACTTTCAAAAGGGCTCATTCTCCGCCCCTCTTTAGAAGCGTTGTAAGAGTTTGCTATTGCCCTTGTCCAAAGACCCTTGCCAGTGCTAGAACTATTACCAATTTCTTTAGAAATTTGATCAAGTTGTTCCTTAAGCGCTAAAGTTAAATAGCCAGTAGGCTTATCCCACTCCGACAGTGCTTCTGCCTGCGACAAGTTATTAAAAAACCTGTTGCCCATCGGACTGTTGGGGTTAACAATATACCCACCACCAGCGTCCGCAGTTCGAGAAGGAACACCTTGATACCTTCTATCGTAATCCGGCATCCAAACGCTAGCAGGTTCACTTGGAGGAACAATCCTACTATCCGTATATTCGTATCCACCACCAGAAGGCTTTGACTCTGTTGAAGGGGTAATACCAGCAGGCGGTGTCCACTCTTCTAGCGGGTCACCTTCAGGGGCAGCAGGTGTTTTGTTTTCATTTTCGCCAGTTACTCTAATTACCATTACTCTGTCCCCAATTCTGCAACGCTAACCTTGTACTCGTCAGCAAAATAGCGCTCCCAAACATTATCAAACTCAGTATCAAAAGAATAGTTATCTCTAACAAAAGAAAGATACGACATTATGAGCGTGTCTTTTTTTGTATTATCTTTATCATCTTCAATTTTTTCAAGTTCATTCTTGAGACTTTTACGAGACTTCATTAAAGAACCAAGAGCCTGCCAAGTAGGATCATCTTTGACAGTATCCATGAATGGTTTATGCCCAATAATCTTATTCAAGTACAAGGCTGCCTTGTCAGCGTTCTCCGTTATCCTGAGCGTTGTCTCACTTGCAGCAAACTCCTCATTAGAGTCCTTTAGTTTTTGCAACCAACTATTGTAACTCTCAGTTGTTTCTAATATTTGACTGCGATACTTCTCCCTTTGAACAATATCAGTAGAAGCAGCGTCCCTCAAGGTTCTTAAACGCAGCAACTCGGCATCAAGAATGGCTTTGCTTTTTTGTTTCAAGTCGTAGCCTTCTTCTACCCGATACTTTGTTTCAAACTCTAACGGTGACAGTCGCTCAGAAATTAACTTGTTATCACCCGGAAGAGGATTCGTTTTAAAATAGTTAAAAACACTTTGAGAAAAATCTCCAGTGTTTGTTCCAGTCGCAAACAAACCAACCATGAAAGGATTTTCGGGATCTAACTTAACCAACTCTTCAGTAAAATCGGGAAAGTCTACCCACAAACGTTTCTGTGCATCTTGAGTGCTAGGAATATAAACACGGCTTTTCGTCGTAGACTTTGTGTACCATTCCGCCCAGTCACCATACTTAGTAGTAAAAGCAATTGCAGCCTCTTCCCTGCCCTCTAAGGTGTCAGGAAAATTTGATTCAATCCTACGCAACTCATCCCGCATGAACTGCCCCGGAACTTTTGTTACGTTAGGGATCTCAACAGAAAAAGAATCAACAAATTTAACACCCATTTTTAACTTAAAATAATTGCTTGCGTCCTCTTTCGCTTTAGTATAGTTCGGTATTGAATCCGGGTCGGAACCATTCCTTTCCCACTGGGCCATGTTATGAGCGTGAATATCCACCGACGCTTTAAGAAAAGCCTCATCATCAAATTCTCTAATTGCAGACAACGCGGCTTTTTGATAACTTGAAAAAAGGTTACTTACCGGGTTCGCTTGGATACCATAAGGAAAAGTAAGTTCATAAAGATCATCACCCATGATTTCTTGCAAGTACTTTTCAGTTGCAGGGTTCACTGCGTAAATAACACTAACTGCCATTGATGCACCATAAGAAAGACTAGGAGCGCCAACGGCAATAGAATCCATGAAGTAAAGTGGAACCCTTATGCCCTCTGGCCTATCCTCGCTAGAAGTACCCGGAAGAACAATAAACTTAGCGTCGCCAATATTCTTAACTTCCTTTCCTTCTTCATCCACACCAAATGCTGACAGAACAGAACCATAAATGTTAGCGCTCTGCATCAATCTTTCTGGCTCTTTAACAGCGAATCTTCCGTAACGGTACACTGAGTTAAACATTGCACCGGGAAAACCAGTAAGAAAACGAGCCATGTAAACAGCGTTGTTGTAACGACGAATAGTGTAGAAAGTTTTTTCCAACTCGTCCAAAGCCATGCGATGCGCTGCTTGACGCATAGCAGGTATTGCATCCAACGAAATTGCTACACCATCAACTTCACGAACATTGATCATGCGTTGAAGTTGAGTCTTAAATTCCCTAGCATAGAAAGGCCAACGAGCAATACGATCCTCAGGAGTTGTGGCAATACCTTGCCAAAACTTGTCGGCTCCTTTACTTATTGTATTACCAATGTTTTTCCAAATACCAACGTTTGCTTCCAACTCTCTACTAAGAACTGAACTAAGATCGTCACGACCACCCATGGCTGCCTGTAAATCTCCAGCACCTAACTCGCCAGCAGCAGCACGCTTACGCACGTCTTCATCAGGAAGATACTGCTTAACCAACCTAATAACTGTTTGCGCTTCATTGCCAAAGTCAGAAATTACGTTAGTATTATTAACGTAGTTGGTATTTGTTAAAAGATAATTTTTGTTCATGGCTTTCTGGTAAAGCATACCCTCAGGGCTAGCAAGCCAAAGCATTAAATCTGTATCTGAGTCACCCTCAAGAATCCTTTGAACAAACTTGTCCCCACGGAAATGAGCCTTAACAACATAAGCCAACTCTTCCCAATAACCCGGTTCATTTGGAGCCAAATCTTTTACTTTACCAGTACGAGTCATGTGATAGTTAAGTGCGGAGATAGCAGCAGAAGGGTCCCAAGTTGTTTGACTGGTTCTAGCAGCAGACGCTTCAGCACGATAACCCGCACCCATGTTGTAACCTTCATTGTTGAAAGCGGCAGGTTGCCTAACCGAACGGCCACCAACCATAACCGTCATGTAACCATCCCCGGAACCTTCCCAGTTAAGTGATGACGAAGCGCTTTCAATTTTTCTTTTACGCTCACCTATTATTGGGCTAAGTGTAGAAATTTTTTCTTGAATCTTTTCCAACTGAGCAGTTTTTTCTTCAAGAAGTTGGCTAATCGGTTTCAGTCCGGGGTTCAAATTTATTTGACGAACTTCTTCCATGATTGACTCTAAACGAGCAACCATTGCTTCAATTTCTTTACGATCTTTAGGGTTAAGTTTGCCAACGTTTTCAATGCGTTCAATAGTTTTATTGTTTGCGTTAATTTTTGTTTGGTTACCTGAAGTTAAAGTGGGAAAAATTTCATCAGGAGTAAACTCGTTGGGAAGTTTTTGTGTTGCAGCAAGAGTTTCTTTTTCAGACAAAGCAGTTCTAACGCTTTCAATTTGCTGCCTGTTAGCAACAGCCCTATAGTCACGACCACGAGCAAGATCTCCATCAAAATCATTTACCCCAGTAGGACTGGTAGGTGTACCTACTACGCGCCTGTCTTTAATAGCACCATATTGAATTGGAAAAATTTCGTCAGGATTCAATCCCTTAGGAGCAGAACGCCGACTACCACCTACACCAGAATTTTCTGTAAGCCACTTACCCGTGGGTAATAATATTCCTTTACCCTCTGGTATTTTTTTTGTAACAACAGTTACTGGAATAGAATCAAAACCTGCTGCTTTCATAGCAGCAAGTTCGACTAAACCATCACCAGCAGGATCAATGTAAACTTTGTTTGTTGCATCATCCCACTGGACTACAAGAGGTTTATTTACTGAACCGGCATTACTCCACGCGTTACCAAGATCTGCTGCCTCTAGTCTTTGTTCCGGAGTAAGCCTTACATCTTCAAGAAACTTTTCAACAAAAGAAACATTAACAAGACCTGTGTTTTTTGACGGAGGTAAATTAGGATGTACTGTAGTTGGATCAATTCTTTCCCTAGCAGGACGACCGCCTGCTCTTTGGGCACCAGACTCTGCCACACCTGTTTCACTTAAACGCTTTTCCTCAAGAAATATTTTTTCTTCTTCAAGATGCGCAAGATTCGTTTTAAGATCTTCTATTTCCAGATCCGTTTGAATGCGACCAGCACCCAGAACTTTAGCCTGATCTTGAAGGATACTATTAGTGTCGTTTGTAAGATCAACAACATAGTCAGCATCCTCGCCAAGGATTGCTTTGTACTCTCTTGTACGCCTGCCCACTTCAGAAACACTTACTACGTCAGGAATCTGCCTCCACTCAGGAGTAATGTTATCCATCACCTGCTCAACAGCCTCTAACTGCCTTGCTGATTTAGCAAGTTGTGCAGCAATTTCTTCTCTCTGGCTTTCTTTTAAACCCGGAGAAACAGCGTCTCTTGTATTAGCGTAGAAGTCACTATCCAACAGATCAATATTCCATCTTAAGATAAGTCTATCTTGAAGTAATTTTTCCATGTCTTTAGCAAGTTGCTTATTTGTTTTAGTGTTGCCCGGAAAGATTTGCTTAACTTTGTTTACAACATCTGAACGGTACGCTAAATAAAGACCTTGATTTTTTCTGTTTTTTGCAAACTTACCAGCAGTATTAAATATTCCTTCTTCAGCAAGTATGACTCCGTGCGCAAGGAAAGAAGACTGAAGTGGTTCCCATATTGCGTTCTTAGGGGTATAGCCCAAACGGAACAAAACATCTGTGCGAAATATTTTCATTCCTAAATCGAATAAGTCAGTGCTGCCTTCAGCAATCTTTTCTCCATACTTACGGAATGAACTCTTATTCATTTCAATCGCCCTGCGAACTTCACCCATGTTTACAGTCGTAAAACTATTAAGATACTGACGCAACGAAATTGGATCTAAAAGAATCCGCCCATTTGTTTCATCAAAAATGTATCCGCCATTGCGGGTCATGTTATCAACGATTTTATTTGTTTCTTGTTGAAAAGCATTTACCACGCTTTTAACATCTTCAGCAGAAACATCAAGCGTTCTAGCAAGAACTTCGATGCTTTCGTTTTCCATCTCCCGCCAAGCCGCTTCAAGTTTACTGTCATCTGTAATAGATTGAATCTTCGAGTACATTCCCTTACGCCAATCGCTGGCAGGAACCTCAACAACATCAAGATTTTCGTCAAGAA
>Ga0208303_1000907_pt1 | contig 12045 bp, 25 predicted proteins | sample CB_VirMetaG_2_FD_184537 | JGI IMG/M metagenome (GOLD analysis project Ga0208303, IMG submission 184537) | Freshwater to marine saline gradient viral communities from Chesapeake Bay - CB_1504_2 Viral MetaG (SPAdes) (version 4) | ecosystem: Environmental > Aquatic > Marine > Coastal | place: USA... | reverse complement strand
ATTTATCTTTGCTCTAGAGTTAGAGAAGACGAACCTAATATCTAGCAAAGGCTCTTGCTTCTGTATTAGTAGGTGCTTCTTACGATCAGCAGCTACAAACCTACCCTTGGTCTCAACTATAATACCATTGCTTAGAATAACAAAGTCGGGCGTGTAGGTTCTTACTTCGTTAACAGAGTACTTGATCTTTAGCTTCTCATACTCAAACTTAACACCCGCCTTTGTTAGTTGCTCAGATACCTTAACTTCAAGACCTGACCTGTAGCCATTCTTTATTGCGTTTCTGGTGGACACCACAGCTCTCCCTCAAACCTACGCAACCAAAGCAACCTAGCGTTCTCAATAACACGGTCTGTGTCACCTTCATACGCTTTAACTACAGCAGACCACAGGTCATCTTCTGTGTTGCAATCTTGTAACAGCTTGTCAGCTTTCTTAGGGCCAATGCCATAAAGACCGATAATGTTGTCAGCACGATCACCAGTCAGGATTTGAGTGTAGAAGAACTTTAGTCCTTCCTCTGGGGTAACCTTAGTCCACTCGTTACGACCAAAGTTAAAGTGCCAACAAGGTAACTGCAACATGTCCTTGTCAATAGAGGCAACAACACAATTATAACCTAACTCAGCAGCGGCCTTAGAGATGAGGTCGTCAGCCTCCTCCCCTTGGCTTACTACTGCGCTGTAGCTGTCGATCATATACTCACGACAGTGATACAGGTAGATAGGCTTTTCAGTTTCCTTGCGATTACCTTTGTATGGGTGGCTCTTCGCTATGTCAAACCGAAAGTTCTCTCTACCAGTCAGGTAGGTGTTGAAGTCTTCAGCGGATGGAAAGGGGATGTCAATAGTCTTATCAATGATAAAAGACATAAGCTCATCCACCTTAGCCACCGCATCCTCTGGAGACTGGTCTTGAGTAGCAAAGGCAGCACGATACGCTACAATGTCACCATCAATTAGTACTTTACCTTTGCCATTGTCCATTAGAAGCCACCCCAGATTTCTTCACCATCTTCGTAACGGAACCCTACATCTTCAACGTAGGAGAAACCTGCACCCCGAATGGCATCAGACAAGAACTGGGATACTTCAGTAAGGCTTTCCACTTCATCACGAGTATAAGTCATTACTCCATCGAAGCCGTCACCGTCTTCCCCACTAAACTCTGCGATAAATGTGAATTTCATAGTTAAGCTACCTTAAACATTTCATCTGCTGCTGCGTCATAGTTGCTGTTGCTATTTTCGTAAGGCACATGCTCTGTGATACCCACGTTAACAAGGCGTAGACCAGAACCATCTGCGTACATCTCGAACTGGACCATAGCCTTTGTGCCATTGCCAATCAGGCCATCCTCTTGAATAGACCACCAAGACTTGTTCTCGACGCCTTTAGTCAGGTTAACAACACCAACAGGACCACCGTAGTTAACGTCAACTGGTCCGTTCTTGTTCTCGAAGGTCTTGATGTTGTCAGGCACTGGACGCTTGAGCTTGATGAACTTACCAATACCAAAGTCCGCGTTACCCTCAAGGACACGAGGCGAGTTCATTGGTGCAGGGTTCATGCCATCATTCAGCAACTGTTCGATATGAAACACAGAGGTGAAGTAGGCATTGACGATGTACTGACCGCCCTTGTCGTGGATTGCCTTAGCAGCTTTGGAACCGTCAGGGCTTCCCATGTCTGCGTTCTCAGGGAAAATCTTGGCATACTCAAGTACCATTTCCATAGTGTATTTAGCCATCAGTCGGGTTTCCTTTTCTATAGGTCTGTATAATAGTATAAGTACTTTTTCAGGGATTTTATGCAGCCCCAAAGCGATATTTTGCTAAGGGGACGCACTATGTTTATGTGTGTTGCAGATAAGACTCACAAGAGCTAGTGTATCTCGCCGTAAGTCTTGCCAAACTGTGCGTCACACCCCAGAGGGACGTTCAGCTTTACCTTTTCGTTCAGTTTGATTGCAGCACCGTGCATTATAGCCTGCACCTCTTCTTGCTTACCCTCTTCTACAAGAGCAACAATCTCGTCGTGGAACTGTCCGATGGTCTTGATGCCATTCTTGCGACAGATAGCAACCCAAGTGTCAAAGCAGAAGACACCTGTGCCTTGGTTCAGGGTAGAGAACCTGTCTTTGTCACTACGCAGTGCATACCAGAACTTAGATACTGGGTTGTACAGCCACATAGAGTTGGAAAGCTCACGAGTACGCAGAGACTTAGCTACAGCCTCTACAGACCAGTTACGGGACCAGAAGGCTTCCAGCAGGGTCTTAGCCTCCTTAACACTCATACCCGTCTCACGGGCCAGCTTAGGCGCTCCAATGCCGTATGTAGCACTGTAGTTGACCACCTTGTAGTTCTTGCGGAGAGACTTAAGAGAACGCTCACCTGAGTTGTGCTTGTCGATGTCCTCTTGAGTGATAACACCAGCGTGTTTAGCAAGGTCGAGGTGTGGGTCAAAGCCTTCCCGTGACATCTCCTCAACATAGTCAGGGTCTAGTGGTTTCATGTAGTGTCGTTTGGTTGTGTCCTCTAGGCTAGTCATGTCAGCACCAGCCAACACATAACCATCGGGACATGTCAGAACCCCACGGATGATGTCACCGTATGGCTTATCTACGCTGGGTAGGTTGACCAGTGGCTTCATGTGCTTGAACCTGAATGTATTCGTAAGGCCAGCCACTGTAGCTTGTAGGTAACCATCCTCAGACACGCACTCTAGGAACGACTTAAGTATTCCAGCACGATGAGTAAGCACGGTAAGGCCATCCAGCAGATCAACAGCAGGGTCCACACTGACAAGTTCTTTGACACTATCGCAAAGTTCCCCGTCTTTTCTGATTTGTTCAACTTGTCTTTCATCACCTGTCTTCTTGTCCCTGATAAACTTATACGTCCGTGGCTTCCAACCCAAGCTGTATAGCCAATCCTTTACCTGATCGTTACTGTTAGGATTGCCACGTTCCTCACCTGTTACGACAGTCATGGTCATTGCGGAGGTTGGCATCTTATTCTCCGCACACAACGCTACCCAGTTTCTACCATAGTGGCCAAGCGAACCATCTTTGTTATACATGGACTTTGGCTGTGTTGCTACACGGGTGAGTGTACGCTTAGGCATAGCATCAGCTAGTTGCTCTACCTTCTCTTCCTTAAGACGCATGATTTCGTCGTAGGCTTCTTGTGTACGAGACACATCCAATTTCCACCGAAGGGCCTCTTGCTCTCTGGCGCAGTCCATCTTGAAGGTCAGGTAGTCAATCAGACGATCCTTATCTTCTTTGTCCTGATAGAGCTTGTTGAGCTTGATGTCCAAGTCACGCCACAGACGAGAGTTAATCTTAACGTCTTCGTCACACCTGTGTGCGTACTCCTCTGCTGTCAGGCTGTCCCAGTCCTTAATCACTGGCTTAGGCACCCCGTAGTCCACACCATAGCCCTCTAGACCATGCTTCTGACGGTCATGGTTGAGGTACCAAGACAGGGCCAGAGTATCAACAAGACGTGCATTGACCTTAATCCCTAGCACTTTTTCCACTGCGGGGATGTCAAACCTAATCTGATTATGAGCAATCAACACATCGGCACTATTGATGAACTCCCGCATCTTGTTGTAGTCATGCGTATGGTGGACTTCGTTAGTCCCAACCTCCTGCCAAGAGATAACATGGATTTTGTCAAGAACGTCCAGAAGTCCATTGGTTTCTATGTCCCAAACGTAATGTTTCATGTAACCCCACTCTCCTTAAATCTCTCATAAAGTGAGAGCAAATCTCGTTGGTTCTCTAGCTTAAAGTTGATATACATCCCCCCTTTAGTCAAGTGCTCTGGGTGAACAAGCCCAAAGATAAAACTCTTGTCTACCACACCGATTAAAAGGCCGTAGATCAAGAAATTATACATATCTGAGTTTGCGTCTTCAAGTTCCGACAGAAACCCCTCAATATGACGCTCGTCATTAAAAAACTCATACGCCAACTTAGACTTCTCTTTTGACCTATTAATTCCACTTTTAACAACGCCCCGATCTGATTTGAAAGTGACATCATGAACTTGCCCATGACAGTCTTTGCACAGTAGGGCTAAGTTGCTCTCAGAATCACTCCCGCCCCTAGACCTAGGCACAATGTGATGTTTATGCATTTCTATCCCAGAGGCAGAACAGTTGGAACATTTGTCTACCATCAAATTACCTCTCTTAGTGTAAACGTATCAGTGCTAAACCGCATCTTACCAGCGGCCCCTTCTTCAGAACATGGGCGGTTCTTCTCTACTCGAATATAAGTAGTGTTGCGCTCTTCCAAAGTATCTGCTTCCTTGTCCCGCTGCAAGTCGATAATGACTGACGCCCGTTGCCCAATCATCTTACAGTACTTAGGGTCTCCGTTCTCGTTAGTGTGAGCAATAGTGATGATACCAACGTTCAACTCAGCAGCCAGCTTAGATAGACGCACAGACAGGTCAGCAAGCATCTGTTCCTTACTGTCTTCTGACAGTCCAGCAACAACATCCTGAATAGGCTCGAAGAACACAAACTTACAACCAGCAGCTTGACTAAAGAACCTGATCTGGTCGATCAGATCGTCAGCACCTTGACCATCACCAAGGTAAAACTGATAGAACAGTTCGTCCTTAGTCAGATTCTTGATGGCCTCTACTACCTGATCTTCTGCCTGCTTCTCGTCAATCAAGTCACGCCGTGTCAGGTTGTCCTGTAGCTCGTATGACACAAGACCTAGCAAGGAACGTAGCTTAGTCTCCTCAAGGTGCCACGCTGCAATGGGAACCCCACGCTGCAACATGTTGTATTCCAGATACCGCATTACTTCAGTTTTACCGATACCTGTTGGTGCCTTGATAACCGTGAAGTGACCTTGCATCAGCCCCATGATCTTGTCGTCTAGTGCCTGTATGCCTGTCGGCACATACTGATGCTCAGGCGTGTCACGATAGAGAGACAGGAACTGCTCTGTTGTGTTCAGAACATTCTCAGGCGTGTACTTCTTAGCGTTCCACCATGCACTCTTGAACTCAGCCCCAGCGTTCTTTTGCAGGAACTCATTAGCGTCCTTGAACCGACTGTGATCTACCCGATAGACCTTGTTAGGGAACATCTTGGCGATCTTGTCAGCAACAGCATTACCAGCTTCATCAGTGTCAACAGACAGGACGATTTGGTCGAAACTGTTTAGCCAGTCGTGGCAGTTGTCCCAGAGCTTCTTAGAGGGGTTTGCAGAGGGCAGTGACACCACAGGGTTGATGTAGCTACTCTTCAGCATCTGTGCCGCTGACAGAGCGTCCAGCTCACCCTCAGTGATGGTTACTTTCTTAGAGCAACCAGCAGTAAACATGTTCATGCCGAACAGCTCGTCACCCTTGAAACCGTCCTTAGCAAAGAACTTCTTTTCTGCCAGTGTACGAACCTTCTTACCACCAGAGGGGTAGACATATTCTTGTTGGTCCCCGTAAGTCAGAACCCCGAAGTCTTCCATTGTCTTCTGCGTGATCCCACGCATGGCAACATATTTACCTGCAACACCACTAATAGCCTTAGGTGTGTATTGTTGTTGTGGGACAAAACTACTTTCTAGTGCTGCACTATCCAAACTTGAGTACCTTCCTTTTTTATCACATTTAAAACACCCAAAGACATTCTTCTCCTTGTCATAACTGAAAGCGTCTGACGACTCACAGAATGGACAGGGTTGATGAGCTACATTGACCAACAGTTATTCCTCTCTTAAGTTTTACTCTTAAGTATCAATCTTAAGTATCATTAACTAGTTATAGTTACAAAACCTATGACTAAAACTTAAGAGTCCATACTTGCTTATAAGTACTTTTTACGAGCTTTTATGCATCACGAATTGTTACAGTTTCTTTCTGATCTTGGACAAAGCTACATTTTCATGCCTAGATACCCAGCTCTGGTCAAGTCCAAACTCATCAGCCACTACATCTTGTGTCATACCGTCTAAGTAACGCATCTTGAGGATTTGCCACTCTGTTGGGTTTAGTGTCGTAAGTGCAACAGAAATGACATGGATGTAGTACTCTCGCTCTTCGTAAGCCTCAGCATGGTCAGGTGTGAAGGCAGAGTCCTCTGACAACAATTCAGTAGAGTTAGACATAGCAGCCATCAGGGACAGGAAGGTGCCGTTGGTTACTCCCTCTAGCCCATCTGTCTCAGTGTCCCCTGAGATGGCCTTAGAAGCCATCCTAGAGGCATTTGCTACAGGTACGTTGACTGCCTTTGTCTTGATGTTGTTGTAGTCGTTCATTTCCCTGCGGGCAGCACCAATATAATCTTGCTTACCTGTCGCTGAACCTGTCTCTCTCAGCTCGTAGCAAGCAAGCAGACCTTCGCTCACAAGATCATCATACTGGTTCTGGTTCTTGTACCTCCGCGCAAGGCTCTTACACAACTTTAGTATTTCTGTGTCTGTCATTCTGTTTCCTGCTCTTGTGAGAGATACTCACCCCTGTCAACAATAGCCTGCAAGGCATCTTCAATGTCCATGCCGTATGCTGCACAAGTGAGTGTCAGACGCAGGCCAAGCTCTGCTACTATCTTCTGTGTACGTTTATCAAGATCGAAGGTGTATGTAGCTCCACCAGACTCGTTCTCAATCACGTCAACAATTACTAAGTGCCCCACTTCATCAGCCATCGTTCTGTCCTTTCATTGGGCCTCTTAGTTCTGTCAATATCTTATTCAACTTCTCCGTATCTGCTGCACGACAAGATCGTAATTGATTGGGATGAAAGACAATACCATCATCGGTCTCCTCTGTCTTATCAAGCATAGAGAATAGCTGTTCGATCAGGTGTGTTTGATGTTGCAGCTTGGCCTCAAGATCACGCACAGCTTGCGTTGCGATCTTGTCGCACTCAGCATAGGCGGCTTTGTATTTCTCGCAGGTCGCCAGCTTGGCTTCGAGTTCCTCAATACGTCTTACAGCAAACTTAATATCCTCCAACGTGTTTATGCTGCGTAGATCATCCATCTTAACTGCGTTCTCCTCATTCGCTACGCTCATTAGAACATCTCCCCTATACTCAGCGAGTACTTGTTTACTTTTGCAAGGTCAGACTCGTAGTTGTCCGTAGTAAACCACTGCAAGACTTGGATACAACCCCTAATCATGTTGATGTTGTCCTGATAGTCCGAAAGCTGCCACTCCTGCCCTTCGATAGAGATGTCACCCATCTGTTCCAGATAAGCAAAGCAGTCTTCGATTGTACCCTTGAGACGGTGCGAGATAATCAAGTCAGCAAAGTCACTGTAGATCAACTCTCGTGTCATTATGTCTAAGTTATTATCAGTCATTCCTGCTCTCCTGTCTGAAGCAAAGCATCCCACGACACTGGGAATAGGTCACGCATAACGTCACTGATCTGGTCAGCAACAATACGGCTCTCGTACTGTGTATCAGATGCACAACGTAGCTTACACATACTAGCGAAGGCGTCAAGGCTACCTGACCAATAGTTATTATCTGTCATCGTCAATTTCCCCCGCAAGAATAGATTTAACTCTAGACATGGCGTCTTTATAGCCTTGTTCGTAACCACCTTTACCGGACTCAAAACCTTCTTTAAGCCCTATCCGATACCCAATCTTAAAAGTCAGGTTGTTGTAAGCCTGTCCAAAATATGGCTTATTGCTATCTGAACTGTCACTGGGTGGTAGGCCAAGTTCTTTTGCGTAATGGGAGGTAACCCATGTAAGATGCCGTTCGTGCTGGGTAGTTTCTTGTTTGTGCACATCGCCATACTCTTTAACAAAACGTGCAATCATATCATCTATAGTTTTTAATACATCAGACATTTTGTCCACCTTTCATCCATTTAACAACTGCTTCAAGTTCTTCTATTGTTGCATTACCTTTTATGTTGTTAGCCCTACGTGACAGCCACACAACATTGCCTTCTACGTACCCGTCATCTGGTTTTATACGGTCTAGTTGAGGTCCATAGAGATTATCCTTGTGTGATAAAATGTCCATCTCAACTTCGAGAATAGCACACTTCCCTGTCCAGATACTCTCAAGGTATTCAGGTGTTAAGTCAAAGGGTATTCTCCTCTTAAGGCAGTCCTGACGTTTACTACTACACTTAAACTTGAACGGATTACGTCTTCGCCACTCTCTTTGAGACCTGTTGTCCCTTTCTCTGTCACGCCTCGTCATGGACAAGAGCCTTCCAGCTTACAGGAAACAGACCAGACATTACCTCGTCAATCTGCTGAGCAACCAACCGTGTTTCATACTGCGTATCACCCTTAAGACGAAGGACACACATACTTGCAAATGCGTCAAGACTACCACTCCAATAAAACTCAGTCATGGTGGATTGTGGCAGAACCATACGGGCTTGTTCAGGTGCTACGCCTGCTCGGATCATACTACGATAAATCACAAAGCTTGTATCATTAACGTCCATTGCTGCAAACTTTGGATGAGTGTATTCCCCCGAAGAATCTATAACACAAGAAGTGGTAATCTCACCCTCACTACCCTGCTTCTTGTCCTCACTACGGCCACGCCATACGTCAGGATTATAGAACTCAGGCTCTTCGTCTACATACCGACGACTGATTTCATTCCAGCGCAGGAACTTATGCTTCACCAACTGTCTAGCAACAAAGATAGGGGCTTTAACGTGGAAGGATGCAAAGGCATGACCGAATGGCGACAGGTGCTTGTGCTTGGCAAGATACTTAATCAGCTTAACATCACCTTGCTTTAGGTGCCATACACCCATGTTGTCTTCGTCCATACTTGATGATTTACCAAAGCTAACACGGGCTGCATTTACTACGGACAAGTCGTTACCCATGTGGTCGATGTAGGTTGTAAGAATTTGTGTCATTAGTATGGTACCTCTCCATTTCCATCACGGGGGTCATCGTAGAACCCCTTGCTCATACGCATACGGTGATCTTGCAGCGATTGGGATACCTGTTCCATCTCGTCAAAGATATTGGCTGGTAGGATACCCATCTCACGCAGGTGCATTTCGATCTCTATACTCATAGTGTTATCTCTCATTTGTGTGGCGTGTCATTGGTGTAGAAGATATGATTCCCTACGACACCATCAATACTATACTCACTAGCCCAGAAGGGCAACACTTCATTAGTATGGTAGTGTGTACTGGTGATACCCATCAGATTGCCTCGTAGAGCCTCTCTAGCTACCTTTTGGCTAGTGACCCATGCAGATTGGTCCTGAGGGGCTGTGTGACGCCTAGGATCGTCGTGACGACCATCGTGAGTGTAAGAGAACGCCCTTGGTTCGTTAACAACACCACAAACGGTATCAGGGTACCTCTCGTCATGGACACGATTGATGATTACATTTGCAACAGCTTCCTTCCCTGTGACACCTTCGCTGCGGGCCTCAAAGAAGATAGCTGTTGCTAGGCATAAGATGGCACTCATGTGTTACTCCTCAACAGCTTTGGTCACAGAAACCTCGACCACATAAACACACTTCTGGTGGGCAATAAAAACAAGGTTCCTGACCCTCACCACACTGCCCTTGCTCATCTACGTCACAGCCACACTCTGAACATTTATAATCCACCGACCCGTCTTCCCTTTCTATACGCCTTGGAGTGTTCATTGGCTACACCTCTTCTATCTTGATGCTTGATGGATCAGGCTTGCCGTCAATGGTGTCGAATGTCAGGGTGAAGTAGAAGGCATGATCGCCGTAGTTGTCGCCGTAATCTGGCCGCATGTGCAAAGAAGTGCCGTAGGAGTCAATGCACAGTTTGGCTGTCACCGTCTTTCGCTTTGGTTCTGGCTTGATGCGGTACGCAACGTATGCTTCCCACGTTGGGTAGACGTCGCGCCGCCACTCGTCTGGCACCTTCACACCAAACGCCTCAATGACTTCTATTTCATGATACGCCAGCAGCAACGCACCCTTTTCCTCTGGCGTCATGTCACCCCATAGCTTTGGTTCTTGTTTCACATTATACCCCATTACACAATCCCCACTACTTTGTTAGCATAAAATGATTTCCACTGCTTACTGGCAATCTCATACACTGGTACTTGCCCACGGGCCTTCATAGCCTCTCCCTGCAACATACCACGTTCAGACCCTACGATCTTGCTAGAAGGCTTGAACAGGCCATTGACTGTACGCAGGGTGCCATCAGCCTTGATGAATGTTACAGTAGCGATCTTCGTGCCTTTGCTCTTGACCAGTGCTTCCACTTGCTCAGGTGTCATACAAGCCCGTAGGGCGTCGCATTGTAAATGCTTTGTGTTTGTCATGTGATTCTCCTTATTCACTGTTAAGACCATAGGCCACGAACTGAGTATAGTCAAGGGCTACTAGCTCTTCTTTGCAGGTATTATTGAGTTCTCCTGCCCGTACCTCTGCTGCCATCTTGTTGTAACGACGACCAGTATCAAGCAGGGTGATAGTTGGTCCTTTGCGGGGGTGTTCTTTGATCATTGCGATGATGTAGCTGCTCATTATGCGGGAACTCCAATGTTGTTTTTGATTTGGCTAAAGGCATCCCAGCCCTTTACTTCACTTATCTGGTAGTTGGTTCTGCCGTAGTACAGCTTGTTGTGTGCTTCCAAGAAAGTCTGAGCATCAGACAGCATCAAGAAAGCAGCAACCAACACATTCTTGTTAGTGTTTTCGTCATGGAAGGATACAGCGAATATCATTTTATTTCTCCTAGGGTGGCGTCGATTAACTCAAAGGCTTCTCTTGTGCTGTCTTCAAACCCCTCCATTAGAAGCCTAACTCCCTTCATTGTGACAACCGCCTTCTGTAACTTGGCCTCAAGGTCAGTGATGCGAAAGCACATATCTTCGAAAGTCAAAGTAGATACCGTAACAGTCGTGTCAATCATCGTTCTGTCCTTTAATTTCTTCGAGGGTAGCCTCTGCGTCATGCACTAAACGAACATCGTTGGAGCAACTAATAACAGACTCCAAAGCACCCACTGCCTTCTCAAGTCGTGCTTCGCACTCAGCCAGCTTGGCTTGCAGTTCCTCGTTAATCGCAACAAGTTGCTCTATGCGGTCGGCAAGTTTTGTTATCATCGTCTTTGAAAGCGGGGTGTGAACGCAGAAATCCCGCGCTTGCTTCACCAAATCATCACTCATGTGTTACTTCCTTTAATTTCTGCGAGGGTGGTGCGGGCGTCATGCTTGATTGCGCCGTGGGATGGCGGGTAGTCAGCCTCACAATCGTCTGCGATACGCCCTAAAGCCTCCACTGCCTTTGCCAGCTTAGCCTCTGCTGCCTTCATTTGATCTATGGCTTGCTGGGCCATATGCTCAACTTCACCCATAACGCTGCCCATGCTTTCAACGTATTCGTCCCATCGCTTCACCAGATCGTTACTCATCTTTGTCTCCTTCCTTATTAGTCTCGTCCATGATTACTTTCCAACCCTGCCCAGCGTCAAGGGTTAAGTCTTTCATCTCCAGTTTTTTAAAGCTCTTGTCCCCCTTAATGAACACCTTTGCGTCATACTGCATCAGGAACGCGGCAACAACAACTTTATATCCATCGGCATCTTCAAAGTATACTGCGGTAATCATATTACATCTCCTTGTTGTAAGTGATTCTGTTTGTCTTGCGATATTGATACTAATTTCCACTGAGGGGGTCAAGAATTATTTCCACTGAGGGGGTATCGCCCTTAATTTCCACTGGGGGTCACTCTATATTTCCACTGGGGGGGTCACTCTATATTTCCACTGGGGGGGTGTCAGGGTACCACAATCTGTTATGTTATAACATCACATGTTCCTGATTCGTTCCAAAAACGGTGATTCTAGCACAAAACCGACTGAAATACAAGTCACGTTTTCGTGAGGTAACGTAATATTTCATTTTGTAACAAAGTTTCGATTGCCCACCCTCCCTGTTTTTTGCGAGCGCCATAGAGGCACCCCAGCCGGATCAGGTCCGGTTCAATAGAATCAGACTATCGAAAGCCCGACCCAGAGTCTACCCCAAAAATTGCATACCTGCCATGCGCTCACTGCATAACTA
>Ga0208303_1000905_pt1 | contig 12057 bp, 13 predicted proteins | sample CB_VirMetaG_2_FD_184537 | JGI IMG/M metagenome (GOLD analysis project Ga0208303, IMG submission 184537) | Freshwater to marine saline gradient viral communities from Chesapeake Bay - CB_1504_2 Viral MetaG (SPAdes) (version 4) | ecosystem: Environmental > Aquatic > Marine > Coastal | place: USA... | reverse complement strand
GTCTGCTTGAGGCTTGCAGGTAATATAGCCTCTTGAACAGTCTGTGGACGATAAGACTCTACCCACAAAAAATCTTTCTTATCACTCATGCGGTTCTCCATAATATAAAATAAAAGTCGGGGAGAGTGTTACCTCTCCCCTTTGTACTACTCTGCGGGTTTCGAAGATGACTCTTCATCAGGCGTATTATACGGACTAGGCGGTAATTCAATCCCTTCTTCACCCTGCTCTTTAGCATGACGTAAGAATGCTACTAATCGCTCACGAACTGTACCGACTTGAACTAACTCTTCACCACGAATGGCACCTCTGTTAGTTGCAACATCGATGATCTGAACCGAGGCTGAGATATCGCCGTATGATAAACCTGGGCCTTGTGCTTCTTCTGGTGCTTGTGTATCTTCACTCATATTTAACTCCTTATCTTGATTCGATTGCTATCCAGTATTGGACAACATCTGATTTAAAGTGAGCCATACCTTTTGAAGACAGAGTTACTTCGTAATCGGTAGGCACTAATTTGAGATTATCAGTCTTGATAATCATATTGAAGGGCTCTGTTTCAACACCTTCAGCTACTACAACTTCATACTTATCTGCTGTAGAAGTCTTACTATCAACGGCTGATAACTTAATTGTACTGCCGTCACTTGAGAACGCAACTTCTGGTAACTGTAGAACACCAGTAGCACGAATCACACTGTCGATATCTTGCCAAGTGACATTTACTGTCGCTTCTGGATTAGGCACCACGATATCTTTATCTGGGGGTGATACGATCAAAGACTCAGAGGTGTAAGTATAGTTCACTTCACTTTTACCACCTTTGATTGTAAAACGATCTGTACCAAACTCGACTTCAGCATTCTCGAATAGAGATAGTGTTGCTAATAGTCGGGACAAATCATAAACACCAGCTTTCTGATCAATAGACTCAGAGATAGTGGCTGCAGCCATAACAGTCTTCTGAGGTGAGATTGTTCGCACTACAGAGCCTGGCTTGAACACTATGCTAGGGTTAATACTTGAGAAGTTCTTCAGAACTCCGATAGTTTCATTACTAAATTTCATCAATTGATTCCTCATGGTCATGGTTATAAAGTGCTATCAAAGCATAATGTAAAACTTTCATCAAGTCGGCACGATTATAGCCATCTTTCTTGCCATATCGTTGGACATATTTTAGAACATTTCCAAGAGCAAAGCCTTGTCCATGTCCGCAGTCAATGATGAATTCAGTTGACTGGAACTTGTTTCTTGAATAGTGAGCTGAGTAAGTAGAATCGATATAATCTTGTAACTCTCTTATCAACTCATTCTCATTGAACTTATAGGCGATATCATCATCGGCATAAGTTTCATACTCCACTGGTTGATCTAAATCGTCAAAGTAAGCTTCCGTATCTAATTCTTGCTCACGATAATCTGCTTCCGCCATCTCCAGCTGAGGGCATTGATCTTGCTCAGGTGGCTCTCTCAGCCAGTAGTTAATACTTCCCATTATCTCTCCATTATCTATCAGTTTGATCTAAATCGTTTTCGGCTCGGTGTATCGCTTGCAATCTCAAGATGTCAGCCGCAACATCATGAGTACTATCGTGAGCAATGAAAGCTTTCTTCCAATACTCTTCATCGGCTACTGGTACAAAACCACTCTTGGTACTATAATCAAACTTAGCATCAATATGGGTACGAACGTCTCTTACAGTGTAAAACTTTAAAGCTCTGTTCAAGGCATCATTATTTCCAGTGGACATCATATGTCTAGAAAGTATGATAGGGTCAAACGTGTTACCCCTAGACCACCAATATTTAATCTTACCAGCATCGTTAAGATAAGACAGTATTGTATCACAAAACTCAGTCACAGTCAAGTCATTCGGCGAAGGTTTCATCTTATCTCGGGCTTCTTTAGGAAGAGATTCCCACCAAGCGACATCAGCTTTCATGAAAGAACAGTTATAGTTATCCATCTGGTCTTTGATATCCAGTTTAACTGTTTGAATTGTGTCGGCTAACTCTTCAAAGGAATAAGGATCATTACTGAATCTATCCCAATCAAACGTGCTGTATGCCATATCTACAACAGGACAAACAAACACGTTAGCCCCAATAGTCTCTAGATCGAAAATAAAGTCTTGTCTATTTTTACTCATGCGGCTTCCTCATCATATATCTTTTTATATTCACGAACATCCATTGTGCCCATTGCGCTGTTATGTGACTTACGAATCATGGCACAGTTGCTCAATATAGTCTGTCCACCAAGAGCATGGGCTTCTATATGACCAGCGTCTGCATCAGACCAATCTAATGGTAGGCCATCAACCTCACAGACGTAACCTTGCTTCTGAAGAGTCACTTCTTTCATCCAGCGGGGAAAGGCACGACTACGATCTTTCAGTAGAGTGTAATCGTAAATGTTTTCCCAAGCCGAATGCTCTGTCATCCACTTGACCATTTGGGTTTGTTTATCGGCTTGGTCGTGATTTCGTGTATAATCTTTAAACAACTGAGTGATTGTGGAATCTTTCGATTCAAATTCCAAGTCAGGAATCTCGGTCCACTTCTCGTCTGGATCATTGTATAGATCGTTATATACGATAGAGAACGCTTTGTACCATTCAACGTAATCACTTGCCTCTAAGTCAGAATCAAAACTATCTGACAAATACACGTAGACATTAAGCAGGGCATTCTTCTCACTGTTACCTAATCCAGAACCAAGTGTCTGACGGCGTGTCTTAGCCATCTCAAACAAAAAGTCAAAGAACTTATCGGCTTTTTTCTTCAGAGCATTTACATTAATATTAGGAGTATCATACATCTCTTGAACTTTGGCTGTTGTTCGATTACACAACTTACTGCCACTATAGTAAACCCTGCCCATATAGAATGTATAGTAAACCCTAGCAACAAACTCCTCTTGTTTAAGGCGTAAGTTATCACCAGATATCCATTGAAAGTTACTACTCTTAGTAACATCAAATAGATCGTGAATGATAGAAGCCTTACCGTCATTGCAGGTAACAACACGAACAGTCTCTCGGATCGCATTAGCGATTGGAGTATTACCGTAAGAGTTCAACATCTCGATTTCATTTACATGGGTAGTTTCGTTCAGACTACGAAATATTTTACCTTTCATCTCATTGCTTAATGGAGAATATAACGTAAACGCTAGTTCATATTCTTTAAACGCAAACTTTTCCTTGTCAGAGAGTTGGGAATATGTTCGACCTCCTGCAAGAAACTTACCATGAAAGAAGTCTCGTATCGCTCTTTTGCGGTGACCACCATCAAGTGATTCCCAAAGCCACTTAGTGGCTTCTTCACCAACATCCACAAGTGTTATATTACCTATATCAATATTATTCAAAATTGATAATATAATCGCTTCAGATTTCCAGTTTTGGAGATCGGAATGCACGGGCAGTCTTTGTCCAATTGGACTACAGTCCACATCAGGATGTAAGTCTAACATGAACTCTTGAATGCTCATCACCTTCCGTGTGAACGTCGGCTTTATAAAATCGTTGCTCATTATGCTACCATTTTGTATGATTGGTTCCACTTACCAAAGTTAATGTTAGTGTAATGACTTCTGTGGAAATAGTCAGTCATTGCATCGCTTTCATCGAAAAAGTCAGGGCCCTTCATCGCAGGGACAAGATCATTAAGAAATGCAACTAACTTAGGATTATCTGCATAGTTTCTTTCGTAATGATATTCATTTATTTGATAGTGATCTTCTTTATCAAAGGGTATCGCACCCTCTTTGACGTTAACAACTAGAGTAGAGTGGTGAAGAACAGCAATAGAACCTTTCATGTTATGTTTTTTAAGAACTGCTTTGATCGCAGGAGCAAGTCGTTTTTTCATTTCTTGTGATACATAAGCCATAATCTATTTCTCTCTCAATTCATTAAGTACATATTATATCATAGTTAGAACTAAAGTCAAGCTTTATTTTGATTTATTTTGATTTATTTTGATTTATTTTCATAAACCCTGTGATCTTTGATATTCCACTTCTCGATCACTGGCTCACCATTATCATCTTCATCGATCACAACATAGGCAACAGTTTTCTTGACAGTAGCATATCGATAACCACGATCATCACTTGAAGAGTTGGTTACCCAGACTTTATGGGGAAACTCTTTACCGAAATAAGAAAGTAGGTCGTCGTCATTATGTGAAAACTCAAAATAGTTTCCATACTCTTTCTCATCGAAGATTCCGATGATGGTTGCTTTCTGATCAAAGTATGTTTCAGTCGGGGCAAATGCCATATTAAAGTTCTCTCTCAATTCATTAAGTAGCTATTATAACATAGCTGGAACTAAAGTCAACCGTTATTTTGCATTTTTATAGTCGAAATCTCTATCTAGAGTCATTCCGTAATTATTCACATCAGAGGGCATATCAAAGCCATCTTTCAGAATAGGAGTGTTAGTCTTGAATGGACCATAGTCTACCCAGTGATGCCATCTGCCATATCTCCAGACGAGTCGAGCAACATCTGGATGCATATCAACCAGCATCTGAGATTTGTTTACAGTGCCTTCAGTATTATAACCAGTCTCTTTGAACTCGTCATTATCTGCATTTTCAGCATGATAGAACTCAGCAGTATTACCACCAGCAACAGTCTGAGTAGCACATTTACCCTGAAGAAAGGCATTGAACTGTAGACACACATCTCCATCTTTCATAACTCTTAAGCAAATATCAGTGTCTTCGTTGTAACGACCACGCCATCTATGCTTACAATCATTACGAATTAGTAATGCAGAATAGATTCGAGTGTTTGCTACGAATGCAGGATAGCTTTGATCTGGAGCAATAAAGAATCGATATTGTGGACCAGCAATATAGACATTATCGTATCGATTTACAAAGTCTTCCATGATCTTAAAGCCTACACCACTCTCGAATCGAATGCGCTCATTCTCATGAAGTCGATAGAAGTCGGAGATATTGTCATCGAATACCCAGTGACTAGTTGCACCAATAGTCATCGAATGATCCCATGCCCAGTTTCTAGCACGACCAGGACCATCACCGTGATTAGAGAATGGGGCAACTAGAAGTGTCACATACTGGCGAATATCAAAGTTATCAAGTGCTTCTTCGTATGCAGATAAATCTTGTGGCTCAATAACAATGTAGTGTGGAATATGCATACGAGCAAACGATCTAGAAGTGATCATTGTATCAGCTCGACCTTTAGATACGATATACATTGGGTGTTTAGGATTAGTACGACGAGGCTCTTCTACCCATCTTAGCTTAAGATTCTTTGTAACATTCAACTTTGGATGCCAAATGCTCTTAGTCTTGTCAGTTACTTCTTGACCGATCTTGACGGCAAAGTTATCATAATCTTCTTTACTTCTAAACTTCATAGTTACACTGCGAAAGGCGTTAGCATTTTCCTGGGTGAACTCAGGCATGCCCTTCCATTGAGATTCCCAGTACTTATCATCAGCAGTACTTTCAGCGACTTCTTTTCTTTTAGGGACAAGTTTAGATGGATCAATAGCTACAGCAATATCATCGTCTGCAAATAGACAATTATTCACATCACTTAGAGGATGGTAGGTAGACTTCATCTTACCAGGAATCATCTGATTGATCTTAGTACAGAACTCTACCATATCGGCTTGAGTCTTAAAGTGAACGTAGATAGATTTCCAAACGTCAGACTCGACTACCTTCTTAGCTTTAGTCATATCTTGAAGAACGACAGGAAGAGGTTCATCAAAGAACTTATCTAAGCCAACGCTGTAAGAATCATTCTTACGGGCATCTTCTTCCATATAATTGTCGTATTCAGAACTCTCTTTCACGCTCATCTCTAAGCTTCTCCGTTTTGTTGTATTTCGTATATTATACACCAAGTGAGACTGTTTGTCAAGACATGAAATCTTCTAAGGTGTTTGCACATTTAGGAGTGTATATTTTACTCCAATTCTTTCTATTTTTCTTCTTGCCATCTTTTTCAAAGATATCAATCGCTATTGGCCATAGCTTCTGTATACCTCTAAGTATATCATAATGCTCTTCAGATTGAAATATATTAGTCTCGCTCTTATCTTTAATAGTCTCTTCCCAGATAGGTCTTTTGCCCTCAAACTCTTTAGTCTGACTTCTATTTAGGAATAGAAATTCGTTAGATTTACGGGTATTAACTCCGCTAGACAGGCAATGAAACATAAACGCTAAATCTTCTGCTACACGAAACTCAGTGGTCAAATCTTGTGCAATAGGAGAAATCTTTTTACCGTCAAGAAACAACCAAGTGAAAACTCCAATAGTATCGATATACTCTTGAGGTCTCGGGAAGTCATCTCCACTAGATATTCCTACAACACCCATATTCTCTTCGTCTAACCACTTAGACGCACTATCGAACAATCTATGGATCTCTTCTTCAGTCGAAGTCCTCTTAGATTTTTCCATGTTAGATTGGGCTGACCAATACTTACTATTTCTTGTTACTAGCTGGCAGTCGTCGTCGACCATAGCATACTTTATATCTCCAGCATGAAGGTGTATTAGCTTTCTCGTCTCTGCAAGTTGTGTCCAGCTTCCTACAATCTCTTCAGGCAACTCAAGAAACCCACAAGGATAATCATACGACTCCCGTTCACCCGGCTCAACCACCATAATGACCTTTTCTTGCCACGCCTTAGGAAGATTATCATATGTGACTTGATTGTTAGGTCTACGAATAGTAGGTATATAAATTCTTTCTATCATTACTTTATCCTCTATGCCGCTTGCGGTGCTATTCGGCTGAAGTTCTTAACCTTCTCGAATCTGATCACACTATGAAACTTGTCGAATAGTTGATCACCCTTGTGGCTTATTATAAAGATATTTGAGTCTGCTGTCAACTCTTCAATGATCTTTAGAAACTCTTCTGTGCCAGATGTATCTAGAGAAGAGTCCATGATCTCATCCATAATCAAAAGATTGGTGGATACTGAGTTACGAAGTTTAGCAACTGAACGCCAAGTAAACAATAACGCTAGATCGATACGCAACTTCTCACCTTCAGAGAAGGATGCATAGCTGAATACATCACGAAATCTAGATTTGATAGTCTCGTTAAAGTTCTCGTCTAGCTCAAATTGTACAAAGAAGTCCATAGACGCTAGGTACTTATTGATCAGCTTATTCATCACAGGAACATACTGCTTGATGATTCGAGTCTTGATACCACCATCTTTAAGCATAGACGCAACTACAGATAGAGTCTCCTTCGAATCAAACAAGTTTGTCTGATCTCCGTGATAACCCTTAAGCTCATTTTCTAAATCTTGAAGCTGATTGTTATCGACCTCTGTAGCGTCTTTCTCAGCACCGAGAAGATCCTGCTTGATAGCCTTACACGAAGTCATCGCCATCTTGGTAGCCATTCGATGCTCGCTCATCTTCATATTCTTTTCACTGATAACGCTTTCGGTACCATCAATCTCTTCGAGTCTACCCTCTATAACTAAACCTTTGCTCTTAAGTTCTTCTCGTGCGGCTTCGATTTTTTCTGTTTTTGATGAGTGGCTGGTGATTGTTCCTTCTTTGAACTCATGTTCGATCCCTTGCTTACAGGTTGGACAGTTGTCATGGTCTTGATAGAATGCAACTTCTTTAGATAGGGATTTGTGTTTATTAGAAAGCTCACGATCCAACTCCTGTAGTTCTTGCAACTTCTTCTTAGTATCAGACTTGTCCTGTATGCCAGTATTTAGATCAGACACCTCTTCGATAAGAACATCAACGCACTCTTGCTCGGACTCGATGAATGAAATCTGCTCTCTCAACTTCTCCTTTAACTTATCCACTTCTACTTCTCGCATCTTTCTAATAGAATCATTGTGCGTCTTAGATGTGGATATTTTACTGTTTAGCAATTCTATGCTGTGCTTGATGTCATTAATATCAGCCTTATTCTCAGTTACTCGTTCCTTAAGTAGAGTGTTCATGACAGTGAATATTTGAATATCAAGTAGGTCTTCAATAACCTCTCGTCTCTCACCAGCTCTTAACTGCATAAACGGTATGAAAGTAGAGCTACCCAGAACGACCACTTGACCAAAGGACTTATAGTTTAGCTTTAGAATAGACTCCTCTAGATATACCTGATAGTCTCTGGCTGCGGCATCCTGATTGATCATCTCGCCATCTTTCCATATTTCAAAAAAGTTTGTCTTGATGCCACGTTTTATTATATACTTAGATCCACTGATAGTAAACTTGGCTTCGACTTGCAGGTCTTTACCGTTGATAGAGTTTACTAACTGTCCTTTCTTGATCTTACGAAAGGGTTTACCATACAAAGCAAAGGTCAAAGCGTCAAGCATAGTAGACTTACCAGCACCATTGTCTCCAATGATGAGAGTAGACTTACTACGATTCAACTGAACTTCTGTCCAAGTATTACCAGTAGATAAAATGTTCTTATAACGAACCGATTCAAATACGATGTTTGCCATTATAAACTAATTGCCTCTTCATATAGCTCATCTAGTACAGCCTGAACTTTCTCTTTATCGCTGCTAATTTCTAGATTACTCACATATTGCTTCAAAATAGTCAATGTGTCTTGCGCTTCATCGACCAGCTCACTTTCATCAATAACATCTAAATTCATATGATCTTCAACGACTTTAATGTCACATGGTGCAGCCGCTTGTAACTTGTCTAAAAATAGATCAAAGATATATGGATTTGACTTACTCACTATTATAACTTTAATATGGGTGTTTGTCAACTTACTTGTATCAAGTAATGCGATGTCCTCGATAGTCATATCAGTATCATCATACTGGATCTTATGAAACATTCTGAGTGGATTCTCAACGTGTGTCACACTTCTATCAGATGTGTCGAATATACTAAAGCCACGTTTCTGATCATAATCTGACCAGTTCATCTCATAAGGTGCACCGAGATACGTAATATTATCTATAGTAGACGGATGATGGAAGTGACCAGAATACACAGCATCAAACTTATTGAATACCTTCTTATCTAGTCCATGAGCGCAAAGCTGACCCTTCATCATCTCAAAGCCTTGAAACTCAAAGTGACCGAACAAAGTTTGAGCATCTGTAGACTTGAATAGATCGAATGATTCTTTCCAGTTATCAGCACATAGCCAAGGTGCAAGCATAACTTTACAGTCATCAATCACTATCTCAACAGGCTTTTCCCAATAGATATGAATATTACCGTACTTCGAGTTACCGTAAAGCTGACGTAGACAGTTCACCTCGTTAGTATTCTTATAGAACGTGTCGTGGTTACCAGCAATAAGATGAATGTCTATACCTTCTTCAGCGCATATCTTCATGAAGTTTTCTTCAAGATTCTTGGCTGTTACGAAGTTAATATACTTGCGTCTATCGCACACATCACCCAGATGAAAGATGGTCTTGATGCCCTCTTCTCTTAGCTTAGGAAAGAATATCTCTTTGTAGAACTTAATAAAATATTCAGCGAAAGCTGCATTATCGGATCTTGCACCCCAATGCGTATCATTTATCACGGCAATCTTGGTCATGAATTACTCCTGTATCGGATCTAGTTGATCTTTAGGATCTTCATCATCAATAAACTTCTCTAGACCCTTTTTAGTTCTCTTCTGCTGTTGCACTCTCTTGTCGTCCATTCTTTTCTCATAATTCCTGACAAAATCGTTCATATAATCATTGTCTAGATCAATGTAAGAAGGAAAGCCACTGTCGTCATCTGACCCTTCAACTGCTGTGCCAGATGTGACTGAGTTTTCAGTTACCTTGTGTTTAATATACAACTGCTTCTTCTCTTTCTCGATTCTTCGAAGAAACGCATACCATATGATCTGGGTGAAGTATGCAAAGGGATTACTAGACTTGTCTGGATCAAAGTTGCCTAGTGCTTGAATAGCATTCTCTAGGCCATCACTGATCATCTCATCTTTATATGAGTAACCAGAGAAGTTAGGTTTAGATGCAAGTCGATTAGATATCTGATAGATACACTCACCGATGTAGTCTGGTATTTGGGGTTTATCGTCTCCACAATCTTCTGCCTCTACACACAACTTTTTATAAGCTACGATAGCTGCCAGAAACTCAGGGTTGTTTACGTAATTCTTAGCCATTCCATTAGTCCTCACTCAATTTAGATATAGTATAATACAAATAGGGGCATATGTCAAGTAAAACTTTAACTTTATTGAAATTATTGTCTGGAGAGAAAATATATTGAAATTAACTTATAAAAGACTTGACATAAGTTATAGGTTTGTGTATAATAGCGTTATCGCTTTGTTGAATAAGACTAATGTTTGATTGCTTCTTTGGATTCAAAGTATGCGAGTAATCTATCTTCTGCGTCATCTTGCGTTTCAATCTTACGAATATCATCAAGTATTCTCTGATCTTCTATCTCTTCTTGAGCAATCAAGTTCTGCTCATTTATCTCTTCGAAGAAGGAGTTGTACAAGTCTGCTGCTCTTTCGTTTCCAGCACTTCTAAAGAGAATCTCATTTTCATCTATTGTAGCAGAGTTTTCATCAGAAAACAAGAGCCAGCTTTGAGCATAGAAACTACCACTTGGATGCATATTCATGAGCTGAATTGGATTACCTAGACGACATACAACACCTTGAGATAAGTCTTCTCCAAGCAAGTCTTGTCCATTCTTTAGCTTTACGTGTACAAGTTTCATTCATCACCCTCTCATCTTAATATTATATATCTTGTAATCAAACCCTTCATCATTATATATATCAACTCTCTCCAAGAAATGTTTGACTGCAAAGTTCTTCTTGGACTTCCATTGAAGATCATCTACAATATCATACAGTGTCGCTTTATCTGATCCATTACCCTTACGAAGTACTCTGCCTATCGATTGAAGATTTCGAATCTTTGACTTAGATGGAGATGCAAAGATGATATTATCCAGACGCTTAATATTAACACCAGTGCTAAAAGTCCCATAACTAGCCAGAATGATGTTATTATCACTAGACTCAGCAACACTACGGACTTCTTCACGATCTTCTGCACTGATTCCACCATGTATAAAATGAACAACTTTCCCCTCCTTTTCGAGAAGTGGTTGTAATACTTTACCATGCTTCTCAACAAATTGAAATAATATAAGTGTGTTGCCCTTTAGTCCATGTGCGAGATTTCGTATATATTTGTTTCTTGCTTCGCTTCTAACTATCCAATCGATCTCTTCTTGATAGCTCATGTTCTTATTTAGCTTGCGTATTTCATCGGGGTATTGAAGTACTAACGCCTTGATATCAAACTCTGCTAGAGTGTTATCATCAATCAGATCCTTAGTTCTAGTTACTTCGAATACTGATCCAAACAGACCTTCGAGTACGAGTCTATGCGTCTGAGTTCCATCTAGTGTTCCAGTGAAGCCGTAGCGATACTGACATTCAGGCATCTTCTCAAGAACAGAAGATACGGACTTAGCTTTAAATAGATGCGCCTCGTCACCAATAACAACACCGAACTTAGCGAACCAATCTTTTCTTAGCTTGTATATTGACTGCCAAGTGGATATGGTTATATCTGCTTCAATGTTCTTATCAATGCCACCACGTATCTTGTGTATGTCTAACTCTTGACCACCATTATATTCGATGAAGTCAGATGCCATTTGCTCGACAAGGGAAGTGGTGGGTACCACAATTAAGACCTTCAGTTCCAGTGTCTCTATGTAGAAACGTGTTAGTAGGTATATAATGAAAGACTTACCAGAAGCTGTTGGAGAGAGCAGTAACGCTCTCTCATGCTTTAGCGCATGAACTACTGCATCATTCTGATACTCACGAGGCACGAATGCTGTCTCGAACTCTTTCGCTAAATCAAATCCTGCAGTATCTTGCACTTGATTGTTTGGTATGACACCTTCATCAACAGTAACTTCATACTCTCTTGAATTGCAGAACTTTAGGATGTAGGGTACAAGACCTCGGTAGATTCTACCAGTCATTGCATTCAGCAATCTCACCTTCCCATCCCAAATTTTGTTCCG
>Ga0208303_1000904_pt1 | contig 12060 bp, 27 predicted proteins | sample CB_VirMetaG_2_FD_184537 | JGI IMG/M metagenome (GOLD analysis project Ga0208303, IMG submission 184537) | Freshwater to marine saline gradient viral communities from Chesapeake Bay - CB_1504_2 Viral MetaG (SPAdes) (version 4) | ecosystem: Environmental > Aquatic > Marine > Coastal | place: USA... | reverse complement strand
AGTTCACGTCTCCGGGGATAATGTGGTCAGCGTGCCAAGGGTCATTAGGTCTAGCGCCTTCTTTGCACAAGTGGCAAATTACTGCAGCGTCTCTGACGGCTTTGGCTCTACGCTTATAGTCGCCGGAGTATTGTGGTCTGTTTCTTTTTCTGGCTGCTTGCCTCTGACGTTCTTTGTCCTGCCTCGGCTTATCGCAGACCTCGCAGTACGAACCGTTCTTAGAAAGTTTGCCACACACCACGCATGGGCGAGCGAACTGGCTCTTGCTCATGCCACCACCTCTTTGAGTACATCATCTGGAAGTCCACAAGCTCATTCCTAGCTTTGGCCTTGCAACGGTCACAGTTTTCTATGCCAACTATCTTCTGTCCCGGTAGCAGGCACTCTCGCATATCGCGCACATTGTATTTACTAACACGTAGGCTTTCTGGAATCGAACCAGAGGAAGAAGGGAAAAGGGGAAAGTAACTTCCGCTAACCTGCAAGCCTCATTTTGGGGGATACCCCCCCCCTTATAAATTTTTGCTGTTTTGTTATGTTGTAAGACTATCCTGACCGAATATTTTTGTCAAGCACCGTTACCTATTTGTTATCTGTTGAATAAAAGCCAGAACCGTTGAACTGAATGCTCGGCACTTCTATTGCGCGTTGCATGACTGCCCCACAGTTAGAGCAGACAAGTTCAGGGTCTTCTGTGATGCTGTGAGTAACAACCATTGTGTTGCCACAGACTGACTTGTATGTGTAGGTCGGCATTAGAACCTCATAATCGCACCTTGGTAGTGCGTTCCCTTCTCTAGCTCGAAGCAAGTGATGGCTGGTGCTGAGTCCTCGCCTGCAATCCGCCGGAACCAGTCTGAGCCTGCGTCCATTGTAGAAGCCTGAATCCACCAACGACTGCCGCCATTCTGGTGCTGACCGAGTTCGGTGACTCTGGTGTGGTGGAAGTGACCTGTGACTGCGATGCTGGCTGCGGCGACTGGCTGGTTACCGAATGTCTGCTGTCTCCACCATGTAGGCACTTGGTCAGGTCGGCGGCTCTGGTGTCCATGCCACAGACCGATGATGTGGAAGCTGTCGTCAAACACGTCAAATGCCAAACTCTCATCTTCAGGTTGAGGTTTAAGGTACGTGACGTCTAGCCCCACCTCTGTTGAAAGCCTGTGTAGCTGTTGCATGATTACGATGCCCCAGTCGTCAACTCCGGGTCGCCCGATGGTCTGCTTGTTCACCCTTAGCTGGCAGTGGTTTGAACCGACTGTTGCGTAGGTGACAGGTGCGTACTTGTTCGCGCGCTTGATTAGCTCCCATAGCAATGCTGCGGCAAGGTCTACCTGCTGCATAGGGCTGAGGTCGTTAGTGGCTAACTGCTGTAGGTCAGCGGCGTTAGACACCGACTCAATAACATCACCGCCGTCAAGTATCACGATGCGTTCGTACTTGCCCTTCTTCATCTGAGCCTCTATGCGGTCATAGGAAGAGAAGATACGCTCTAGTAGTTCTTCGGTTCCCCCGCGTGAGCCAGTCTTGCCCACTTGATAGTCAGAAGGTATTACCACAAATACGCGGTCTTTATTTTCTTTCTTTCTCTCTGCTCGCTTCGTGCGCTTGGCCTGAGCAAACAGAGTTGGCAAGTCAAGCTCTGTGTTCTTCTTGCGGAAGCTAAACCTATAGCTGGTCAACCAGTCACCGTCGTAACGCTGCCACTGTGAGGTTCTAGGCGTACCCACAATCTCGTACTCTTCTGGCGGGTAGCCACGCTCTCTTAGGAAGTCGTCAAAGTTTGGTTGCTCTGCAAATCCCTCGGTGGTGGCAGTGCCTTCGGTTCCATCGAACTCCACTCCCGGACGGAAGGTTGGAGAAGTTTCAATCTTAGGTTGAGGCTTAAGGTTTTCTAGCATTACTTCACTCTATAACAAGCACAGGTCTTTTGTCTATGGTTTGTTAGGGGAGAGTCGCTTATCTCTAGCCCACGCTCATTCAGTGCTTTGCGTAGGGTCTTGATTGCCCACTCTTTGTTGTCCACAGCTTCGAGCAGTATCTTACGGTCTGCTTCATCAAGTGTGTCTGCAACAGCACCTACCTTGCAAGTGCCTTGAAACTTCGGTGGCGGGGTTAGTCCTTCTAGCATTCTATCTTCAGCTCTTTCTTTACAAACTCCCAGAATCCTTCATTGAACTCTTTGTGGGCCTGAATGGTCTTTGATTGTGGGTTGGTTGCGTTTCTATACTCTGCCTGCCTCTGCTTGTACCTGTGACGCACAGAGCGGTTGTAATGGAACTGGCACAAACCTTTAGCTCTGATTGGCTTATTGCAGTCTAGCTCTGTACACATCAGATGCTCAAATCGTTCTCTGTGGCGATTAGCTGCTGTACCACCTTGACTAGTGAAGGATTGTTAGCGACGCCAAGTACGCTGACCCTCTCTAGGAAGTCTGCTAGGTCTAACCGAATTGCATCAAAGTCTTCGCTCCACACTAGGTCGTGACGCAATAGTCCTGCAGCCTGCTTGAAGTCAGCTTCGATTCTGCTGTGTTCTGATTTCAAAGTCATTCGTAGTCCTTGTCGTTCATGTAGCTGATTAGGTCTTTGATAAATACAACGTCTCCGCTTTCGTTCGCCCATTCACTCTCGTACGGAATGCTGATTTCTTCGCAGATACGAAGGACGCGTTGGCGCTCGGCCTTCTTGCCCTGCTCGTAAAAGTTGTTGCCGTTAGAGGCGATTAGGTCGTTGATGCTCATAGCTGTGCTTCCTCGCTCTTTAGGAATCTGCCAAGAGATTCAATCTTCTCTAAACGGAATCCTGACCAAGTCTTGCGGTCAGTAACCACAATCGGTGCTGCCATATGTCCCATTTCCTTGAAGCGCTCTACTAGTTCAGGGTGCTGAGTTAGGTCTACCTTGTCGTAGATGATGCCCAGCGAGTCCATCTTGCGTGCTGTCATCATGCACTGAGGGCAGTTAGGTGTTGTGTAAATAACTACTGGTATTTTCATAGTGCTATTCCTGTCTCTCTCATAATTTCTTTCTTTGCTTGTGAGATTGCTGCCATAGACGCATCGTGACCGATTTTCTGAGTCTTTGTCATCTGTGACACATCTAGAGCGCGAACCGACATACCGAGCTTCCTTGAGGTGTACTCAACGCCTGAGCGCTGGCCTTCCCTAAATGCCTCGTCTAGTTCGTTGCCAAAGAAGAAGTCAGCTATCTCGTACTTGAAGTTCTTCCAGTCTCTTCCCATCATCATTTTGATATCTCCCTAATTGCATCACCGAGTACATCGGCATGGTCTTGATTTGTTTTTCTTAGCTCTGCTTCAATGTTCTGCAGCTTGTCAATCACTAAAGTCACACCCACGTCAACGCCTCTGTTGTAATTAGCGTCTAGTAAGCCTTGGTGGTTGCGCCACTCAATGTCGCTTTTGCTTTGATAAATATTGCTCATGAGAAGAGCTTATGAGAAGGGAAAGGCCAAGTCAAGCACCGTTGGGCGTTTGTTACCTAGTTGTTATATTTCATCATCTTCATAAAGATGGGCGTTTTGTTTAGTAATTATGTCTAGCTCAGCAGTTGTGTAAACGCCTAGAAAGTCAGGGTTGTTACCGTTTTTGCGGATAATCACTAATTGCATCAAGACTTCCCAAGCTTCAGGGGTAGCAGCAAACCTTCGTCCAGCAACAATAGTCACAATTTGATGACACCCTTGACAAAGAGCAATTAGATATCTGTTATCAGGGTCGTTTTCTTTGCCCAACATATGATGGCTCGACAAACCCTTGGGGTTCTTTGCCCCACATAACTGACAAACACCTTCTAGCAAACCGATAGTTTCTCTTCTGCGACCACCAAAATAATCTCTATCAACTCTAGCCTGATTAGCGCAGTGCCTTGTGCAGTAAGTCTGTCTAGCATTCTGGGGCCAAAAATCTATCTCGCAATATGGGCAAGGCGTTTTTGCGGAATAAGCGTTACGCTCGGAGTAAGCTTCGTGCCACTCAGGATAGAACTTCTGAATTGCGTAGACAAGGCTGTCCACGTTCAGGCTGTTCATTTTGCTGAACTTAGTTAGCTTTAGGTCTTCTTTGTCTATCTCTGCAATGTACTCGGTGATTTTGGCTTTTACGTATTCACCAGTGCGAGGAATCTTCTTTTTTTGATTATTGCCGTAACGTTCGCCAATTCCAAGGCGACTAATTTTTAGCGCTACGCCATTGTAGGGCCTGCCCAAACGATTAGCTATTTGAGCTATCGTCATTTGGCTAGAAAGTTTTTTTAGTTCTTCAAGCTCTTCGCTGCTCCACTTTGAATTTGGTAGCTTATGACCAAGAGCCTTGAGTTTTTCGTGAACCGTTTGTCCAGCCATGCCTAGTATTTTACCAGCACGCCAAACCGAACCAGTGCTTGTATAAGCATCTATGATTTCTTGATTTGTCTTCATGGCTTTAGGTTCCTAGCGAAGGGCGGGCTAACCGAATATGGCTGACCCGCCCAAGGCTCTAGAAAGGTGCAGAGTTAGGGTCAAGAATGTTTGCGATTGTCGCAACTGAGGTTGTGCCAGCGTTCAGCACGCTAATTGACTCAGGGTAGACGTTTAGGGTTACTCCCACTTCGCCGTCCTTCTTCAAGAAGCCGTTTGGCTTTGCGCTTCCAGCTAGCTCAATACGGAACGGAGCTTCGCTGTTGAATACATCAGGGAACTCTCCCTTGCGCTTGTCGTCAACTAGGACGTCAATGTACTCAGTAGAAGTGGTTTCCCACTCGCCTTGGTCGTTCTGCTTGCGGCTCTTGTGAGCGCACTTCAGAACTGAAAAGCCGTTCAGCTGCTTTACTTCATTTAGCCAAGCGGTTGTTTGTATCTTTATCATTTTCTCTCTTTTCTATGTGCAGGTTGTTTACGCAGTCAGAGTTACCGCATGACCGAATTCCCGGTAATACGATTTCTCCGTCTTCGTCAATCGGAGTGACCCAATCATCATCGAAGAGTCCATGCCAAGGTATGCACTTGTCTTCTTTCCCGACTGCTGAAGTTCTTCTCGCGCGGCAAGACTCACAAAGAGGTCTTCCTTTGCGTCGCTTGTTTTTCGCCACTGTCCATTCGTAACCGCAGCGAGGGCATATAAGAACTTTGTCCACATGGCTAGGCTAGCAGGTTTGCCTTGGCGAAGTTGTTGCACGACTCGCCACAGTCGCCATATTCGTTCTGGTGACTGTTGTGAAGATTCATAAGCGTTCTGCAACATTCGTTACACGCTAGCAGAGCTACTCCATGAATGCAAGTAGGGCAAGGGGCATATGTTTTCTTTGCTTCCTCTTCCTTCATCTGCTCTTGCTGCTCTTTGCGGTCTAGCTCTTGTGCCGCAGCCTTAGCCTTTGCCCAAAGATGCCTTGGCTCAACGAAGTTGATGTAAGAATCTGCCCTAGCTGCTCGTAGTGCTTCCTGAGCTACGTCAAGCTGCATTCCACCGAGGGACTCTTTCCAAGCCGCAATCTTCTCAGCTTCTAGCTTTCTGCCGTCAACTGCGAACATCTCGCGTAGCAGTGTTTCAGTTTCCTTGAGATTCAAGACCAATCCTTTCCATGATTAGCTTCATTGGCAACGCGACTCCGATGCTAGCTGCTGTCTTCTCAGTAGCAATCGGTTGTAGCACCTTGTACCGAATATAGTTCTCTCTCACTAGTTCGCGCAAGTCCTCAGTGCGAATTATTACCAAACCGTTACCTTGCGGGCCTACGAAGCTCCACCACTTTGCCTTTGAGCTGCTAATGCCGGAGAGCTTCAGGTCTGACTTGTCTCGCGCTCGGTAGCTGTAGACCTCGATGTAGACGTTGCCAGTCTCACTGGCCCTGTAGTCGGTCTTGACCTCGACAGTGTCAATCTCGCTGAGGATAGAGGCGGTTAGCTCTTCTCCGACTTCACCGCGCTTTACGTCAATGTCGAAGTCAGGCGCATAACCCTCTGACCGAATGATTTCATTCTTCATTTGCTAGCAACTCTCGGATTTCACGTTCACGCCTTGCGTCTTCGCTTTCTCTAAATGAGGTAGTTGACTTTGGCTTCGCTCGCTTGTAAGAGTTTCTAATCCAGTTACGCCATGCAGCGTCCCAGTCTTTCTTCGTGGCGTTCGCCCCAGTTGCTGAAAACCAATAATCTCTGAATGCGTGAGTCTCAAGTTTCAAGTCAACCTGTGGAAAATGTTCAGCCATAATCTCAACTGATTTTTCTGAAGGAACAAAGTCTTCTGGGAGTCTCTCCCCTTCTCTCTTATTCTTAAGGGTTTTATTTATGTTTAGCGTGCCACTTACTGTCACCCCTGATTTACCCAGCCTGTCACCCCTGCTTACCTGACTGGACACCCCTGCCGAACCTGTCACCCCTGATAAAGTGACCCAATATAGGTTTGGACGGTACTGGTTATCCACAGGCGCGGCTTGGTTTTCCACAAGCAATTCACCCATTTCCTGAAGAACTTTCAAGTCACGCTTTACAGTTCTGTCAGAGCAATTTGCGTACTTTGCAAGAGTCGCTACTGACGGATAAGCGCCATTTTCACCTTGGTGATTTGCAATTCCAAGCAAGATTAGCTTCGCTCTTGCAGGCGCCTTGCTGTTGTGCAGCACATCTACCATTACTTCAATGCTCATTTATTTCCCATTTCTCGAACTTGTCGCCAAGATACCACCAGCGACCTATGTAGTCAACTATCGGCGCGTCTAAGGCATTGGAGTGTCGTGAGACCTTCCAGCCGTTGTCACGCGCTTCTCTGGCTACCATGAAGTCGGACTCCATTAGCCCATTGTGTTGAACGCACATCAGAACCAGATTTGACGGTGAATCAAGTGACTTGCTCTTATTGCCACCCATGCCACGATTTATCCGGTGGTGGATTGTGAGTCCCTCGTCAGACCCACAATGCCAACACAATCCGTTGTCGCGTTCCCAGATGCCCTTTTTTACCTTTTCGGTGGGCATTACAGCTTCGATTCCATCTCAAGCAGCCTAGACATGGTCTGAGTAGCCATCAGAGCGCTTTCTAAGCCCTTTACCTTCACTTTGATACGATTCACTTCAGCACGTGCTAAATCCCGCTCTAAACGGCTCTGAGCGCTTTCCAATTTTGCCAGTGCAGTTCTGTCGGCAACCGTACCTTCAGCTCCGATAAACGCTTTTTGCTCGACTAAATCGAGTGCATTTTCGCAGTGAGCGAGTTTGACCTCGCCATCGTAAAGGGCGCTACTGCCCTTCCTTATCTCTTCGGTCAGCCTTCTTAGCTCTGCCACTATCTCTTGAGGCAACAACTATGGCTTCCAAACGTTCTTGACGCGCTTTGTGGAACAAATCTGCGCGTTCATCAGTCCCATAGACTCTCTCCCACGCATACGCCTCACTTACTTCCTTTAGGCTCGCTAGCAGAATGTCCATTCGCAAGTTCCTTAATCTGGTCGAGTATCTTCTGTGGTGCTTTAGCTGCCTTAGCTTCTGCCCACAAAAGGCGTAGTGCGTCTACATCAGTCAGCTTACTAGCTTCAGCTGCCCAATCTCGATTAACATTTGCCTCTGACCGAACGACCTTCTCCATCTCTTCGCGCGATGCTCGCTTATTGCCTGACATAGAGAGGTTCGCCAAACACCTACCCAAACTTGACGTTTCGGCATTCTCTAGCGCTGCAGTGGCGTTTGCACCACCTGTGCCGTCAATCTCAAACGCGTAGCCAGTTGCCTTTGGTAGGCCAGCTGCTTGGTCGCCTGCGGTTAGGTAGGCGTAAGACTTGACAACCCAAATGCGCGGCTTCTCCTGTAGCAGAGGGTCAGTGATTAGCTCTGTAACCAGTCTGCCGTCTTCGTTTGCTTCCATAAAACGCTTGATGCGTGATTCGACTGTCTCGTAGTCGTCTAAATTGAATCTCATTATTATCCTTTGATTACTAGGTAAGGGGCGCTGCCGTTACGAGTCTGCTTTAGTGCCACGACCTTGTCATTGACTGTCGCGTACTTAGCTGAACCGATTGCGTCATGCACCATGCTCTTTGCTTTATTTAGTTGCTGCGTTGCTTCTTTGCTACTATTATTCGCCTCTTTCAAACGAATTGCAAGCTCTTCCGGTATTTCCACTGATTCTTCTGACAGCATCGGGTTAGTGCGGCGTACCGTCTCGTATGTGCTTTGGCTGCCGTCCCAGTCAGGCTTGACTGCGTCGCGCATAGCTACGTAGAACCTGTGTGCAGATGCCTCTAGAGCCTCAGCGAAGAACTGGTCGTACTCAATGACCTGCTCGTACCAGCTCCAACCAGCGACTGCAACAATGCGGGCCGTCTTGAAACCCATCACGTGCATATACCACTGCACCTGTGCGATGTATGACTGAGGCACTTCGTCCCAGCCTGCTCTGGCTGTCTTGATTTCGATAATCTCGTACTCGCCAGTAGTTGTGTTTAGTGCGATAGCGTCAGGGTTGGCGCTCTGCCAGTGCTTCTCTTTGTGCCTGAACGTCCCTGTCTCCATGACCTCAAGCTCAGGGTGGTCTTCAGCGAACATCTCTAGGATTGGTCGCTCAAAGGCTCTACCAAACCGAATTGACCAGTTGGCATCTATCTTGTCTTCTATAAGCCCTAGCTTCTTGTGCCAGAGTGTGTAGGCGCTTTCCCAAGGATTCAGGCCAGCGATTGTTCCTACTTCGCTGCCACCTATAGCGCCTTTCCTAAGCGCGTGCCACTCATCAGTTCCTGACTCAGGGTTGCCGATGAATTCAGCGGTCTCGGTGTTTTGCAGGTATTTGTTTTTCATTTGACTCCTTCCAAGTCATTCAATACACTACACAGAAGGAAGGACATTATGACAGAGCGAGACAAGAAGTTAATCAAATTGTTATCTGCGGCAGAAAAAGAAGAACCTATTTGCCGACAGATTCCAGACGTGTTCTTTCCAGAGGATTACGGCAACCACTCATGGGAACGCTCAAACGCCATAAGGGTAGCCAAGGCTATCTGCCGACAGTGTCCACTACAGCAAATATGCCTCGACTACGCCGTTACGGCTAAGGAAGAGTTTGGCATTTGGGGCGGAACTACCGCCTATGAACGTAACTAGGACTTTTTAGAGATGATGCTGGTCAGGATTGAAAGAAACCCTGCACCTAGCGATACTGAAGCGATACCAGCCCAGTCAATCTCAAACAGACCGATTGTGCCAGTGCCTAGAAATGCAAGAGCAGCCTGAGCTACGGTTTTGATGGCGCGCTCGCCCGCGTACTGCCAGAATAGCAAGTTGAACATATTTCTCCTATGGTTCGTCAATAGGGTTTACTTTAGCATCTTCATAAGCTGCACCCGCTACGTACGCACCGATGATAATGCTCATTAGTGCTACGCCGCCCATAATGAGGTTGCTAGATACCTGAGAGTCTGTGAAGAACGTTGCCCCACCAAAGATAATCATTATGAATGACAGCCTGTATGCACCGAAGATGAGCTTGCGGCGGAACTTCCAGCTTGGCTTGCCTGAGCGAGGTGAGCTGCTGTCTAAAAGGAACAGAGCATCTATTGCCCCGCTAGCAAACTTTTTGGCTTGACGCTTTAGAGAGGACGCTTGCAAGTTGGACACGCTTTCACTGCGAGCTGCTTGTTGATGAACTTGGCAATGTCATAGACCCTGCCGTAGAACGGACTCTTGATGCTTGTGCCTAATGTAATGTGCAAATGAGCGCCGCGACTAGCAGAGCCTGTGTTGCCCACTCTGCCCGCAGGGTCGCCCTTCTTGAGCTTATCCCCCGGCTTTAGTCTTACCATGCAGGTAGAGCCGTCTGTGTGCTGTGAGGGGCCTTTGCAGTCAATCCCATGCTTTGCACAGGAGAGGTGGCAGTAACCGATATAGTGCTTGCCCGCTTTTTGAATCATTACCCAGCCAAGTACGTTTGACCACTGAACTGCAACACACTCACCGTCTGTGACTGCAGGGATTAGCTTCTTAGCTCCGGGTGCGTAGTCAGTGCCTCTGTGAGGCGTCCTTCGCCTAGCCATCGAACCGAATCTGCTGGTGATGGTCTTTTCAGGGAAGGGGTGCTGCCAGTTAGCCATTTAGCATACTCACAAGACCGACAGCTACAGCGCCCAAGACAGCACCGTAGACGCCGTAGACAAGCTTGGCAATGAGTTCGACCTTAGATAGACGGTTATCTATCTCAGCGACTTTATTCGGAAGATACTTAAGCCCACGAAGCTCGGCAACCATCTCAATCTGCACGTTAGAAACCTCAAGGAGCTTCTCGTACACTTGAACATTGGTTATCCGGACAGAGGACTGGTTATCTTCAGGCATGATTAGATGACTAGGGTGTCAGCTTCTTCTGCAGTCAAAGCCTCGCCAGCGATTAGCTTCGCCTTAGCTGATGCCTTTAGGCCTGCAAGTGCCTGAACTTCTGCGTCACGTGCAGCCTGCTCTTCTGCTGCCTGAACTGCCATTGCTTCACGTTCTGCAATCTCAGCCTTGGTTAGCGGAATGATTGACTCACGCTGACCCTTTGGCTTTGATAGGTCTACTACTACTTTTACTGGTGTATCTGCCATGTTATTTCCTTACTTGTAAGTGTTTCTATTTTATTAGGTACTAATCGTATTTGATTTTGTATAAAGAAAAGGTGGTATATTCCTGAAAACTTCCGCCAGCGCCAATTTCTACTGAGGTTATAGGGAAAGCGTAGTCAATCAGTCCGGCTGTAATACCAAGCTTAACTCCTGTTGCGTTATTTTCAGTAACGCTGTCCATGCTTACTGACTTTTGACTTGAAGATGTGTAGTTTGAAATGTAATAACTTCCGTTGCTAAAAGTGTTAGCTGTTGATGTATTGCCATTAACCCACTGTCCCGGCAAGCTACCTAAAGTATATTGGTCACTTCCTGTTGCGCTCCCAGTCCCAAAAAGCCTTAGTGCTTTATTGCTAGTGCCAACCTGAGCGCCCCCAACGTTTAGGTTTCCTTCAAAATTTTCCTCGGCAGTTCTTACGCTAACTACCAGCAACAAATCTGACCCATCTTGCGGAATATTTAAAAACGATACTCCGCTGGCCCCGCTGCCATCAAAAGTTACGGTTTCAATTAGCGATTTGACTGCCATTAGTTGACTCCTAGTAGGTGAAAGGTTGAACCTGTAGCAAAACTTCCGCCAGAACCTGTTATTTCGATTGAAGTAATTGCAGCAGTATTAGCCCACCTATAAGCTCGGGCATAAGTAGCGTTTTCAGCAGTATCATCTCTATTCAAAGTTGATTTGTGTTTGTCTGTTGCCGAATAATCTTGAATGCTGCATTGGAAACTTGAATGATAAGAGCTGTTAGTTTGGTATCCACCGTAGATAGCGGTCGTAGTGCCAGAACTTGAGGCAGTAGTCGAACCGTTACCTCGCATAAATACATAGCTGTAATTAGAACCTGTGTCGCCGTTAAAAGTAATAAGAGCAGCACCGCCGTAACCACTAGCAGTTAGGGATAAAGGTGACATTATCAAAACCAAGTCCTTATACCCACCCGGAATCGAACTGAATGTGACGCTTGCAGCGCTCGTTGACAGAACTTGGCTGTCTATTACTGTGTATTTTGCAGTCATGTCTATCCCTTGCTTCCGTATAGGCTGAAGCGTGAGTATTGTGCGAGACCTCCGCCATAGTAATCCCCAATCTCTAGGGAGGTGACAGCCGCAGTGCTTCCCCAAGCACCAGAATTTAGGGAAACATACTTATTACCAGTAGTTCCCATAAAACCGTTCAAAGACCTTACGGTGGTATTTTTACTGCCACTCGAAAAGTCAAGAATGTCCGTCACAAATCCGCCAAAGACACCAGTGCCATTTGTTGCGGCTGGTGGAAAGCCAATGCCTATTCTGTCCTGACTAGCTAAAGCTCCACTAGCAACTGAGTTACCTGAGCCGTATAGTCTATGCCAGAAGTAATTAGTAGTCGCTCCGTTGAATCGCATATACAAGTCAGAGCTTGTATTGTTATAAGTGCTTCTTGCAATCATTCTAATCTGCAAGTGCTTATAGTCAGAGTAAGCATCTAGCCCACTGAATGTA
>Ga0208303_1000902_pt1 | contig 12064 bp, 15 predicted proteins | sample CB_VirMetaG_2_FD_184537 | JGI IMG/M metagenome (GOLD analysis project Ga0208303, IMG submission 184537) | Freshwater to marine saline gradient viral communities from Chesapeake Bay - CB_1504_2 Viral MetaG (SPAdes) (version 4) | ecosystem: Environmental > Aquatic > Marine > Coastal | place: USA... | reverse complement strand
GTAATTTCACTAAACGCAGCTAACGTACCAAGTCCGGCAATGTTTGATATGTTTAGTGGTGTACCAGAGGATAGGATTACGTTGCCCTCGGCGTCTTTAATAGACAGGCCGCGAGAGTCGATCATAGTAGCTGTGATACTACCGGCTTCGATACGATCCGCGTCTAGGAACCCTGCGGTAATCTTAACAGCGTCTAGGTTGGCAATCTTCGCGTCATCAATAGCCGCGTTACCAATCTTAGCGTTCGTTATAGTCCCGTTCGCAATAAAAGCATCCTGCATGTAGACGCCCGTCGGTACAGTTTCACCATTGATAACGATTGGAGTAGTGCGCACAATAAACGGTAAGGCTTGTGGGGTCGTAGTCCAGTTGGCCCCGTCGTAGTATTTTGTTACGTTTTCTGCGCCGCTAGAATCTACCCAAACATAGCCTTCGAAAAGGTCGCTTGTCGGGGCTGTTGAGCTAACCACCGCAGGGGGCGCAAGCCAAAAAGCGTCTGCGCGTACACCGAATTCAGATTGTGGGGAGGTATCTTGGTTGGCTGTAGCAATAAGCCCGTAGCCCGATATGTGGCCCCCCACATCAACTTTGATTGTGTTCTTGGCCTCTATTTCACCATCTCTAGTGACTCGCGCCGAAGTTTCAACTTCTACGGCAGCAGTTATATTTTCTCCTAAAGTGGCTTGCGCAGTAACCAGATCAGCTGCAATTGCTTCGTCTTCGTTCGCACGGGCAAGCTGTTCTGCCTCTAAGGCCGCGTTTAAAGTCGTGTTGTTCTCCCCCACCGTGGCTGTGAGGTTCGTAATCTTGTTCGCCTCAGAAACTAAATTACCTGTGGTTGTCGTTAAAGTCTCGTTGATCGTCGCGAGGCTATTATTCGTGTTTGATACCAACGTAGTGATCTGCTGCGCAAGGGCTGCGTCGTCTGTAACCCGTGCTGTTTTTTCGGTCCTAATGGCAGAGAACCAGTCTGCGAAACCAAAGTCCATGGCCTCGACCCAGTTGGTGCCGTCGTAACGATACATACGGTTAGACTGGACGACGTAGTCGCCTTCAATGTAGTCGTCCGCGTACGTAATATCGGTGTCGATCCACATGTCACCAACATTTAGCGGTTGCTCGGTCGTGCCTGTAGGCTGATCGGCTTGGTAAAACGTACGTGTTTTGGTGTTAACAAACGCAGATACCGTGTTAACGCTCTGTGCTAGGGCGCTAGTCTCCCCCGCTCGGGCAACACGTTCGTCAAAGATTAGACCCTGAGACACCAGTGAAAGATCAGTGCCGTCATAAGTACCGCGCATTTGCGCCGCTAGGGAGCTAGTACTTTGCGCCAGTGCAACGTCTTCATTTGTTAAGAGCGTCAGCTGGTTCGTGTGCGCAGCAACCGCCGCACCAATCGTGGCGTACTGACCTATCTCTTGCCACTTGGTGGCGTCACTGCTGGGTATAACATTGGTGGTTGCCGCCAGTGCGGCATATAAAAACCCGTTATATACAACTTGGTCGCCGATAGCATAGGTCGTTGTTGCGTCCCACGACGGCAGGTTTAGGAGCGTGTTTACCTGCCCTTGGATGGTAGCCATCCGTGCAGCAACAGAACCCGCAAGAGTTTCACCGCCGTCAATTAAATCAATCCTACTGCTGAGTGCAGTCGCTAATTGACCTTCTGCAATCTGTCCTGACAACAAGCTAATCAGATGAGCGGGGTCTGTCGCTGTATCGCCACGGGTGCCGTCTACTAAGTTAAACGGGCCAGCTAGACCCTCAATATTTACAAAACGCGCCCAATACCAACGGGATGCCCCACCACCTAGGTTATGCGCCCAGACAGACCCCGGTGCCATACCAACAAGGATAGATTCTCCAAGATCGGGATACTGCTCTGGACTAGCAGCAGCTTGCTCCGCTGACTGTGAAGCAGCCCATATCTCTGTGTACGCATGGCCGTTGTAAACAGGCTTGTCCCATGTCACGATAATGTTAAGAAGCGCCCCGTCAGCATCCAAGTTTAAAGGAGCCGGAGGTGTACCATAGAGTGTACCGCCAGAGGTGGAGCTTAAACTACCGCCTGCGTACTGAGCTAACCCTGCGGCTATCAGTTTACGTGCTGTGATAAGCTCGTCTAACCCAGTCCCATCAATATTCTCTCTGACACGGTCTAGGTACTGCCGAAGGTCACGAGGGATGTCACTGGTTACTGTGGGTAAACTAGGCATTCGCAAGCTCCGACATTGAATGGGCCATGGCTATAGAGAAGACCTCGATGGAACCCTCCACCTGAACTTCCCAATCACGTGCGCGTTTTGCAGGTAGCCTAAAGGGGTCTCTGGACTGCACAGTTTGTGTGTGTACTAACGTGCCATCGCCGTAAAACTTCATCGTCATTGGGTAGGCTTCAGCTTCTAACTGCGCACATGCAAAGCTCATATCATGGGGCATAGTAAATTTCTTAGAGCGCCAGATGTAGGACTTAGCCGCACCCTCCTGCCAAACTTTGACAGTCTTATCCGCGAATGTGAGAAACAGTTTATCACGCTGTAAATCTTGGAAACCTGCGGTCGCATACATATCGTGGAGAATAAACTGACGACTGGTTATGTCGAAGATAAAGCCGCCCTGCGTCGTGTCATTGTCGAAAAATGCTATGTACTGGTTGTCTTGTTGGTACGAGTGAATTGTTTCGGGTTTGAAGTACGCCTGCCACTGCTTAAAACTAAAGTACTGATCCGTAATAATCTTAGAGCCGCCGGGGGATAGAAGCATCAACCCGTCAGGTGCTGCGTAGATTACACCGCCGCCAAAGCTAACGATGCTTTCTTTAGACACGCACGCCTGCTCGAGATCAGACTTAACCACCGCCATATTGGTCGGATGGGAACCCTGTACAAAATACGGGTTGCCTGTTGTAAGTACGGCGAGTGTAGTATCCATGCGGCCTAAACCAACAATGGGATAATCCACAGTCTGGATGTAGTTTTCTGGCCAAGCGTGAGGCCGGTAAGGTTCACAAAAGTATAAGTCCCTACCCACAAAACCAGCCATCATACCGTTTGGTAAGTTAATAAGACCTTGTAGGGCAGCGGGAGGTTCCGCCCAATATAGGGATGGTATCTCTTCCGCCAAATCATCTGGATCAACATCATCACTGTATGACGACTGGGATATAGGTATTTCAGCCACAAGTAAGAACACTCCAGAAGTGGAGCGGTAGATACGGCGGTGAGTCAGAATGTACCCAGACCCCGGCACTGTAGCAAAAGTACCCATCGTCACAGTTTGCGTCGTCCTAACATCTACAGACGTCGAAGCGGGAGCGGGAGCAGACTCAATGGTACGACCCGCCTCTTTGTTTACAACTGTGTATGTGTAAACACGTGTTTCGACCGTCTCTGTATCGTCTACAGCACCTGCAACGACAGCGGACGCTGCACTGGTTGGCGCGGGAAGACCTAAAGGTCGAGACGCAGCTGGGTAGTTTGTTCCAGCGAGGGCTATGCCTGAATGCGTGGCTTTAGGTGTCCCATCGCCCGTGAAGAATGTCCACTCGGATGTATCCCCTGCGATCTGGCTACGACAAACATCAACCTCAGCAGGCCAATGAAACCAATGCTGGGTGTCAGAAATATTATCTTGCCCGTACCGGTAGATCGTCTTTATCGTTCCTGCCTTCTCTAAGGTAAGGTGGGAAGTTCCCATGTCGAGGATAGGCTGTATGCTGCCAGCAAACACAGGACAGTTAAGCGCCGTCTGCGCTTGATTATCTTTCAGGTAACGCGGTGGTATCTTAGGCGCTATGCCTCCGAAAGATTTTATTGCAACAACTGCCATGGGCTAACTCCTTACCTTGTTACGCAGTCATAGCAGCGTAGGTTTTTGGACCAACAATGCCATCAGACGTAAGATTATTTTTGCTCTGCCAATCGAACACGGCGAGTTGAGTCATCTTCCCAAATATACCGTCTGCGTCTTGGCCAAGCGCGTTTTGGACATTCTTAACCTCCTCACCACGTGATCCTATCTTCAGTAAGACCGGCGCAGCCTTGGGTTCATACGTTCCCCCGAGGACTTCTAGCGCCTTGTGGAAGTGGTGTTTGCGGTCTTCAAGGCCGATGTAACCACCATTGATGCGCTTAGTTGCTCCACGGATGTCCTGTTGATCTGCATACGTGTTAACATTATTACACGCCCAGAACCAACAAGCACTTTCAAGTGCGCCCGTCTTTGTCTGTAAGTACTCTAGCGTGTCCTCTAGGGTTTTTCCAATGCTGGATGCGAACGAGGAGTGATTATTTTTGCCGGTGAGTTGGATGACCCCAAAGCCTCGGTGTTTCCAGCCGTCCCCGGACTCAGTATCTCCGTTACCCATGCGATCAGCATAGACAACATTGGCAATGCGCTCAGGTTGACGATGGTAATCATCCGCATCCCTACCCGCGTTTTTGAAGTATTTCGCGAATACTGCATTTAACCCTTTCGCACTATAGTTAAGGTTTTCTTCAAGCACATCAAAGTTACGGCTTTCATGGCCGCACTGAGCGAAGAACATCGCCACGCGATCAGACGTGTTGATGTCATACTTGGGCAGTAGGTCTTGCACCGGCTGGAGCCACTCGGCCCAGTCTTTGTTCCCGTGTAGCAAGTGCTCAAGTTGTTGTTCAGTTACGTTCATGGGTTACTCCTGTTTCTGAGATGCGCCAAAGTAAAAGCTAATTACCGCGCTCACTAATCCGCCCATGTAGCCAAGGACGAGGTTGATAAGTTCCATAGAGTTTTGCTCAGGCGGCATGATTGTCACCATCGCAATGTACCCGCAAAAGAAGACGACCATGATTAGGCCGATCAACTTTGCCGTCCAATCTTTCGCAAAATGTTTACGGGCGTCCTGCTTATCCTCTGTCTCAAGAGCGAACAGGTCTACATCGAGTTCTTTCATCTTAGATTCAAACTCCAGCTCGGACGCCTTAATCTTGGCGAGGTCTTCTGGAGTTGCGTACTTAACTGCTTTTTCAATTGCTTTGGGGTTGTTCTCACAACCTAGTGCGTCCGCAATCATGGACGCTGCTGCACCGCCGAGTGGACCACCGAGGGCGGTTCCTAGTGTCGGAGCGACTGCGCCGACTACACCTTTAATGAGATCAAACATACTGGTTTACTCCTTTTTAGCTTGGTACGCGTTAGCGCCAAAGAAAGCGCCCAAGATCAAACTGGTAGCTGGGAAGTAGATCGTGGCCATGGAACCAAGGATGTCAGACGCACTGTCCAATCCTAGGTAGCTCGCTATAATAACAAAGAATGGGTATCCCAACATGCCAGCTAGAACCCACCAAATCATTTTGCGCGACTGATCCCGCTGAGCGTTATCATCCTCGATACGCATACGACGGTCAGCAAGCATCATCTCCCGCTCTTCGGGGTCGAGCTTGCCGTTACCGTTTACGTCGTACTCGGCTGCTGTCATTTCTTTTTTCCCAGACAGCGACCTGCCTTCTTACATTTCGCAGGGGTCGGACACGCTTTGCATGTTTTAAACGGGGTCTTCTTGGCTTTTGATTTCGTTGCATATGCCATGGTTATTTCCTCTTCGCTGTTTTAGCTGCTTGTTTAAAATTAGCTTTTGTGGGAGCGCCCTTAGTACCGGGTTTGCGCATAGTCTCTTTAGAGCCAGCGGCTATCCGTTTCTTCTTGGCGTGGATGTTCGCGTATAAACCTTGTTTAGCCATTACCATTTCACCTTATCTGCCCAGTAAGCTGCCGACATTTTGCCTTTAGCTATGTTTTTACCGTGACGCGCCTTAAAGCTGGCCCGCTTCTGTTTCATCTTATCGCCTTCACCGGCCTTGGGTTTTCCAGCGGTAGATGCGCCCTGCTCACCGAAACGGATCGTCTTGACCGTGCTGCCTTCTTTAGCGACGACGACGTGAGACTTCTTCGGGTGGCTCGGCGTTCGTTTAGGTTTGTTAAAACCAGCGACCCCTGCACGGGCTAGTCTTGGGTCTTTCTTACTCTCTGCCATTCTTCCTCCTAGTCAGCTAACGGGTTGTCTAGCGCCCGCTGTAATTTATCGTTTATACGATCCTCAAGTGCCTTCATGTCAGCAGATTGGGACGTGCGAAGTTGCTCACGTTTGTTCTCAAACCGCGCCTCGGCGTCGTCGATCATCGTACGGACTTTCTCTTCCGTGCTTCTAACTGTATCCTCCACGCGGTCCGTCTGTTGTTCTATGCGCAGTATATCGTCTTTCAGGCCGTTCTTAATGTCGCGTGAATATTCAACAGCCTCCTCTACCTTCCCCGCCATGCCCGACACTTTCGCGTCCATAATGTCCATAGCCTGTTGGTATTCTCCAAGGTCAAGGTTCGCCACTGCTTCAACTTTCTGATACATAAGGAAGCCCGCGTAGAGACTTCCGAGGACAGAGCTGAGAACCCCCACAGCAAGACCAAGCTGAGCAATAGAAAAACGCATACCAAAAATACGCATACGCCTGTCAGGTATCGCTTCAATGTTATCAAGTGCTTCACCTAAATCTCTATCTTCCATATTAGTTCTCGAAACTTATTTCGCCTTGCAGCGCACGGAGAGACTCTAGCTCTTGCTGCAACTTGCGAATTTCTAAACGACGCTGCTGCAACTCAAGTTGGTAAAGAGTATTGCAGTTAATGCGCTCCCTTGGCTTATCCAAAGGAATTACAATTCTTGCGTAAACACCGACATCGTGTGATGCCCCCGGCCTCCCGCTAAACTCGTCGTACGGGTTCCCAACATTGTTGAGCACTCCGGTAACGCCGAACTCGAGGTTAGTGCCTCCACCGATAGCGTTCTTGCAGTCCAAATTACCCGCACGAAACGAGTCTGATTGGTAGCTGGTTGGCCCGCTCGGTAACTGTAGGTTAAGCGAACTGTTGTCAGCCCACACTGGCGTCGTAATACATACCGCCAGAGCAACCGTTTTTATCATGGCCTCGCTCCGTCGGTTCGAGAGCATATTTTAGAGGATATGATTGCGCGGGCAGAACTATCTGTGCGAAGTTTAGAAACCGAACAGATGAACGTAGCCCTGTCCTTGTCTTCGTTTCGAACAAAAATCTCAAATGTCTTCCTAGTCCCGTAAGGCACGTGCAAAATCTTTGCAGATGCAGCGAAAGGGATAGCGTTCCACTCGTCGTCAAAGACGCCTACCTCAAAGTAGTCAACGTCCTTTCTAGCGTTAAACATAGTCATCTTTGCAGAAACCAACCCGTCAACATATGCGGGGGTTAAGGACGGGTATGTTGGGGTCATCTCGTGAGCCGAGACTTTCCCCGCTAAAAACAAAGCAGCCATGAAAAACACTTTAATCATTGTGCTATACACTCGGCTTGCACAACTGCACGGTAGGTGCCTCCGGGGAATGAACGCCCAAATCCGTAATCGGCAACGGAGGAAACTTTAAACCATGTGGAGCCAGCGACGGTTAGATCAAACTCCGTCGTGGCTTCGTACACAACCTTTGCAGCGTCGTATGCAGACATGGCAGCGTCAGAAACTTCGCCGGTAACAGTAGAGCCAGTCCAGTTCACAACGTCCGTCAAAGCGGGAGCGGTGGAAAACGTCGTCGGCGTAGTAATACGTGCCAGATAGAAGTTGGCTACAGCCACATCAAACCTGATAATAGGTTCTACACCGCCATCAGTGCTGATTGTGCTTAACTTAGACGGTGACGGGTTACCATAAACCCCATTTACATCAGTGTTAATGATACACTTGGACTGTATGTTGCCCTCGATTAGAGCGTCTTCTGCGTGCGCGGCAGGCACAAGTAGTAGTGAGGCCGCAAGCAAGCTATATTTAATCATGGCTATCCTCTCTTAAACATTAGTTTTTGTACTGCGCATCAACCATCTCGGCGTGCAGTAGTTGTTGAGCTAGTCCATTACGGAGTCCGCGAGGGTTCTCGGGTAAGTCCGAGTCCACAAGGCGTGCGGTGTCTTTATAAGCTCCTCCGCTAATGGATGTAGCATAATATGCGTACATGTTAACACTTGTATTCATAGTGTTCAGTATTCGGTCCTGAGAGACACCGGTAGCCAACGTCAGCGCATTCTGCGTTGCGGCCATACCCCTCTCAAACTTATCTTTTATTGCTTTAGCTTTCTCGGACTCGATGGTCTCGTCTACTTCTTCTTCCTCATACAAGGACGATGCCGTGGCCTCTAAGGTCCGCAAAACGGCATCGTCTTCCATGGGGTCGTAAGCGTCTATAATGTTTTGTTCACTCAGAAACAGAGTAGGATCAACGTATCCGGGGCATATGGGGTTGGCTTGAGGGTTAAAGCACTCGTCAATCTGGTAGCTGTAAGCCAAGGTAGCGCCGACAACTTGACCCTGACCCTCAACCTCAATGGAACCATCTCCCCAAAGGCTTATGGGGATGTTGTTAACAGAAACGAGCTTGTTGATTGTATTTCCGGGCAGACCAGACCAGTCGTCCGTCTCACGAAAGATATATCCGTTGCCGTCGGCGGCTTCGTTCTGAAGATGCACCAACATACGGTCTTCGGGGTTCTTAACGGCAGTATAGCGGTAGATCACACCGTTGATTGATAATCCGGCAGCTGAAGGCACAAGCCCGCCCATGCTCCATGTGAAGCCATTGACTACGGCGTTGCCTGTTGTCCCATACGTGAAAGGATCAGAGTAAGAGTAGCAGGGCCAAAACGCCAAGAACGCCACCAGTCCCCAATAGGGTTTTTGTGTCGTCATCGAGCACCTCCTTTGTTTCCGATCCCGGTTGTCTCTCTGGGTCGGCTTCCCAAGCAGCCTTGGCGCTAGTGCCAATCAGGCCGTCATAAGGGCAAGGAGTACCGGCATCCATCATAGCGTCAAAGACACGTTTGTCCTGACACATGACAGACACAGCAGCGACTTTCATGCCCATGTCGTATAGAGTTTTTGCATTTTTTAGTTTTTCGCAGTTCATGTCTCTGACGGTAGAACCCATCGAAAGACCTAGAATTTGAGTTTGAACAGCCCCAGCGACGCCAACAGTACAGAGGTCCGAGTTGACCCCGCCGTTAAATTGAGGCGCGACAGCTGAAGGTGGTGGAGAGTTTACGTTTGTTGTAACTTCGCCGGTGGTATTAACGGTACTGTTTGTGGTGCTATCGGTGTAGATAACATCCGTGGGTTCTTCTTGTGCAGAAGCTACGCCCGTAAGGAGTAGAAGAGTAAAAGCTAGAAGTACACGTTTCATTTTCTTAACTCCACCAATCGGTCGAGCTTCTCGTCCAACCTTTCGAGGCGGTCGAGAACACGGTTAATATCGGCGTGTACTTCTGGCTTCGTTACGTACTCTTTCGCCATCTCTTCTCGTGTGCGGTTGAGAAGAATTTGAAGGCGCTGAAGCTCAGCAACATGGTTGCGGAGGACGAATCCTAAAACTCCTATTAGGGCAGTTAGGCTGCCACTCCACAACATGTCCATTTCCATTCACTATTCCGCTGCTACTACTTCTTCGTTAAGTGAATCCTCTAACAGCTTGATAAAGGCTTCTCTGCCAACCATCAGTTGATCTACGTTAAAACGAGCACTCGATAGTTTGCGCTCAAGGTCTTGTAAGTGGTTAACCATCGTCACTTGCACGGCGGTCAGGTCTTCAACATTATGTGTTTGGTCGTTAACAGTAATGGTTTTCTTTTCGTCTTTAGCCATTAGAGTTCTCCTAGTTTAAGTTTAAGTTAATGTTAGACCGGTGCAACTACCGCTGCCGCCCAAGGGGTGCCATCGGCTTCAGCAGTTTTACGTGCCACTTGCGCTTCTACTTTACCGGTGCGGTTTGCGGCTATACGAGCTTTTGCTTCGTCAGCAGTTTCTTCACCTTCGATCAAACTATCATAAACCCAACCTAAAACGGTTGTTTCAGTAAGATCGTCATACGCTACGAAACCATCAGCAGAAGCATCTGGCTCAAGACGCAGTTTTCCGCCTTCAGTAGCAGTACATTCTGTGTGGGTGTCGTCAGCTGCAACGCAGCTCCAGTACACTAATTTTACGCCGCCTGAGGCGACATCTCGTTTCATGTCCTGTATGGACCATGTTGTAGTAATTGCCATGTTTCTTTCTCCTTAATGACAGTTTATTATGACCAAGTAATCGTTACGTTGTCTTGATCGTGATCCGCGTTTAGTGCTTGCGTCATTTTAATCTCACAGCCGGGGTGTGTGCCGACACCGCTCTGTGCAACAAGCCTAATTAAATTACTCGAGGGTGATGTTACGGCAAAGCCGGAACCAGTAGCTATACTATGACTGAAGTTGAGAGTACCGTTAGTGTATCCACCTCCTGTTTGAAATTTACAACCTGCTGTCCCTGCTACCTGTACTTGGTAGAAATACCCCCCAGCACCGCCCAATTGAACATCAATTGTCAGTGTGGTGAACGCGCCGCTCCTGCCGTCAATCATGTGTATTTGAGTAGCGACTCCGTTAGGACCACCGTTTAGCTGAATACCGTGTTTAGCATTGGTAAATCCAACTTCTAACGTTGATCGTGGGCCTGCGTTGAATATACCAACGCGACCGTTATCACCTCTAACAAACAGAGAGTGAGTCATAGTGTCAGACTCAATGCGGAAGTCAGCGTTTGCACCGTCTTCGTTAAAGATTGTGTGTCCTGCGGTCGTAGGTGTAGTAATTAAACCACCGTATCTGTCTAACTTCATACGGGTATGTGGGCCTGTTCCACTGCCTGTACTAAACTCAAGTTGACCAGTGTTCCAGTTTGTGTCTGCTCCGCTGCTTATTTTTCTAGCGTTAATTGCGGCATACATGTGGTTGTAACCGGTAGACGCAGAGAGGGCAGAGAACCCGATAATAGGCGACCTAGCATTATCATTGTTTGCGTTATTAGCGAGTAGCAGTCCAAAACCAAGATCACTTTCACTCGTTATGGTGTCCGATATTAAAATACCTGAAGCAGTGCTTACAGAGTTGGCTGTGCCATTAATGTAGTTAAGATTTGCACCTGTTCTTGCGCCTACTGACAAAGGCTGTGTTGGTGAAGCCCCTGCTCCCATACCTATGTAGCCGTTTACAGCGTTTAAGTAGAAAGCGTGAGCGTCCGTGTCTGATTCCATTCGGAAGTTTTGGTAGTTTACGCCACTTTCGTTAAATACTGATCCAGCAGCGTAATCCAACTGGAGCAGAGGGAGGTTAGAAGTAGTCGCGTTAGTGGAATAAAATAAAAAGTTCGCACCAGACGTTTCATCTTGAACAGACGTTAACATAACATTGTTATCGTCCATAGTGACTTTAAGAGCTTGGTCTAACCCACCAGAACGCGTTATGTAGAAAGGTTGGTTAGAGCCGTCAGCGTCATGGACAAAAACAGCATCTGTTCTTACTTGGTCATCTCCACCATCTACGCGGAACGCATTAGGTTTGTTGCTAGACTCAACTCGGAAGTCACGGTCAAGACCGCCCTCGTTAAAAGTAGCACCGTCATCGTGAAGCTGTAAAAGTTCACCATTGATATCTTCAGTACCCGCAAAAAATTTAAAGTACTCAAAACCATCTTGTCCAGAGTTTTCACTATCCGTAACAAAATGAGTAAAGTAGGTGTTTCTCATACCCAAGAACGAATAAATCATAGACTGAGATTCGTTTACAGGTCGGACTAAAATCCCATCGGTATTACCATTTGTACTTTGTCTAATGTCTAAACTAGCGGCAGGGTGTGACTCGTTAATGCCTATTTTATTATTACCACCATCAACAAACAGCATATGGCTGTTAGAGTCAGACTCAACGCGGAAGTCAGCGTCTGTGCTATCTTCGTTGAAGACTGCGCCAGATGCAAAAAGTCGCAAGACTTCAACACCGTTAGTAATGCCGTTGCCGCCCGTCGCGTTATTTGCCTTAAATATCATGCGGGCTTGGTTATTAGACCCCGTTTCTTCTATTTGGATAACAGCGTTAGCTTCGTTAGTGTTATCTCTGAACTCTATCCCGTACTTAACACCGCTTGCTCTTGTTCGGTCGTTACGAAGAATAAGGGTAGCGGCGTCAGAAGCAAGGGCATTTTGAAC
>Ga0208303_1000898_pt1 | contig 12110 bp, 17 predicted proteins | sample CB_VirMetaG_2_FD_184537 | JGI IMG/M metagenome (GOLD analysis project Ga0208303, IMG submission 184537) | Freshwater to marine saline gradient viral communities from Chesapeake Bay - CB_1504_2 Viral MetaG (SPAdes) (version 4) | ecosystem: Environmental > Aquatic > Marine > Coastal | place: USA... | reverse complement strand
CAATGGGATGACCATCAGCAAGGCTACCAACAACGGATGGAATTTTGTTAAGCAAGAACTGACCAACCTTTGTATCTTTGAATTTTTTCTTATCACTCATTTAAAGTATTTCCTACGGTTCTAGTATGTGAAAATAACGGAATCCGTTTTATCAGGGTCGTTATCAACGTGGATAAATCCATTTTTTCCTGATATTCCAATACGATTGAATCCTGCTTTAAGCAACGAACTAACAATAATGTATCTTGTTCTGCTATCAGGTGCGGCAATATCGGCTGCATATCCAAACAAATGGGAACTTCCTTTTGATTTAAGGCTAGGTTGAACACCTCCAACGTAGGCATTATGAGATGGCGTTCTAAACCCACTTGTAATTCTAAAGGGTATTCCTGCAATTCCTCTTGCATCATCGAGCATTTGTAAAAAGGCAGAATCCATATTAGAACCACTACCGATTTCATCAGGCGAATCAAATTCAGATAATTCAAAGTGTAACATAATTTAGTTTTTTACTACTAATATACTACTTTTTATTTAGGTGCATTGTGTTTGTCATCATAATCCATAGCAGCTTTTAAAATAATTTTATCCATTATATTGTCTTGATTTACAATTATTTGTTTTTGCAAGTCAATAATCATACCTTCTAAATTATCCTTTGCTGATATTAATTGTTCTATTTGATGGTCTTTTTTTTCTAAAGCTGTTTTCATTGCATTTATATCATCAGGCTTAGAACCTGTAATAGTAGAAACAACAAGCCCTAAAGAAGCACTAATTGTACCTATTAACATCATTACAACCTCTTTATTAGTTTCTAATACAGGGTATTTCATTAGTATGAATATAATAGTCATCACTAATAAAAATATGAACAAACTACCTGCGTAGTGCCTAATCTCTTTCGCTACTCCATTTGTAGGTAATTTCATTTAATCTGTTGGTATATTTTAATAACAGTATATCCTATTGTTAAAACCAAGACAACGGTTTGCAATAAGGGGTTAATTTCTGTTAAGCTAAACGCTAACGCTCCTATGTTCAATCCGTATATCTTTAAATTTTCCATTATTAAGATACTAAATCCCAAGTTTGGTTATCTTCATTCCATCGATACTCATTACCATCGGTAGGATATGCAACTGGTGCTTCCCATAAACAGGTTGTATCATTAAGTGTCCAACTTTCGTAAGGTTTAGGAGGTATAAAGGCATCCCTAGTTGAATCGTATTTATATCCTACACCTGCGTAGTTTTTTCTTATAGTACCGTTGTAAGATGTCTGCTTCCAAGTGGCTGTACCGAATAAAGAATTTAAAAACTGTTTCCCTTTTAATTCGCTTTCTGTACCATCTGCTTTTAGTAAAACTTTATTTGCTACTACTAAAACTTGTGTTACTATATTATTTGAATCTAATTTTGTAAAATGTGCCATATTATGCTGTATATTCGCCTGAACCTTTAAATGTTAAGATTGTATCTGTACCGTTTGTGGTAGGTGTTTCTGCTCCTACCGCTCCTGAACTATTAAAATTTGCAGTTGGTATCCTTAATATAACTACTCCAGAGCCGCCTGAGCCTCCGTTTCTTGGAGAGCCAGCATCACCGCCGCCGCCTCCGCCGCCACCTAAGTTAGGAGTTCCATTAGTTCCACTGCCACTCGTCGTGCCTGCGCCACCACCTCCATCACCACCGGCTCCAGTTCCGCTTTGACCGCCGCCACCGCCACCACCTGCGTATGTAACAGATGAACCTGTAATAGATGATGCAGTTCCATCACCGCCCGCACCTTGTCCGTCAGTATTTCCTACTTCTCCAGCACCGCCGCCACCTCCGCCAGTTCTGTTTCCACCAGCATCACCTGACCCTCCGTTGTTACCTTGTCCAACGGTTCCAGCACCTCCTGTATAAGCAGGGGCACCTGAAGCACCCCATCCGCCACCACCTGAGCCTCCAGAAACTCCGTTTGCTGCAGTTCCACCACCACCACCACCAACTGAAGATATAGTAGTTAATCCTGCGCCAGTTAATGAAGAAAGTCCGCCTGAGGCTCCAGTTCCTGCACCGCCTGCACCGCCGTTTCCTACTGTTATTGTGTATGTAGTAAGTGGAGTTAAAGCTGTTGTGCCTGTTAAATATCCACCAGCACCGCCGCCACCTCCTCTATCGGCTCCGCCAGCACCACCACCAGCAACTACTAAATAATCTACGTCAAAGCTAGGTCCTACATTAGGATAAATTTGGTCTGTTCCTTTATAGGCTTTTGTAACTGGTGAAGAGCCTTTATAAATTGCAGAAAGTGCGGTTGATGCTTTATTAATTGGCATATCTTTTGTTTAAATTATACTATAAAATAAATTGTACTTGCATCAGGAGTTAAAGCATCGTATTGTGCTTGAGTTCCACTCCATAACTGTATCGTTCCTGAATTTTGGTCTACATTAACATTAATAGCAGCAGTCAAAGAAAAGTGTGCTGTATCAATACTTCCATCGACATAGTGTTCAGAATCTATTGAATCGTCAGCTATTTTTGTTCCATCTACAGCATCGGCTGCTAATTGTGTAGTTCCAACCCCGCCATCTTTAATGTTATCTGCATCAACGAAAGGTGTTTGTACTACGTTAGAACCATCTTGGTTTCCGTATAATTCACGCAATCTTGCGTTAATTCTGTCTATTGCTTCACGTAGCGTGTTCCCTGTTCCATCATCTGCTGTTGCACCAATGTATGGTATATTGCCATCCGACGCTGAAGTAGGTTCGTTTAAATTTGCTGTTGCCATTTTATTTTATTTTATACTAATGATTTATCTACTGTTAATTCTGTATTGTCTACTCTATATCTAGCGTCATCTGATGTTATTGCTAGAGTTTCAATTTGTCCTATAATCACTATCGATGCTAAAAAACATACAGCCGATGAAAGACTAGGTATTGATTTGGCAACGGTGTTATCCTCATCCCCAAACTCTGTAAAGCAATATATTTGACCCCAGTTAATGTTATTCGCCATATTTATACAATACTTTTTTTATTGTTTTGTTACTATTTTTGTTTAGGTATTGAGTTAATTTCTTAATGTTTTCCTGTTTTGGTTTGTATTTCTTTTTTATAGCACCCATCCTTCAAAACTTGCATCTTTATCAGGATATACATCCTCGTTATTATTTGAATTGTATTCAGGATAGATAGAGTTGTTAAAACTTAAATGGTTTATAAGTCTATCGGTGTAATATTGTGCCGTATCTCTTTCCTTTTCCATTAAGAAATCAACTTCCTCTTTTGATACGTTTTCAGCGTTTTCGCTTCCGTGTTTAAAAACCCCTTTGTTTGAAATAGAATAAGCAGCAAATGGTAAATACTCAACCATCGCCCAATGAATCAAACAAGGTTTTATCCAATCATTAACTAATGTTAAATAAGCACCAGTTAAACTAGAACCAATTATTTTAGTTTGTATTGCTTCAAATAAATCAGTACCTAAATAGTTTTGGATATGTATATCTTGTGCTATTTTAATGTATTGAATGAATTTGTCTGTATCTACATTTCCATTCATCGCAGTAAACTTAACCACGTCCTTTCTCGATATTAATAGTGCTTCTGCCATTTCTTATTTATTTACAAATCCTTGATTCGGCATATCCTTTGGACGTTTTGCCACTTTTGGGTCGTTTGTTTCAGGTTTAAATCCTTCTTTCTTTGCCTTGTTTACAGATACCTCCGCTTTAGGGTTGTTAGCATCAGGTTTTACACCTTTTGCCATATAGGTCTTTCTCATCCAAAAATGATGACAATTACCACCGCCTTTATAAAACCAAATAGAATACCCCTTTGATTGTTCGCCTTTTTTAGCCCATCCATAATTTAATGAAACGCTATTCATCTTTTCAATATCTTCTTTGCGATATATCTTTTTAGCAGATACCATTTTCTTACAAAACTCTCGACTATTTGCTCCAACTTGTAAAGGTGCATATTGGTAACGTACTTTAAAGTTAGTTCCGTTAACTTCGCCATCTTGTTCGCTTTTTGCATTTGGTCTTGCAGAACCCGTAGAGGCTAAACCAATCATTTTATCTAACGATTCTTCTTGGTCATAGTCAACTGGTCTTTCATCTACAAGTTCCCAATCATCTAAATTTTCTTCCTCTCCAAACTCGTCAAGAAGTTCAAACATCTTGTCATCATCAAAAAACGCTTCCTTAGATAATTTAACGCCTGTTTCTTCCTCTCTAGCCTCATCTGTGATGGCATTATCGGTTTCAATAAATTCAAGCGGTTGAGAGGTCTTAAAATAGAGTTTTAAACTTATACCGTTTACTGCCAGTATTTGGTCAATGGTATCAATGATTAAATCTTGGTAAGGTTTGATAGTAACATTTTGGAAAAGCAAAGAAGCTGTTTTAATTTCATCTGCGTTATTTCCTAGTCCATTGTTCCCTGTTCTAATACCTAATAATAAAGGCGAAGTAATGCGGTGGGCGACCATTAACTTGTTGGAACATTCAGTACTTAAATACTCGTAGTGTGCAGGTGCATCGTTTAAGGGAATGTCATCTATCGTTGTTTTGCTTTCGGCATTGTTGTTAAAAGCAATGATTACCTTTTCTCCACGTGAACCAGTTAGCTTATGCATTACATCATTCTTGATTTGCAACTGTTTTTCTCTATCAGGTATACCATTTGAAAAATTTACGACTTTGGTTCCGCTAAAGCCGTTTTGTACATCGTTTATAAGATAATCAGATACTTCGTTTTCTAGTTCAGCGTAAGCCAACCCCCCCTGATAATCCACAGGACAATAGTAGTCATAACCTGAAACGTATTTTTTGATAACACTTACTTCTGGTTCTTTACCGTTACCAAATCCAAATGCTGCAATTCTTTTAGGTTTGTCAGCGGGTTTCATTTCCCCCCAATTGTGGAAATAGTAATAAGCCTCAATCTGTCCTTCTTCATTGCATTTTTCAGCACGTAGGGTTTGACGTGGGAAGTGTTCAGCCCTTACAACTTTACCATCCTTGTACAATACTTGAAAACTTGCCTCGCCTAGTAATTTAAGGTCTAACGATACTTTCTTTAAGCATTGGTTGTGGAATATAGAACGCAATGCAGCGTACTCATCTGTTTTGGTGCTGCTATCTAAGGCATCTAGCCCCTTACCATAAATCATACCACTAACACCGTTAATAATAGCGTTGTTTGTAGTAGAGTTTGTGTAAAGGTCTATTAGGTATTGATAATAGTTGTTATCCGTTCCGTAGTTAACCCATTCCTTCTTTTTGTCCTCTGTAATTTGTGGACGGTTGTAAGTAGATAGGTTTATTACGTGAACCCCTCCTTTTGTATTATTATTTCTTGCCATTATAGGAATATAAATTCGTTGTCTTCACTTTGTACCGTATATTCTTCATTGTTTACGCTATATGATGAAATAGTTTGATTTGTACAGAATATTTTATCTCTAAATATTAATTCACTTCCTGCTTTTATTTCAAGGGTGTACATTGTGTCCTCTACTAAGGTAAAAGTGTCTGTATATTGATAATAATATTCAACTTCTGCAAAAGTTGTAGCGGTGTTGCTAAATACTTCCATATTAGTTGATTCGTTTTTTATTTTGATAGTGTACGTTGTTCCACTCACGTATGAACGTGGAATAAAACTAAATGTTTGGTCGCTATCTGATGTTTGAAGTACAATCATATATATACAATAAATCTTTTTCTTTTTTGTTAAATATAAAGCAAAAAAAAGAGCAAACCAGCTACAACTGAATTTGCCCTTAGTGATAAAATTTTGCGTTCTTATCACTTCAAAAGTAATATTTATTTTTGATATACCAAACATTTTTACAAAAAAAAGGCATCATTTCTGACGCCCTTTGTTTGTTGTTGAAATAGTTAAAACATCTCGCCAAGTTTTCTTATAGCTTCCTTCCCTCTTAGTACCTTCTGCCTGTGTTCAGATTGCACCTCTAAAAGAGCTTTTCTTAGTTCCCTATAATCAGCGTTTTTTTCAGGCAGACCAAATATGTATTCTAAGTTGCTAATAAATAACATTGCATTTTGACTAACATAAAAATTTTCCTGCTGTTCACCCTCTGCTAAATCCCCTAGAAAATCTATTAAGTTAAAAATAGTTTCAATTTGCGTTACATCTTTGTCTGTTTTAAACATTTGTAAGTCTAACTTACCATTGTTGTCTAACACTCCGTTTTGTAGTAATAAATTTGTGAATTCTTTGCGATGCTCTTAACACCTTGTATTTATTGTTTGTCAATATCGACAGTACAAAAATGTAAGCTAAGTGCGAACATTAAATTCGCATATAAAATTTAAGCAAAAAAAAGAGGGCAATAAAGCCCCCTCTTTAACACAAACAGATTTGTTTAAGCGTTTGTTCCTTCTGTAATAGTAACAGTAGCACTTGTCATACCTGCGTATGGGTCTGCTGCCGTTGGACTATCTACAAAGTTTGCAGGTTTCAATTCTTGGGCATTAAATGTCAAAGTATATCCTGACAAATCTCCCATTGCTGCTCCAGTAGCTATGCTTCCGCCTGTTACCTCTGCACCGTGTTCTAAGCCCATAATAAATACATTTCCATTATAGTCTTCAACCGCTACGTGTGGTCTTCCGTAAGCAAGGAGTTTAATTTCCTTGTTATCTTCTTTAGACAATTTCTTAAATGTAATATTTAATGTTTGGTCAAAGAAAGTAGTTCCGTTTTCACGGCTAGAAGTTACAGCTTGTTCAAAGCTGCTATTTCCCTTTAGTTCATATTTGTATGCAGTAAAAGTACCTGACATATCAGTAATCTCATCGTCCGTTTGAGTTACAGTTCCGAAATCTCCGAAATCTGTAAAATAAACAGCACGTAGACCACCTACAACGTCTTTGCAAGGTTCTTTTCTACCTCTAGTTAAATCACAAGCCATATTGTTTTGTATTAAAAAAGGGTAGGCAGATATAAAACCACCTACCCTCTTTGATTATTAATTATTGAGTCTTAGTTGGCAGAGTTTGTAATCCCGTAGGTAACAATATCTTCTGCAATTCCGTACTGTACTCCTGCGGTAAAGCGCATTACTACACGTACGTTGTCAGAACCATCAAGGTCAGACATATCTAAAACTTTCACTTCGTTGTGGTCAGCTAGTAATCCAGTTCCAAAGAAGATGTTGCTTTTTTCAGCAGCAATCGCTTTGTTATCTCCTAGACCGTTAGCAACAAACAATTTCACACCATCAAAAGAAAGTGAACCATTGTTCCACCATTGTGTTCCCATTGCGTTAGTACCGTTAGCACCTAAGCCTGCTGCACCAAATCCGCCCAGAGCACGAACGTATGCACGAGCAATGTTTTGAGAAACGTAAACATTTAAGTCTTCGCTTCCGTAAAGAGCAGAAGGAATAGCATCAACGATTTTCCCCATTTCCTCGATAACGTTAGCAGCTGTTACAGTTGTTCCTGCAACTTCTTGTGCAGCTGGTAAAAGAGCATCAGCAGCGATTAAAGTTTCGATTCCATCAAATTGTCCGCTTGTAGCAGTTGAACCACTCCAAATAGAGTTTTCTGTTCTTTGAGCAACTTTAGCTGCAACGTGTGCAATTAAGAAGTCAGAGAAAGAACTTGGTAAGTCGTGGTGTGCAGAATATCCCATTGAGATAGCTTCCCAATCAGATACAAAGTCTTTCTTACATAATTGTAAGTTTACTTGTTGGAATTCAGGTTGTAGAACTCTTTCAGTAAGTGTAATTGTAGAAGTTGCATCGAAATCACAAGAAGCGTCTTTAACTAAATCGTCAGTAGATACTTTTTTAATTACTTCTTTGAACTTTACGTTTGGTTTTACAGTAATACCACCGTTTTCGATAGTAGAACCGCTTAATAATGCAGCAGCAATATATTTGCCTGCAAACTCTCCATTATATGTAGGGGAGGTAATAGTAACAGTTGTAGCCATTTTTGTTTATTTATTAAATTTATTCAATTTTGAAAGAACTCTATCAAATGTAGTTGTTCCCTGTTTTTGTGAGTAAAGGTTTAACTCTTTATCTGCACTTGCTTCGGGGTTATGGTTTACTCTTTCAACTTCTGAAAGTTCTTCCTTAACTTCCTCAACAATATCTTCCACCGCTTCTTCGGCTAATTTATCAGCACTCATTTCTTCTTTTGGTTCAAGCATCGCTTTGATTTCCTCAACCATTTCTTTGATTTCTGATAATTCCGCTTTAGTTGCGTATTCCATTTCTTCTTCGGCAGCTTCTACTTGTTCGGCTTCTACCTCTTCTTCGGCAGGTGCTTCTTCTGCTGCTCCAATTGATGCAATGATTCCCTCTTCTTCAACAATCAATACTTGACCATCTTCTAAAGTGTAATCTCCAACTGGTAATGCTACACGCTCATCTTCGGTAACAATGAATACTTCTTTACCCTCTGCGAACTCATCCGCTTCGATAATAGTACCATTCTCCAAATTAGCCTGTGCTAACTTAACTTCTTCCTCTTGAATAGAAAGTAGTTCTTTTGCTTTGTTTAAAATTTCTGTCGCTTTCATATATTGTACAATTATATTTTTAGTGCGTTGTTATATATTTACAATTAAATATTTAAGGTTTTGTTGTATTTTTATGCTTTTTGTTGAATAATGAACCATTCAGTTCCATTTCCCCATACTTTAATCCCCTCATAAGCTCTATTTAGGTCAAATGCACTATTATCACCGTCTATCGTTTGAGAACCGTAAGGCGTTACATTTGCGTGCGTTGAATTAGAGAATGTAGAGTCTGTAATTAAACGTTTGGCTCTGTTGAGGTTTTTAGCTAAGGTTACATCGGGAAGTGTGATAGTTGCTGTGCCATTTCCACCACTCCAAGTAATCACAATAAGTTCTGCCTCATCGTAAGAAGCATCTCCTAAGTCATAAGTGTTTCCTGCGCTCACAGTTATTGTAGTGGGTTCTAAATGGTTCACGATATAATGTTGCACATCCTCTAATGAAGTTTTTTTAGTAGTACCTGTTTGTACTATTGGTAAATCTTCACTTCCTGTAATATTTGCAGCCGTTACTGCCGTTAATTGACTTATTTTTTTGTCAGCCATTATTGATATAATTTACTGTTATCTTCTTGTATGAATTTTTCGCCTTCTTCTGTATATAAAAAAAACAAACTTCTTGTTATGTTTCCAATGCCTTGTGCTTGAAAACTTCCATCACAGCATTTCCTACTGTATGTACCATCAGGACATAAACAGGCTCTTTTGTTGCTTTTAGGGCTTGGTGCGTATCTGTCGTAATTACTCATCTAATTGTTTAAGTTTAGACTCTGCCCAAGACTTAGCACTTTTACCACCCCATAAAAGATAGGAAATATAACCACAGCTTTCTGTATCTCCTTTATCATAATAGACTTCCGCTCTACTTAGGTAGCTGAACATTCTTTTTATTGTTTCTACACTTACAGGTTTCCCTTGTGCAAGTTGAGTTGCTCTTATTTTTCCTACTTGCGTTGCACACTTGTTGTTGACTTTCTCGTTTAATTCTATTCCTCTTTTAGCGTTATTACTTACTGATTCTGGATAGTCTGAATATGATTCCAATTCTTGACCTGAAAGTATTTGTTTTAATTCATTTACTAAATGCTCTTCTTCTTCTTCGTTCCAAGCTGACAAATTATTAGGTTCGTTAGGTCTTTCTACCTTGTCCGCAAAATAACCCTCAATTGAAAACCCTTTTACTTTTCCAGTTTTAACGTAGTTATTCCAAACGTCATCGTTTAGTACTTTCATTGATAACATCCAAGTTCCTAATGGCATATCCATTCCGTATATCTTAGACTTATCTTTTTCCTTATCTTCTACAATCCAAGATTCTACCGCTACCAATCCTTGTAATGGCATTTGGTGTTCTAATGTAGATTTGTTATGGTTTCCTTTAATAAAGAACAATTCAGAGGCTTTTCTGACCGTATCTCTTGAGAAATATATATAGTATTCGTTTTCTTCGTTGGCTCGGTAAATTGGCTTATTTGGAATCAGAGCAGCACCCATCAGGATACGCTTCTCTTTGTTCACTTCGGCAAACTTGAACTCTTGGCTCTTTAATGCTACAAAGTCTTCTTCAATTGCAGGGTTCTCTACGATAGATACCGCTTCAATTCCTGATACTTCGTCATTTTCATCAATGAATAATTCTATTATGTCCATATTATTACAATACTATTTAAGGATTTTTGTTAACCTATTGAAGCAGATTCAATGATATTTCTATCTAGTGATTGTGCCGTTGTTACATCTTGCGATACTACATAAGCCTTTACTGGTTGTTGGTCTTTCTCACCCAATGCTTGTGCAATTTGACTTCCTTCTCCTGCTCCTACCACGTTAAAGGCAGGGGGTTGTGGTGCTGATGTTGCTCTTGGTGATGGTGTATTAGATATAGTTTTTTGACCGCCAAATGATGGTGTTTTTACTGCTGTTATATTTTTTACTTGTGCTATACCACCTGCTACCGCTGCAGCTGCGGCAACCGCACCTAAAGCTGGTCCGACTATTGGAATACCTGCCAATGAAGCGAATGCGGATTGTGCTCCTTGAAAAGTGCTTATTGTCGTTTGGGCTATTGCTGCTGCTTTTCCTACCGCACTTTGTTCTCCTGCTATTGCTGCTAAATTCCCAAAAGTATCTTGAGCTAACCCTAATTTTTGGTCAGTAGTTAGTTTTTCTATTTTAAGAGATGAACCTGCTACCTGTTCTTGTGTTTTTAACAAACCTTTTAAACTAGAAGCTACATCTTCATCACTTCCTATTTGTAATTTTTTTCGTTTAGTAACAGCTCCATCTAAAATAGAAGTAATGGCGTCTTGTTGTTCAGAAAATATTCCTATTTCACTTTGTCTTTCTTGTAAAGCTAATTTTTCAGCTGCACGTTCTTCATTTAAAGCACCTATTATTTGGCTTGTAACTTCTTTTTGTTTTGTTAGCTTAGCCGTCTGTAAATCTATTATATCGGCTTCTAATTGTTTTTGTTCATTTAAATCTTCTGTTGAACTTTCAGAAAGTGAGTTTGATTGTTCTTTTATTTCTAGTCTTAACTGTGCAGCTTTTATTTCTGCATTCGTTATTTCTTCTTCAATTCTTCCTGCTTCTTTTAAAAATGCAACTCTTTGTGATGCTGTATAATTTTCTCTATCGGCTGCTTTTTCTAATAAATCTGCTCTATCCCTATTTGCTTCTGCTCTTTGTAATATTAAGCTTCTTTCTATTTTTACAAGTTCGGCTTGTTTGTCTGATAATTCGCCTTGTAATGCAATTTCTCTTTTGGTTTCTTCTCCAAAGTTTTTAATTTGGTTTGTTGCTTTCTCAAAGGATTCATTCATTAAATCCATATCTCCCGATAATAAAGCAAATAAAGCAGTTCCAAGATTATAAAATATATCGGTAACATTTCCTGCAACAACCCCTAGTTGCTTCATTAGTTTGTTTACACGATTAAAGCCTTCTTCGCTGTTTTGTAGATTTGCAACTAAAGTACCAATAGCAACAACAAAAGCCCCAATACCAGTAGCTATTAATGCTACTCTCATTGCTTTTAAACTTGTAACGGAATTTTTAATCCCACCTACTAAACTCTTGAATTTAGTTACAGCACCACCAGTTACACCATCTAACTTATCGCCTAATTCTGATGATGCTTTTGTACTTTCTTTTGTAGCTTCAATTTGTTTATCTTGCTCATCAATTACTTTTTGAAAGCCCTTTTTTACAGCATCAAGGTCTTTTATTGCAGCACCTTGTTCAATGTCTAATTCAATGACTATCTTTTTTCCCATAACTCATATTTTAATTGTTTATACCCTTCTTTTATTGTTAAAGGAATGGAATACTTTCCTAGTGCTATTCTAGTATTCTCTTTAATATCTTTTTCTCTTTTTGCTATCTCTAGCATTTGTAATATATTTTCTATCATATACTATTTCCTGTATTATCTACTTTGACCGCTGTTGTGTCTACACGTAGGTATGGTTTATCAACTGTATCTGCAAAATCATCTTCATTTATTTTTAATTTAAAGCCTTGTACCTCATTGATTAACTCTAGTG
>Ga0208303_1000897_pt1 | contig 12120 bp, 19 predicted proteins | sample CB_VirMetaG_2_FD_184537 | JGI IMG/M metagenome (GOLD analysis project Ga0208303, IMG submission 184537) | Freshwater to marine saline gradient viral communities from Chesapeake Bay - CB_1504_2 Viral MetaG (SPAdes) (version 4) | ecosystem: Environmental > Aquatic > Marine > Coastal | place: USA... | reverse complement strand
GGCTTCGTGTGTTCGTCTAAAAAAACGCTGTGCGTGTTCGGCTCGCCAAACCCTTGTGGGTGTTGGGTTTTGTGGCGTTCGCGTTCGGTCTTTACGCGCTGCCCACGTCGAGCGTTGCAGGGCTTACATGCCGGCACAAGGTTATCCATGCTGTTGCTGCCGCCTTCAATAATTGAAAGCACGTGATCGGCTTCGGTTGCAATGTTGACACCGCACCAATGGCACGGCGGGTTGTCGGCCAGTAGTCGAGCGCGGTTCTTTCTAAACTCTGTTTTGTTGCGTGTTTGGCTGTTTAGGTTGGTGGCCATACTCACGCGCCTACGGCTTGTGCTAGCGCGCCGGCAGGCCGGCTTGCTGTTGTTGTTAGTTGGTTACTAATCATGTCGGGCTAATCCTTTGTGCATTGTTTGTTATGTGTATGTCAATGCTTACACCATGTAAAGCCTAATGCTTGTAAGCCCCACCCACGGGGTTGCCCTAACCCGTACCCTCTAACTTGCTTTTGGCTGATTATGTTTACAGCCTGCCGCGCCATTGGCCCGGTCATTTCGTCGCGCATGATTGCGGGCATAGCGCACTACCTACGTTTCCGTATGTTCCCACATACCGTGCAACGGGCTTAGGGCTTGGCTAGTCGCACGCTTACGCGCACGCTAGAAACTTTATGATTACTGGCAACTGGTTAGGCCGCCACACTTGAACGATTGCACCCGATTGCTCGAGCCTGTCTAACCATGCTTCTTGGGTTTTCCTTACTATGCCTATGTCTGTTTTAAGTTCGGCGAAAACTAGCACACCGCGTTTGTTGACAAGTACCAAATCGGGAAAACCTGCGTTTCCTTGTATGTGTGTCGCCCATTTACCGCGACTGTTAACCGCTGGTAGGTCATGGTGTACTAACCAGTCGTACCGGGTAGCGATGTCTATAACGGTGTTTTTAAATTGGGCTTCAAGCATTGCCATTAGGCGCCCCGTAATCTTTGTGAATTGTGCGCGCCCAAATTTCATTGCTTACATGTTCGCTAGCCCATCGCAAATGGCTTACAACCTTTTCTTTGCCTAGGTAGTCGGCGGTGTTGTGCATTTCCTCAATTAGTCGCACAATGCGCGCAAGTAGCATTACCTGTTGTTCTAACGTCATTAGTCGCCTTTGCTACTGGGTAGTTTTTTCATGGCGTCAATTACTTGTGTGGCCTGATCGGGGCTAAGCACCTCAAGCGTTACCGCGTCGCTGTTAAGCGTTACCGCGATGTAATCGTGTAGCGCTGCCTCATCGAACCCCGCGCCCTTGGCAAGCGATTTAATAAAGTAAATTTGTTTTTGACTGGCCACTCGACTATGTGTTTGCGCTGGTTTCGGTGCCGGCCGGGTGCCGTCCTGTCGCGCTTCAACCTCATTACGGCTAGCAATAGCCTTAGACACACCAAAACCCATGTAACCCAACGCACGGCCTAACGCGCTGGTCATGCCTACCATAAATTCGCTGTTTTTTGTGTATGGGGTTTTGCCCGGGTATGGTTCGGCAGCGGTGGCCACGCTTGGTAGCGGGTCTTTGTCGTCGCGCCATACGGTGACGGTGCAGCGGTAAAACGTCGAGCCGTCGGGCATGGTGACTACTTCGGCGCCTGTTTCTTGTATGCGTAGATCGGGGTAGCGTTTTAATGCTTCGGTTAGGCGTGTGGGAACGTCTACGTAGTTGTCAATGTTAAAAGCCATTATTTGTGTGCCGCCTTTTTGCATGCGCCGGGGTGAAAATACAACGTGCGTTTGTGTGTTTTGCTTGCTTCGTAGGCGTATGTTTTAGCGCCACATTTGGGGCATAATCTCATTGTCGGGGTCTCTTTCGTGTCGGGTTTATATTGCTGGCGGCAACGTATCCATGGGGTGTAACAAACTTTGCGGGGTCATAAAGCACGGTGCCGGCATGTTCGCGGCCCAACGGGTTGGGTGCCATGTTTCGTACAATGTTTGCCAGCCGCGCAACTCTATAACGCGCACTACCGGGTCGAGTGTGGCAAGTACGTAAATTGCTGGTTTGTCGCTTTCGTGTGTTAGCAAACAACCGTTACCGCGTAGCGTGCTTCGAACCTCATAACCGCCTACGTCGTAGTTGTTTTTGTTGTATTGGGTGTGGCCCCAATCTATTCGTAAATGTTTTGCTAACGCCATTTCACCAATACAACCAACCTTCATTGCTTTAAGACTGTCGCCCGGTTGTATTCCGTAGTTATGTTTTGCGCCTACGGCTTCGGCCCAATCTATGCGTAGTTGTGCTACCGCGTAGGCGTAGTTTATTTCGTTTTGTGTTAACCGTATTTGTGTCATGGTTAGCCGCCTAACGCTTCGATTGCCTCGCTAACGGTTTGCCATGCGGTTGTGTTGCCGCTTAGGTCTAGGTCTACGGCTAAATGTTTTAGTCGCGCTATCAAATCGGCGTGTTTAGGTTTGTACGGTACGTGTGCCGGTCTGCATATTTCGTCGATGAGATCAAACACGGCCATTTGGTGGCGGGTTATTGCGTTTTGTGTCGGGTCTAGCATGTGTCGGGTTTCCTCGCTTAGTGTGTTGTCGGGGTCTATGTAGTTGTTTATTTCGCTGTTGTCCATGGTAGCCAACCGCTGTTGTGCCAAATGGCAACCATAGCGCGCGTGTTAGTTGTGGGGTCAAATAGGTCGTCGCATGTTTCTACAATGCCTTTTGCTTGTAGCCAGCCGGTAGGCCAGTATTTGGACGGCCGGCACCAAAACCCGTTAATTTGGTAAATGGAATAACTACCGCCGTTGGGGTCTGACGCGTTAAATGCGTCGCTTGTGCAGCGGCTTTCACGTACGGCGACGCGTAGGGCGGTTTCTAGTTCGCTGGGCGGTAATCCTTCGGCTAGGGCTAACGTCGCAACCTGCGCGCATGTAGTGACCAATGCGGGCAATGTGGTGCTAGTAGTCGTGGTGGACGGTATGACGGCAACGACTACTTGTGTGGTTGGGGTTGGGGCTTGTGCATTACCGGGGCTGAACACCACTAAAACGCCTGTAATAAGGCTTACTAGGCCTGTTAGTAACCTGTGCATAATCATTAAACGGGCCTTTCCATTTGGTAAGGGTTTCCCCATGTGCCAGTAGCCGGGCTTTTAAACGCTAGTTGCACATGTAGGCAAGCAAACGTGGTTGGGTCTCTGAATAGTTGCACCATAACTTTTTGGCCTGTTTCAAGGCTGGTTATGTAGCACTCGTAAATAAAGGTTTGTGGCTCTGTCATGTTTCAAGGCTTTCCGTCGGTGCCTAAAACCCTAGCCAACGATTGTTACGGGGTTGTGGATACTTCAAACACGGCTTTAAATGCGGTTTTTACGGCTTCGGCGTTATCTGCCATGCCGGGTGCTAGTTCTACGTGGTACCAGTCGCCGCCGGGTGCGCCCGAAATTGTTTTTTTTGTGTACCGTTTCCATGCTTGCCGATCGCAACGCCATGACGCGCCCCACGGTTTAGGTCGGTAGTCGATCACCATTTGCACGCCTAATTGGTTGGCGTTAGCAACAACCTTTTTAAAAAACTGTCGAGCGGTGTTGCGGCCGCGTTCTATGCCTTTGTTTGGCATTTTTCTATAACTTAAATCCATTGCCCGCCCGGTGCTATGTACTGACATTTTCCCGGGTTTGCCTTTAATGTCACGACGCACAAAGGTACCGTTATTCCATAGCGCGCCGTTCGAATACTTGGCGGCCTGTCTTACCCACATTTCAGTACCGGGGCGTTTAGCGTTCGCGGGGCCGTCGCTGGCACCTATGTAATCTCGAGCGCCCGGTACACCCGGTTTTGCTTTAGCAATCACTTTTTAACGCCAAATGCGGCGTCGTTCGGGTTTGCCCATCGCATTAGTGGCGGGATTAGCGCGGCTACACCGGCTTTTATATAATCAGTTGGGTTGGTTGCACCGGTCATATACACCGCTAACACGGCACCAACAACGCTACGGCCGTAACTGTAAAACAATTGTTGTATTTGTTTTTTCATTTTTCGTGGCTTTCTACGTGTCCGTCAATCTTTTGCTCTATGCGCCCTAACGCGGTATGTACTATGCCGTGGTCTTTGCGGTTATCGTGCCCAATTTTGCTAATAAGCGCAACCAACACGGCAAAACCACCACCGACTAAAGAAACTACAACTTCAACGGCCATTTCATTGCTCGACTGGCGGTATTACTACGGCTGAAACAAACTCGCCGTACTCGCCTAATGAAGCGTCAAACAAAATGCCGGGGCCAGCAAACATGTTTCTAAACGACCCCGAATAGGACGTTTGCAACCATTCGCCCTCAAGACCTAAAGACGCAATAAACGCCTGCCCGATTGGTTCGCTTGCTGGGAAATCACCGCCACCGCAATCATCATTTGAAATAACGATTGTTTGTTGGACTGTGCCATTTTCTACTAACGCAAAGTGTGCCATATCAAACCTTAAACCTTATGTAAACGATCCCCGAGCCGCCCGAGCCGTAGCCCGTGTTATTTCCTGTTGGCCCACCGCCACCGCCATCGGCGCTATTTGCGGCGCCATTGGTGTTTGCGACTGTGTTCCCGTTTCCGCCTGTTGCTTTTATTAAGGCAGAACCGCCAATAAAAGCGCTAACGTCATAACCCGTTCCACCGGTCGTCGTTGACGCGTTCGCAGTTGCACCGCCCCCGCCGCCGTTATTTGCTGCGCCCGAATGACCTGAAATGCCGGGTGCCATTGAAGGATTAGCAATGTTTGCAAAACCTTGTCCTACGTTAGCCGATACCCCGCCACCGCCCGACCCACCCATCGAGCCTTGGATTGATGCAAGACCCGTTAAATAACCTCCCCCTTTTCCGCCCCCAGCGACCGACAAATTGCGCGCTGCATTTCCGACAGTACTAGACGACCCTTCAGTCCACGGAGTACCAGTCGCACCGCCCGCACCAATCGTAACCGTAACGCTTGCGTCTAAAAAGATTGTTTCTTCAAGTACACCGCCCGCACCCGCGCCACCGCCGACCGCGCCGTTCGTTGCACCCGTACCGCCACAACCACCGCCCGCAAACATAAGCACGTCAAAAAGCCCCGCTTTAGTAATCGTCAGCGTTCCCGATGACGTAAATGTTAAATACTCGTAATCAACACCGCCGATAGTTACTGCTACGGGTGCACCAACGCCACCTGTTGCTGTGCCGTAAATCGGGTTATTTGCCACGGCAACAAGTTGGTTTAACTCGGCAGCGGTCAACACTTGCCCTGCAACAAAATCTGGAATAGTCATACCTAAAGCACTCCTAAGCGCGTCGAGTTCTGCGGCCGTCAAAACCTGACCCGCGGTAAAGTTTGGAACGGTCATAACGTAATCATCCTAAAACATTTAATGCGTCTATGGTGCCATACACCGCATCGTCAAGTATTAACTCAAACACAATCGTAGTTGGGCTGGTAAATAGCAATACTCGGTGCCCGTTTAATGTGATCTCATGCTCGACACCCTCTACGGCTAATTCTTGGGCAAGTGTCGTTGTGGTGTTTCCTGTTACAAATGTGCGTTCGACGCTTACGGTGTCGCTAATGTCCACCACCGCCACGCTGTCGCGCTGGGTTGCGGTTAGGGCACCGAACACGGTTTCTACGCTGTTGTAGCGCGCTTCGGGTGTGCCGTTCAATAGGTAAACCGCTGCGGCCGCTACGTCGGCGTTGTCTAAAAGGCTGTTGGTTATGCTGTTGGTTTGCACAAAATAGGTTGCTTGGCTGGTTAAATCGTTAGCGGTTGCGTTGTGTCCGTCTAGGTTTTCTATGTAAACCCTATTTATTACGGCGTCGGCCTCAAACGTTATGCCTAACCCGTCATACGGTACGCCTACGCCGTCGTCAACAAATGCCACTACTGGGGCGCTTAGCGTGGTGCCGACACGCGGCGTAAAGGTCAATACCCCGTCACGTGCCACAAAGAAACGGCCAAATTCGGCGGTTTGGTTTATTTGTAGCAAATACGCCAAAACGTTGGTGCCAGCGGGAACGGTAAACGCTGCGTTGTGGCCTAGGTCTACGGTGCCGGGGTCAATGCTTCGAGCGGCGCCGGTTGGGTAGTCAACTTCGGGTAGGTCTAAAACGGTTTCTATGCGTTCGCCTGATGTTTCAACGTCAACGTTTAGTTCGTCCATAAACGTTTGGCTAAGCAAATAGAAATTGTCGCTACAAAACACGGTAACGGTGTCGATACCGTCAAGGGCAAAGTTGTAGTTGTAGTTGACTATTTTTCCGCGGTACAAGTATTCGGGGTCGTTGTTGTCGTCGTAGCGGATTAACTCAACGGCGCGCAATGGTGCTAACCCGGGTAACGCTTCGGGTGTGTTGTAGTACGGGCTTTCGTCGTCAAACGGCGAAAAAATCCCTTCCACGTCGTTAATCGTGAATTGCATAGTGCCAGTACCAAATTGGTCACCTATGTCGCGCCTACCGCGTTTAATGCTTATTTGGGTTGTGCTTTCGGTGACGTCGGCAAAATCGGTTGTACCGTCTAACACGTAAGTTGTATTGTTAAGGACGCCTTTAAGGGTGTCGTTAAGCACAAACCCATCTTGAATAAAGCCCGTGTCAATCAGTAAGGAATAGTTGCCGGCTTGGGCTATTGCGGTGCCGGGCATTACCTATACCCAACGGTAGGTATTTCTAGCGGGCCTGTTTGCCGCGCATACGCTTTAAGGCTGTTGGTCACTACCTTGCCAATTTCGGCGCTAGTAGCAAGCCCACCATTGACGTTTACGACTACTGGCGGTTTGCTGGTTGCTCTAGCCGTTTTTGCTTGGTTAACGCTGGCAATGCTCGCGGCGGTAGGCGCTGGGGTAGCAATGGTTTGCCCGGCTGTTATTTGCGTAAATGCAATGTCGGTTTGCGCTTTGTCTAACAAGGTTTCTAAGCGCTTAGTAGTCAGTTTGGGGTTTTTAAGTATCTTTTCATACTTGGCTAAAACGCTTTCTAAGCCCGCCACTAGCGCTTGGCCTTGGTCAACGCCCGCTTGGTAAAAACGGCTTGCCGTGTCAAGCCCTAACTTGTCTGCCACGCCTTTAACGGTGGCTACCAATTCGTTTACACCGCCGGGGCCTGTAATGGCTTCCTGACCGCCTGCGATCAGTTCGCCCGATATTGCGGCGCCCGCTTCGGCACCCGCGTTTAAAACGGCTTGTAACGCGTCTTGGCTTAAACCACGCTCTAACAGCATTTCAACGTTGCGGGCATACTCTCGAACGCCTGTTACTTGGTCGCGCAACCCTTCCAAAAACCCGGCGCCTGTTTCGTCGCCAGCGTCTTTAGCGGTAGCAAAGTTAAACCCTTCGCTAATGCTGGTTGCCACGGATTGCCCAAAGCCAGTAAACGCGTCTTGTGCGTCTTGTAGTTGATCTTGTGCGTCGTCGAGCGCGTCGCTTAGTTTGTCTTTAATGACGTCGTAAAGTTCGTTTATTGCTTTAGCGGCGCCGCCTGTTTCCTCTTTTGTGGTTTTAAGGCTTTTGTTAAATTCGTGTGCAGCGTCCACGCCTCGAATATGTGCGGCCGTAGATCGCCCTAAGTTTTCGTTATATGCGCCCGTAACCTTTTCGGCTTCAACGGTGTTACCAACAAGTTTTGTAAGGTTAAAAATAAACGGGTAAAGGCTGTTTGTTGCTTTAAATGCTTGGGTTGCAATGTTGCCCAAACCGTTGCCAATCATGCTAAAGGCTTTAGGGTTACGGCGCACCCAATCGCTAATGTCTAACAATGAATTTGTAAAGTCTTCCATTAACGGCAATAACTTTTGGCCTAGTTGCGCTTGTATGTTGGCAAACTCGGCGCTTAACGTTCGTTGGCTGTTTGCTAGGCCGTCGCTGGTTCGTAAGAAGTCGCCTTGTGCGTCGGTTGTTTGTTTATAAATTGCGGCTTGCGCGGCCAAAATCTTTTGTTGTGCTGTAAGGGCGCCCTTGCCGTCGTAAATGCCAAGGTTCAACGCCTCTTGTTTTAAGGTGGCGTCGTTAAGCAAAACACCGAAACGGCGCAACGGTTCGGCTTCGCCTCGTAACGCGGCGCCAATGGCTTGTACGGCTTCCTCGGGGCTTGTGTTATTGAACGACGCAAGGTCAGTAGCAAGGGTTGTAAAGTCGTTGCTAAATACCGCTAAATCTTGACCGGATAGCCCGGCGGCTTTACCGAACGTGCCGAACGCCCCGGCAGCGTCCAAAACCGATTGCTTAGACTGGCCAAGGCTTCGAGCCGCGCTCGCTGCAAACTTCTCAACCTCACTCGCGCCTTTGCCGAAAATAACGTTTACTTTCTGCATGCTTTCTTGCAGATTGGAAGCCGCGGTAATCGCTGGGCCTATAACGCTTTTTACGGTGCCAAACGCAATAGACAACCCGCCAACGGCACCCGCAACGGTTTTAGCGCTAGTACCAAACTTTTTTAGTTGTTTGTCGGCAGCCTGTACGCCCGTATTAACAAACGACGTAATAATCGGTATGTTAATTGCCATTATTTAACCCTCTGCTTTAGTTGCGTATTTGTGCGTTTTTCAACGTCGGCTATAACCGATTGTATGTCTAGTTGCACGGCGTCGCGGTTTTTAGTAACCGCTTTGTCAATAACGCGGGGTTGCTGGCCTTCCTCTTTTGTAAGGTTTGCCACAAATAGGCTGCTTACGTTTCGCCCGGCATGGTCATAGATCACGCCCGCTGGGTCGGTGGATTGCACCACCATAAGCCGGTAAGGCTTGGCACCAAAAACTACCTGCTCGGTATAACCGCCCCGGTTAAAATCTACATAGCGTTCACGGCTGGGGCGTACACCTACTTTAATTTTGTAACCCTTTTGCACCTGATCGGTACGCCATGACGTTTCGCGGCCGCGCACTAGGTTGCCTCGAACCATGCCGGAAAGCGGGGCGCCGTTACCTTTGCTGTTGTCGTAATGTGCCACCATGCTTCGGGCTTCGTTAAGGATTATTTCACCGCTTCGCTTAATGCGTACACCAATTTTTCGCCTATAGGACGGGTCTATTTTGTGCAATAGCGCCAAGGTTTCTTGTATACCTTTTACCTGTAAAACTGGTTGCGCCATACCGTTACCTTTTGTTCCGTTCGCTTAAAACTTTAGCCACCGTGGCTAGGTCTTGTGCGTCAAACGTTGCGCTGTACCAATGCGGCGCCCAACTTATTGCTACTAGTAGTTCTGCTAGTTGCCGTCGGTAGGTGCCGCTTGGGTAGGGTTTGGGGCCTCTTGTGCGGTTACTTCAATGTTGGTTACTTGTTGACAGTATTTGTCGAATTCTGATGGCACAACAATTTTGTTTTGTTTGCTTGCTTCCCACGCCAAATAAAGCAAATCCTCAACACCAATACCGTTTGCCATGTCGGCCGCTTTGCGTTTAAATCGGCGTTCCCACAACACAATGGTAAATAGGTTTGTGCTTACTTGGTAGGTGCCGTCTTGGTTGGTTACTTCAAGGGTTAATTGCATGTGCCTGCTTTCGTGTCGGGCCGATTGTTCGGCGCTATTTATGCAACGCTATAAACGCCACCGGTAAACGTAATGTCTACGGTGCTAAGTTCACCAAGGGTTGCAGAAATTACCGGCATTTCCGCTAGGAACGCCCCGGTTAGCGTGAAAACCTCACCCGCTGCGACGTCTGCAACCGTAACGATTGTGGTTGTGCCAACCAATGCGGCCAACGTTGCGTAGGTTTCGGTTGCTGCGTACGACTGGTAAAGGGTTAAGGTCACTTCGTGATTGCCCAATCCTGCTTGGTAGGTGCGGGCCGTTTTTCCAAAAGAAGTGTTTTCAAGTTGATCGAAACGGTGCGTAAAAGTAGCGGCCGTGCATTGGTCGGTTAGATCGACGCTGTTAACGGTTACGACTGGGTTGGAAAGGTAGGTGCTGGTTGCCATGGTGTTTAACTCTCTTTCGTTGCTTTCTTATTTTTAGCACCTTTTTTTGGTGCGTGTGTGGATACTTCGCCGGGTTGCTCGGGGTTTACTTCGACAATTAAACCGCCCCATAAAAGGGCGTCTACGTTTATGCCTGCTTTGGGTTCGTACTCGGTGCCAACCTCGCCTAGTCGAGCGCTTTTGATGATGTAGTACATGTAACCGCCTTAAGCCGTTTGGGCTTGCATTTCGATAGTGAGATCATAGGCGGCTAATTCGCTGCCACCGATTATTGCAATGGTTGGGCGACCGCTAGTTACGGCCACGTTTTTGCCTAACACCTTGGCGGCCATGTTCATAAGGCTGCGTTGCGCGTCAAGGTTGCCCGGGCCAAGGGTGATTAGTCGCACGGGAAACGTGATCTTTACAATGTTGTAGTTAAACGCTTCGAACGATGGGGCGTCTATAAACGCGCATGGTGGCACAATGTTGCGCGGGTCGTTGACCACTTGTAGGCCTGTAACGGTCTGTAACGTGGCTGTAAGGTCGTCTAAAGCCTCGTTAAATAGGTCGGTGTATGCAACGGGCATTAAAACACCGCGGGCCTGTCAATGCCCAAAAGTTGTTTAATCATCGGGCTAAGGCCCATTGACCCGCCAGCGGCTAAACCGTCGAACCCGGCAAAGTCGGTTACGGCACCGCGTTGACGGTACAAAAACCCGGCATATGCCACGGTGCCCAAAGTTACCGACGCGTTCGGTGACGTCGTAAGGCTGTCTTTGTAACCGGCCTCTTGTCGGCGCCTGTAGCAAAATTCGTTGGCGGCCAAACGGCATTGGGTTATAAACGTTTGATCGGCTGCGGTTGCGGTTCCTATTCCTAACCAATCTTCTACTTGGCTGTCGGTTGTTATCCACAAGCACGTAGGCGTTGTGGTAAGTGTGCCGGTAGCCGGGCTAATGATGACGTTTGCAGCGGTTTTAGCAAACAACACTTGGTTTTGGATTGGTTCCTCAAAGTCGTATTCTAAAAACCCGTATTTGTCCACGCCAATAAACCGAAACGGTGGCAAAGCGTGGACTAGGTACGTGCCGTTAAAAGTTGCGTCGACACCCGCAAGGGTAAACGACTGTGAAACTTCTAGCGGGTCTGCGTTGGTAAGTAGTACGACAACCGCGTAGTTATCAACTAAATACTTTTGTGTGACCGAATAGGTGGCCATTACTAGGGCCTACCTTTCGATTAAATGGTGATCTTGCAAAGTTTGGTTGCGTCTGCCATGAACGCGGCAGCGTAGCCACGGAAAGCAATCGTGCGACCAAGTGTGCTTGGTACTTCAACCGAAATAGCACCCTTTTGCTGTTCGTAGAATTCGAAACCAGCGGCGGGGCCTGCCAAGTGACCAACAAAACACGCGCCGGATGGCAAGTTTTTGTCGACTACCAAAGTAAGGCCCAATGGGTTGCCGTTCCATGATGAAGCGCCACCGGGCAAAGTTCCAATGCCGTTAATTGGTGCGTTCATTGGGAAAATTGGGTTTCCGGTTGTGCTGGTAAGTTTTCCAACAATTGACCATGCGGTTGGGTCAACGATCATGTGCGTTGGCAAGTAGTTAGACGACTGCGAAATTTGTTTTGCAGCGCCATAAATTGCGCCGATCCAATCCTCGGGGTCTGTGTTGACTGCTACTGGTTCGTTTTGCACAATTGCGCTGTAACAAGTATCTACTGCGTAGTTGTCGGTTGCTTGGCCGTATGCAACTGCCAATTGGTTTAGCACGATGTTAAGGCTGTTTGGGTCACTCCAGTCAAGGTCTTGTTCGGACAACGTGACGTATGTACCGAAAGTTAGTTTGCTGATATCGGAATTGCTAACTTGAACGGTTGACGGGTCAAGCGCATTTAACTGGCCTGTTGGCTGTTGTGTAACTGTTGGGCGTACCGTAATTTTTGGACGACGGAACGTTGCGCCGCTTTGTGGCATTGCTCGGGTTCCAATTGCCGACACAAAAGGGCGCACCGGGTTAAGCGAATCGTAGACGCTGCCGGTAATAATTTCGGGCAGGATACCGGGTGTGCTTTCAGTGTTGATGTCCGGGGCAACGCCGGGTGCTGCTTGCACCATTGCGTTGTTAATGTTTGTGTTTAGTTGTGCAAAATCTGCACCGCCACGCACAAAACTTGCGATGTATTCGCTTGGTGATGGCAAACGCAACTGGCGGGCCTGTGCAA
>Ga0208303_1000895_pt1 | contig 12123 bp, 25 predicted proteins | sample CB_VirMetaG_2_FD_184537 | JGI IMG/M metagenome (GOLD analysis project Ga0208303, IMG submission 184537) | Freshwater to marine saline gradient viral communities from Chesapeake Bay - CB_1504_2 Viral MetaG (SPAdes) (version 4) | ecosystem: Environmental > Aquatic > Marine > Coastal | place: USA... | reverse complement strand
ACAAGACCATCAAAGAATGCCTAGAAGCGGGTTTAAAGATCGTACAAGACGCGCACAACGCTGGCGGGTTGGTTGGTATCCCTACCGGCTTAAAATCGCTTGACGAGGCTATAGGAGGCTACCACAGCTCAGACTTATATGTTTTTGGTGCAAGGCCAGCGATGGGGAAATCCCAGCCTCTCACTTCAGATATTTTGCTTGCAGACGGCAGCTTTAAAAAGATGGGCGATTTGTCGATAGGTGACAAACTAGCATCTATTGACGGCAAAGAATCACAAGTAAGCAATATTTACCCTCAAGGGCTTAGATCAATATACAAGCTGATCTTGTCTGATGGTAGAGAGGTTAAGTGCGACATTGAGCATTTATGGTCTGTTAGATCATGCAAGCTTGACGGGTTGCAAACCTTCACAACTGGCGAGCTTTTTGAAATGCTTAAAAAAGAGCGCTTCAGAAATAGGATTAGTTTAGAAAATCATACTGGCGATTTTGGCACTCAGACAGATTTAAACATTGATCCTTGGCTTCTCGGCTTCTTGATTGGTGATGGAACGTTTCAAAAAAGCAGCGTTAGATTTTCAACAAGCGAATCCTATACCTATCAAAAGATTTTAAAATGTCTGCCAGAAGGTCATGAAGTTAAATACCTTGGCGCGTATGACTACAGAATAGTATTCCCTCAAGACGCTAAAATAAATCCGACTCTAAACGCGATCAAATCACTAGGGCTTGAAGGCTCAACCTCTGAATTTAAGTTTTTACCAAAAGAGGCTTTAAGCGCTACTAAAGAATTTAGAGAGCAGCTTTTATCTGGATTGCTAGAAAGTGATGGCTGGATAAGTGGCGCTTCAATTCAATATTCAACAGCCTCACGTCAATTAGCCTTAGATATTCAAGACCTCGTTAGGTCGCTTGGTGGATCCGCAAGCTACAGAATAAAAACGAATACTCAGTATGAATACAAAGGCGAAAAGCTAAAAGGCAAACCGGCTCACATATTATCTATATGCGTTCCAAATATTGCAGAAATAGTTGATTCACCAAGACTGTTAAAAAATCTAACCATACGCAAAAAGACGTGCGCCCCGATCATTAGAGCTATTGAATATATAAACGAAGAGCAAGCGCAATGTATAAAAGTATCTCACCCATCAAGTCTTTATATAACTGACGGCTACACGGTAACGCATAACACAGCCTTTCTATTTTGTTCAGCTTTAGCGAACGATGTTTGTACAGGGATTATTTCAGCAGAACAAGGTCACGCTCAAGCAGGCTTAAGATTTATATCAATAAGTGGCTCGGTTCACTCACAGAACATGAGAAGCGCAAACCTAAGCGAAGCGGAATGGTCAAGAGTCTCGGCTGGAACCATAAACGCACAAAAGAAAAACATTTTTCTAAACGATGAGCCTGGAATAAGTATCACAGGCTTAATAAAGCAAGCTAGGCTTTGGAAGTTTAACAATAATTTACAAATACTTTTTGTTGATTACATTCAGAAGATTAAAGGCACAAATCCGAACGCTAAAAAATACGAGCAAGTCACGGAAGTTGTGGGAGCCTTAAAGCAGCTTGCCAGAGAGCTAGATATTCCCGTTGTGGCATTAGCTCAAGTTAAACGTGATGTTGACACCAGAAGCGACAGAAGGCCAAAGCTTGGCGACATGTCAGACGCTTCAGAAATCGAGAAAGAAGCAGACGCAATATTTACTTTGTATCGTGATGAAGTTTACAACCAAGATACAATGGACAAAGGCATAGCAGAGATTGACGCTGTAAAAAACAGGCATGGCCCGACAGGTACAATTAGATGTTTATTTGAGGGTAAATACTTTCAGTTTAAAGACTTTCCAACGAGAGCGGGTGACGAATGAACACAAGCAAGGCGCACACAATAAGAAGTCAATTTTTAATGGGGGTGACGAATGAAAAACTACCAACTAACAAAAGTAAACATGGCTGAGTTTATAAACGATATTTATGAGCAGCTTGAAAGCGGGAATATGCTTGTTGTTAATGTTAAGACTCAAAATATAAGGACTCCCACTCAAAACAACTGCATCCATAAATATTGTGAGATGCTTTCAATAGCTTTCAATGATGCTGGTTTAGATATGCAAACAGTATTGGCAGAAGGAACTAGCATTCCTTGGAGTGAAACAAAAGTTAAGGAGGACATTTGGAGGACAGTTCAAATAGCTGCAACGGGGAAAGTATCAACAACAAAACTAAACACTGACGAAGTAAGTAAGGTTTATGAAATTGTAAATAGGCATTTATCTCAGACTTTCGGGGTATCTGTACCTTTTCCGAGCAAAGAAACTATGAGCGGTTAATTATGGCAACAGCTACTAGAAAATGTTGCGGCTGTAAGGATCGCTTCAAGCCTGAAACAATGATTAAACTGCCAGTAGGATATTTCTGCTTGCTTCAATGCTCGATAGATTACGCCACAAGAGCACAGAAAAGGGCAAGAGAGCGACAAGCTAAAACAAAACTCAAAGCAGATAAGGAAAGAATTAAAACTTGCTCACAATATATCAAGGACGCACAAACATGGTTCAATAAGTTTATCAGGTTACGAGATAAAGATTTACCGTGTATATGCTGCGACAGACCAAACACAAATGATATTCAATGGCATGCAGGCCACTTTCTGACAACTGGCGCAAGGCCAGAACATAGATTCAACGAAAACAACTGCCACAAGCAAACCAGCTACTGCAATAATCATCTATCTGGGAACGTAGCAGAGTACAGAAAGCGCCTAATAATAAAAATAGGACTTCAGGCCGTTGAGGAAATGGAGCGCGACCACAAACCAAAGAAGTACACGATAGACGAATTGAAGGTGATTATTCAGGATTACAAAGATAAATGTAAATTACTTAAATAATACTTTACTTATAAATAATAAAAGGCTTATAATTACTCATCGAATCAAAACACACAAACAAGCGAGAATATTATGACAAATAAGCCTGTATACACAGTTCACTATTTTATAAATGGAACAAGGAATACATGGAAGTCGGGAATTTCAACGGATCGTGAAGCTTCAAAAATTGCCAATATGATTTCACTTAAATTCCCTCTCTGGGACGTTACAATTGGTTTTGGCGTAGATCAATCAAGCTGCGTTAATTAAAGTGAATAAAGCAAGGGGAACGACATGACAAAAATAATAGAGCTAAACGAACACCAACACATCGAAATAGAGCCGCCTAAGACGTTTAATCATATTAGCCAGTTAACTTTGCACGATGACGATACAAAGCAGGGTCACGCGTCCAGAATCACGCTAGATATTGATGATGAAACAGCTTTGTCGATAGTTAAGCAGCTTTGTAAGAATCATAACTTAGATGATGTAATTTATTTGGAGGTTTGCAGATAACAGCTGCAATATGCGGCTAGTCCGCATGACTGCTTTGTTATGTCGCTTATTAAGGGGGATTTATGAGAGCAATGGTTATAGTAAGCGACCAAAAGTATTCATCATCTTTTGACCCGTTTCCGCCAGTGGGTACAAAAGGGACGGTAGTTGAGGCGCTTGATAAGTACAATGAATACGAAGTTGAGTTCGATGATTGGCCACCAACAACACTACGCGATCCAGCTTGGACGGTGCATAAATCAATGATTGTTTTTATTGATAACGGAAAACAAATCGAGAAACAAAAAGAACTGGGTTTGTGCGTATAACCCCAAGCTTTGCGGCGCACGTTACTTTGTGCGTCCATTGCAAGAGCGCTTTGTTATGTGGTTTTAATTTATTGGAGAAGTTTATGAAATTAACAGAACGAGAAATAGAATTGATTGATGGCATGATAGAGGTGCAACTACATCACGCGCAACGATGCGAATCAATGAAGACTAGCATGGCTGAAAAGCAAAAAGGATGGGATTTAGAAAGAGTGTCGCTTCTCGAAAAGATTAAAAAAGAAGCTGTAAATTAATTTATTAAAGGATAAGAAATATTATGAAAACTTACTATTGGTTAAGGCTGAATAAAAACGGAACTAGAAGCGAAGGCAAATACACTATAGCAAGAAGAGTGTTTGGCCGTTTGTTCTTGGGTGAAACTTATATAAAGCATGGCGAGTGGTGATAATTATGGATATGAGCGATTACTATATTTTAAAAGGAGTGGAGCCTGTTAGGTGTAATGACCTAAAGGAATGGGCTGACTTTAGGCGTGGTGACGGTAGGCGAGTTGCATTAACAGAAAAGCAGGGAGTGAAAGTAAGCACTGTATTTTTAGGGCTTGATCACTCTTTTGGTGGGGGCGAGCCGGTTTTGTTTGAAACTATGGTTTTTGGTGGGCCGTATGATGAAGAGCAAAAAAGATACACAACTTATGGTGACGCATTAGATGGACATCGTGAAATATGCAAGAGGGCTTACTACACATAACACAGGTATCTACGAAGCTATGTCGCAAAACTTACGATTTATTACAAAATACGACATTCACATTAAGAATAGGGAGGGGTAATGACAAGAGAGCAGTTAATAGAACTAAAAAACATGGGCTTCACGGTGGCTTTTATCAGCAAGATAACCGGCATCAAGAAAGGGAAATTAAATAATCTGTTTTATCTGTGTTCGGCTAAATTCAGCAAAGAAGAAACTTATATTTCAAACAGGTTTTATTCAGATGCTGTTCGATTCATGGAGGGTTGGAAGTGAGACTACAATATAAAGTAACGTATCTATTCGAAAAGAAACCGCGCAAATATATGGTTCGAGCAACAGACGGTTTTGAGGCTGAAAAGAACTTCTTATCATGGGCTAAGGACTTGCCAAGCCATGTCAGGGTTGTGAGGGTTGAAAAATGCACACTATGATGGATATACACCAGGTAAACGAACTGCGAGCAAGATCAGAGGTATTAGATTTGCTTTCAAACGTAGTTGATGAAGCTTTGGAGATGATGAAGCCTTATGAACTACTATTACAGCCTGAAGAACTCAGGATATTAATTGAACTTGAAGCTATAAACGGGGCAGCATGATGTATTATTGTTTTTTAGCTGTACTAATAGCTTTCGGTATTGGCTGCATAGCAGGAGTAAGCATTAAAGCTGATAAAGTTCAGTATCAAACAAACTTAGCGAAGTTTGAAGTAATGTATGAGAAATGTATGGGGCATAAAAAAGGAACTGTTAGCGAGTGTCAGAAGCTTGCAGAGTTTAAATCAAAAACATGCGTGACGGGATGCGAGTAATGAATATTATTTTTAGAAACGACGGGCTAGGACTTTGCAGAGTAAACCGAAACGGTGTTGAAGTAGAGTTTAATTACGAAAGTGTAAACGGAAGTTGGATGCTTACTGAATATTCAGCTCTACGCGCTCAGAATATTGGAATTTGGAATAGGCTAGAAGATACGCTCAATGGAAGCACAGAGTATATTGAAGATGAACAGCAAGAAGTAAAAGAAAAGAAGTATGACGTTTATTTCAAAGACTTCTCAGGGTGCGACGAGGCAGACGTTTATCAGGTACACCATAATTTTAAGCTAATCGATCCAAGCGGCTGCAAGCATCACGCAAGCAAGAAGATTCTATTGTCAGGCGTTAGAACTGGCGGAAAAGGTGAGTACAAAGATATTGAAGAAGCGCGTGACACATTAAACAGGTGGCTAGAAATAAATAAATAAATAACATACAATAAAAGAGTATAAAGAGTGTGAATTTCCCTATTTGGCGGCTTTCAGGTTTCCCCTACCTGAGTTAGTCGCTTTTTTTTGCGTAATGGTTTATTATTTAAGCAATTCATGAGGGTTTGTTATGATTGTCAAAAACAACGCAAGTATAGACGGCTGTAGATCACAGATACTTGTCGCTGCAATCACGATAATAGAGCCAGCATTCATAGAGTTTGGCAAGCCTTGCGTAATCACGTCAGGCACAGAAAAATACAAGCACTCCGCAGAAAGATCAGCACATTATCGCGGTGACGCTTTAGACTTCAGAACAAGATTCTTCGCAACAGACTCAGAAAAACATTTATTTTTAGACGTTCTAGTCGATAGGCTAGGAAAAGATTTTGTTGTAATACTCGAAAAAACACATTTACACGTCCACTGGTCGCCCGTTTATGAATTCTAGACTAAGGATAAGGAGTACTGATCCAGTGATTGACTGTGATGAAGAGATATTAAAGCTAAGAACAAGACTAGACAGCCATATTGACGATTACAGGGCGCATATTTTAGAAGAAGAACGTAGATATATACAAGATATGCAGAAACAAGACGCTATTGCTAATAACATTGATAACCTTATCAAGTCGCTTGAGTTACAAGTGGAAGCAACAAAAGGGCTAGTAGATGCTTGGAATGCTGCGACTTTCTTGCAAAAGTTTATTAAGTGGTGTTCTGGATTCGCGGCTGTAGGTGTTTTTTTTGCTTGGTATAATGATTTTTTCACAAAGTGAGTAAGTATCATGGAACAATATATTGAACTAGGCTATCAAATTGTAGTTGGTTTATCGTTGGTAGTAACTGGCGCAACTGTTTTAGCTAAACTGACAGAAACAAAGAAAGATGACGAGATTATTGCTAAAATAGACAAATGGTTAAAGGCTATTGCTAACCTTAAAAAGCCACAAAAATAATGGAATGGCTTATAGGCTTAATTAGTTTAGGCGTGTTATGGCTTGTGTTTGTAGTTGTTGGTTTGTTCAGGCAAAGAATTGATATTGTAGAAGAAGAGGCCGAACACTTAACCGGGGTGGTCAATGTTAGAAGGAATGCTGAAGAAGCTAAACATAATGATCCTGATGCTATTAATCGGGTGCGCGACCGTTTCAACTCATGATTCATGTATCGCTTATAAGCCGGTCAGAAACTATTTAGAATGCCCTGTATCGGTTATTGATCAGATCGACGTTAACAACTTTGTTTACATGGAGCTTTGCGATGATTAAGCGAATATTGTTTTTTATGCTTTTAACGTCAATAGCTAGTGCTACTGATATTTTATTAACGTGGGATTTACCAACGGAGCGAGAAGATGGTTCAAAAATTGAAAGCATTGATCGATTCAATCTTTATCAAACTATTGGAAATGTTCTTCAAGGTGTTGTCGAAATTCCAGCGGGTGCTACTTCTTTTCAATTATCTGAAGTTGAAACAGGCATTCACACGTTCGCGATCAGAATAGTAGAACTTGGCCAGGAAGGCGCTTTATCAAACCCGATAAGCGTTAATGTAACTGATAAAGTTATCGCTAAAGCTGGCAAAATGATTTTAACAATTCAGGTCGTTGAATAATGGCAGTTGAGTTTCTGGTTCACGCCAGATCACATAAGATTTATCAAAAAGGCGCGATAAGTCAGTCAGTTAAAGATTCGCCTGCGGTTTGGGGGAGGATGGAAGCGCTCCCTGATTTTATTCGCGTGACTGTAACAGATGCCACTAAAGACGACATTGCAAAATACAATCAACAGTGGGTAGAAGAATACGAGCTAACCGAGGAAGCTGACTTCTTTAGGTTGCAGCATCTTGATAGAACAAGCGTGAACAGGCCAAGACTTGATCAGGCTAAGCGCAATAGATTTAAGCGGCTTATGCTAGAGGCTGGGGTAACTGGTGACAATGTGACAGTTTCAGGTGGTGGTTTGCTTATTCAGAAAGTAATTGATTTTAACACTATACAAGAAATAGTTAAGGACACGCTAAACGTGATGCACAAGCATAGGATGTTCCACGTAAGATCTGCTGTCATTGATAACGCTGTCGCTAATAATAATGATTCCTTTACTATTACCCTTGCACAGCTCGAAAACAATCTTGTGGATGGTCGAAACTAATGGCGGCTATTAGTGTACAGCAAGGCGGCGGCGGTGATTACACTACACTAGAAGCAGCGGTAGAAAATGCTTCAACCGTTGATGGTGATGTAATAACAATTTCCGGTACATGGACTATTCGAGAAGACACAAGAATAGCGGTATCAGATGCTCTTACGATTGTAGCAACAGGTGACTCAAAACAAATTGGTAGACCTTGGCGCACTGGTGATACTCACTATCAACACAGAAGCACATCAGCAGGTCACAGCTTTACAATAACTGATACCGGCGCTGTGACGTTTGAAGATTTGGATATAATCCTAGATCACACAGGAGTATCAGATGAGATATTCAGGAATAACGTATCTAATACATTTACAGCAAGACGATGTTTATTAGGGTTTGCTGTCAGGACAGATCAGCAGGATGTCTATTATAATGAAGCTGTATCAACAGCATTATTTGAGCAATGTCATTTCTATAATGCATATCGTGCAGTTTGCGATATTTTTGCATATGACACTGGATCAACAATAAAGTTTAACTCATGTACAGGGTATGACATAGGGTATAGCACAGGAGGCAGTACACGCTCCGGTGTTGTTGGTATGACAGGCAGCACAAACACACTTGTCGTAGATATGTTTAATTGCATATTTCATATTAATACAGGTAGCGCAATAACTGGTAACACATCTGGCGCAACACTCAACTGTTATACCGTAGTTACTAACCAGGCACAGATTTCGGCAGGTGGCGCTGGTCAGCTTGATACAAATACAGATAATACAGTAAACGCAGCAATCAATGATACTGATTCATCTGGTAACTATATACTCATAGACACAACAACCAGCCCGTATGATCTAAGGCTATTTGACAATGCAACAAACAATGCAGCGCAAGACCACAGCACTAATGCAACTGGTTTAGGGCTAACAATACCAAGCACTGATATTGTAGGAACATCGAGGCCACAAAACACTAACTATGACATTGGCGCGTTTGAGGTTGTCGCTTCAACTGGCGCATTTACACTAACGGCGGCATCAGGCGGTTACACTTATTCAGGAACGGCGGCAACTTTAGCGGCTGGGAAGATATTAACGGCAGATACTGGCGCTTATGCTTATACAGGCACAGCGGCTGAATTGTTACAAGGATTTAGCCTAGCGGCTGATTCTGGAGCTTATTCTTACTCAGGCACAGCGGCAGGATTAACAAAAGGATCGATATTAGCGGCAGATAGCGGAACTTATACATATTCCGGCACAAGTGCAGGCTTATTAGCAGATTACAGTTTATCGGCAGATACGGCGGGCTATGCTTATACAGGAACGGCAGCAGTTTTAACCTTTGCAAGTGCTGGAAACTTTACGTTAACTGCTGATAATGGAGTCTATTCATATTCAGGCACAATAGCGGCATTAACTGCTGATAGGGTATTAGTAGGATCGTCTGGTGGTTACGCATATTCTGGTACAACTGCCACACTATCAAAGGGTTTTAGTTTAGCAGTTGATTCTGGATCTTATACATATACCGGCGCAAATGTTGACTTTTCCACTAATGCTGTGCTAAATGCGTTAAGCGCTAATTATGTGTATAATGGTACAAATGTTAATCTATTATATACTCCAATAGGCCCAGACATACCAACGGCAGACGGTTTAACGGTTAGCGGTAGTTTTGGAAATGGTGTGGCATTTACAGCAAATTTTGGAAATGGCGCGGCAGTAACATCAAGTTTTGGAAATGGCGTATCGGTTAAGGGTAAATTATGACAGACATAAATAAAGGCGAAATCGGGCAACCCTTGAGAGTTAACCTTGGCGAAGATATAAGCGGGGCAACAAGCACGATTATTCTTTGTCAGCCCGAAGTCGGAACTACTAAAGAGTTCACAGCAACAGTTCCAGCTACGCCAGTGACGCTTCCAAATGGCGATGTATTGGCGGCTAACGAATATGCAGAATATACGACTCTTACAGTAGATGACTTAGATTATGCTGGAAGATGGAAAATGAAATTAAAGGCGACGTTCTCGGCTTCTGATATACGTCAAACAAACTATGTTAAATTTAGAGTTTTAAATTAGAGGATTAGAGAATGGCAACTTATAACAAGTTCAATCAATTTGTTGAAGATTTAGCACACAAAGTGCACGACATGAGCGGCGATGCTTTTACAGTAGCTTTAACGGCGGCAGCAAACGCACCAGTGGCGACAAACACAGTATTGGCTAACTTAACTCAGGTAGCTTACACAAACCTATCTAGCAGGGTTTTAGCTGCTCCAACAACAAGCGCACAAACATCAGGCACGTTCACACAGTTATGGCCTGATTTAGTTTTAACGGCATCTGGTGCTGTGGCAACATTTCGTTATGTGGTTATATACAACGATACACCAACATCACCAGCAGATCCTTTAATATGTTGGTATGACTACGGTAGTGATTTAACATTGGCATCAGGGGAGACGCTAACAATTGACTTCACTACTAGCTCGTTTACTATTGTTTAAAAGTTAAGCCCCGACAAGGCAAATGATGTGCAGCCCCGTAAAAGGAGGTGATCATCTGGTGATAGAACGCCTAAACTATCAAGCCTATCTCGCTGTGAAGTGATACAGGCTAACTTTACACTGTAAAGACTATAGGTATATCATGACTTGTGAAACATGCGTAACAGTAAAAGACAAACCAATGACCTACACTAAATGCAAAAAGTGTGGCGATTGGCGCACAATGACAGACGCGGAAAAGCAGCTTTCGGCCAAACCTTACAGATTTGGAGAAAACGGCCAACCTACGCGTAATTACACTTAAATTAATGGTAAACAAATCAAAGGTATGATTACAAAGTGGCTAGTAGAGTAGGCGCACCAAACAAAAACAAGCAGTTTCTAGTATCAAGGCTGAAAGATATGTTTGGCGAAGACTTCGATCCTATTATAAAAGCTGCTCAAAACGCGGTTAGAATGCAGGACATTGCAGATACAGCCCAAGACAGCAAAGGTGATTCAGAAGAAGAAATACTCTTCAGGCTTAAGGAGTTTGAGTTAAGGAAGGAATGCGTTAACTCATGGGATAAGATAGCAAAATATGTCACGCCTCAGTTAAAAGCAATCGAGGTCACTGGTGAGGATGGCGGAGAGATCCTAATTTCAAGAGTGGAGCGACTAATTGTTAAGCCTACAAATACCGACGGCTGAAGTATTTGAACCATTATTAACCCCAGCGAGATACAAAGGCGCATGGGGTGGTCGTGGTTCTGGCAAGTCTCACTTCTTTGGCGAAATGTTGGTAGATGACTCGATATGTCAAAAAGGCTTACGGTCTGTTTGTATAAGAGAAGTACAAAAGAGCCTCAAGCAGTCATCTAAGAAGCTTATAGAAGACAAGATACAATCATTAAGATTAGGTGAAGCTAATGGATTCAAGATATTCAATGAAGTTATTGAAACGCCTGGTGATGGCTTAATCATGTTTCAAGGTATGCAAGACCATACAGCCGAATCAATCAAATCATTAGAAGGCTTTAACCGGGCATGGATAGAAGAAGCTCAAACCATGTCTATCACTTCATTAAGGTTATTACGGCCAACAATACGCGCTGAAGATTCAGAATTATGGTTTAGCTGGAATCCAAGAAGAAAAACAGATCCTGTTGATATGCTATTGAGGCAAGGTACACCCCCAACGGGTTCAGTTGTTGTAAATGCTAACTGGGCGCATAATCCTTGGTTCCCTTCAGTATTAGAGCAAGAGCGTCAAGACTGTTTAAATCTGACTCCAGAAGAATATGATCATGTTTGGGATGGTGGCTATGCAACGGTTATGGAAGGTGCTTATTTTGCTAAACATATCGCACAAGCGAAGACTGATGGCAGAATAGGCAATGTTCCCCCTGATCCACTAATGACATATAGAGTATTTGTAGATATTGGAGGCACTGGCGCAAAGGCTGACGCTTTCACTATGTGGGTAGCTCAGTTTATTGGTTTAGAGATTAGAGTGTTAAACTATTACGAGGTGCAAGGCCAGCCGTTAGATAGCCATTTGAATTGGCTAAGAAGCAATGGCTATACAACAGATAAAGCCCAGATATGGCTACCTCATGATGGTAAGACGAATGATCGAGTTTATGACGTATCTTACGAGAGCGCATTAACTCAGGCAGGCTATCAAGTAACAGTTATCCCTAACCAGGGTAAGGGCGCAGCAATGGCGCGAGTTGAAGAAGTCAGGCGTTTATTCCCTAGTATATGGATAGATAAAACAAAGTGCGCTGGCGGTATAGATGCGCTTGGTTGGT
>Ga0208303_1000892_pt1 | contig 12134 bp, 4 predicted proteins | sample CB_VirMetaG_2_FD_184537 | JGI IMG/M metagenome (GOLD analysis project Ga0208303, IMG submission 184537) | Freshwater to marine saline gradient viral communities from Chesapeake Bay - CB_1504_2 Viral MetaG (SPAdes) (version 4) | ecosystem: Environmental > Aquatic > Marine > Coastal | place: USA... | reverse complement strand
GCCTATTCGTGACGAGTTTGAAGCTATCATTATTAATATGCTGCCTAAAGTCTCACGCATATACTACAAAGATAAATTTGACCCTAGCAAAGACGCTACTCTCCCTAACTGTTGGTCTAACGAGGGTGATAAGCCAGAAGAAGGGGCGGTTGATAAACAGCATAGCAACTGTGCAGACTGCGCTATGAACATAAAAGGTTCTGGCGATAACGGCGGTAAAGCGTGTAGGTTCCAACGCCGTATAGCTATCATGCTAGCGGGAGACACATCGGGCGATCTGTACCAGTTTAATATCCCTGCTAAGTCTTTGTTTGGTAAAGGTTCAGGGAACGAGCATCCTTTTGAAAGCTACGTAAAGTTTTTGTTTAGCAATCGTGAAGCCCCAGATACAGTGGTAACTAAGATTAGTTATGACTTAGGCGCAGAGTCTATGGAACTCCTCTTCACTCCAGTGCGCTCTCTTACTGACGAAGAATACGACGCGGTTAGTGCAGTGCAGACATCTCCCGAAGCTACGGCGTATACAAAAATTACTGTAGCCCAAGCGGATGGAGTTACTGCAACCCCTAAAATAGAAGCTCCGAAGCCGAAGGTAACTCGCTCTGAAGAACCAGAAGAAGAAGAACCAGTAATTAAAGAACCAGTAAAACGTTCAAGTAAAAAAGAAACACCTACGGAAAAAGATACTTCTGATTCTTTAGCTTCTGTAATTGACGCATGGAGTGTAGACACCTAATGAGCTACGGCTATACTTTAAATTTAGTCTCACTCAATAAGGCTGCAAGTGCTCGTTCTCTAGGCGTAAAACTAGGCCGCATCTGCATCAAACATGGTGTACCTGTGGCGGAAGTAGCTGAAAGTCTGGGCGTCAGTCGTCAAAGTGTGTATGGCTGGTTCGCAGGAAGAACAAAACCTAGCGTACACGCGGCTGCGCGTATAGAAAAATTTATAATAAAACTAGAGCGTTAGATTATGGAAGCCTTTGACTTACTTGAGCACGTATTACCTGAACATGGGTACTTCTGTGTAGTAGGGTTACGGTCAGAGGGCTACCCAGAAACTAAACTTGTACCTACTAGGGAAAAAGCACAGGGGCTAATAGACTCCTACCTTAAGCAGGAACGAGATGTTTATTTTGCTGTAGCAAAGTTTAAAGACCCGAGCGAGGGGCGCACACAAACAAACGTGCAGGCGCTTAAAGCTTTATGGTTAGACATTGACTGCGGTGAAAAGAAAGCTGAAGTAAACGCAACTACAGGACGTCCTGACGGCTATATAGACCAAGAAACTGGAGCTAAAAGCCTAAAAGAGTTCTGTGAGACTGTAGGTTTACCTGCCCCCACGATAGTCAACTCGGGGCGCGGATTGCACGTGTACTGGGTCTTTGACCGCGAAGTAACGCGTGAGGAATGGAAACCAGTAGCCTTAAGGCTACGTCAGCTTTGCGAAAAACAAGAGTTTCATGTAGACCCTGTTGTATTTGAGGAGGCGCGCATACTTAGAGTGCCGGGCACCCTTAATTATAAAGATGATCCACCTAAGCCCGTAACTGTACTACGAGTAGCTTCCGAAGTTAGCTTTGACGAGCTGAAAGATATTTTGGGGGTGAAAGAAACAATAATCTTGGACAGCAGACCGGAACGTAGGAATTCGTTTTTAACACGAAATCTACAGGAAAATGTCCAAAGTAACTTTGCTAAAATTATGAAGCGAAGCGCGGAAGGCAACGGGTGCCAGCAGCTTTTAGATTGTTATGTAAATAGAGACACGTTAGCAGAGCCTAGATGGTTCGATGCGCTATCTATTGCCGCTAGTTGTTACGACAGTGACACAGCAATCCATAAAATTTCTGAGGGCCATCCCGATTACGACCGCATCAAAGTAGAAGAAAAAGTTAAGCATATCGGGGGGCCTCACTCTTGCGCTGTATTTGAACGCACAAACCCCGGAGGCTGCAAAGGCTGCCCATTCAAAGGCAAGATAACTAACCCGACGCATTTAGGTAAAGAGCTAGTAGAAGCTACCGAAGATGATGAGCCTATAGAAGCCCAAGAAGAAGTTGAAGAGGATGAAGACGAGCACGAGGATTTAGATACCATAAAACCTCATTTCCCAGAAAATTACGCACGGGGCAAGAATGGCGGTATCTATTATCTCGACCCAAACGATGACGAAGGAGGACCTCAGCTTGTTTATGAGCATGATTTATTTGTAATTAAAAGAATGGAAGACCCTGCACATGGTGACGTTGCTGTGTTCCGCTTCCATACACCCAAAGATGGTATTAAAAAATTCACTATTCAGAACGCCAAGATAACTCAGTTAGTAGAACTTAAAAAAGTACTCTCTGCAAACGGAGTTATGGCAGACGAAGCCCAGTTCAAGAGAATCACTTCCTACGTCATACGTGCTGTGAAATCCTTACAGGGCCACAAAAAGGCAGATATTATGAGAAGACAATTTGGTTGGGCCGACGGTGACACTAAGTTCATTGTTGGAGATAGGGAAATAACAGCAGACGGGGTATACCACAGCCCGCCATCTTCTATAACAGGGCCGCTTGTCCCTTACTTTGAACCTAAAGGTGATTTAGAAGAATGGAAAAGAGTATGGAAGTTGTATGGGCAACCCGGTATGGAGCTACAAGCCTTCGGTGCGTTAACTGGGTTTGGTGCGCTTCTATTGAAGTTTACGGGCCAAAAGGGGTCGATGATAAACTTTGTGCACCGCTACGCAGGTACGGGTAAAACTACTATATTACGCATGGCAAACAGCGTTTGTGGTCATCCTGAACAACTCTTAGGCACGGTAGACGACACCAAAGTAGCTAAAATTACTAAGGTGGGGATACTAAACAATATTGTTAACACCGTTGATGAGATAACAAACACAAAAGCAGACGAGTTTTCTGAGATTGTTTACGCTTATTCGCAGGGTAAAGGTAAAGACAAAGGCGACCGTGACGAGAATAAACTTCGGGTCAACAACACAACTTGGAACACGCCTACACTTACTTCTTCTAATGCGTCCTTTTATGAAAAAGCTAGTTCGGCTAAAGCTATAGCCGACGGGGAGATGATGAGGCTGCTAGAGTTTAAGATCGACTATACAGACCAGTCGCTTATTTCAACGGCTGAAGGCAAGGAGATGTTTGACCACGTGCTTAACAACAACTACGGGTTGGCTGTCGTGCCTTTTGCACAGTATCTTATAAATAACTTTGAAGAAGCGGATGACTGCCTGAAAACAATACAATCCCGTATAGACAGAGAGTTAAACTTTACTTCTAGGGAACGTAATTGGTCTGCACAAGTAGCGGTAAACATAACAGCCGGATTAATAGCAAACCGTCTTGGCTTGCTGACGGACTGGGACATGATGCGGATTTATGACGCAGTGACTAAAGAAGTAGCTCAAATGAGTAAAGACACTAAAGCGCCAGTTAGTAGTGCCGCTGCCTCTATTGCAGACTACGTATACAGGCATACAAACAATATACTTGTTGTAGAAGAAAATGTTGATTTGCGCAGTCATTTGCCTACCGCGCCTATATTAGAACCCCGTGGAGAATTAGCTATACGGTATGAGCCTGACACCAAACTTATGTTTATAAAAGTAGGACATTTCAAAAAAGACTGTGTTAAATACCAAGTTGATTACAAAGATACAATTAAAGAGCTAAAGGCTAAAGGTATATACAAAGACGCGAAAAACAAAAAACTTGCTAAGGGTATGGCGTTAGACGCAGGCATGGCGGTGCGGTGTTTAGTGTTAGATTGCGCTAACTCTGAGTTTTTCGACGCTGAAAGTATGATTCTTCCTGAGAAAACAGATGAAAGTGGAGCAGATAACGTACAAGATTAACTGGAAGATGTTCAAGGCGGGGTATTCTTTTTTCATACCTTGTCTTGATCCCCAGAAGTCTAGACGGAGCATACTGGATGCCGTGCACCGCCTTAAATACAAAGTAGTTACTAAGGTTGTCATAGAAGACGGGGTGCAAGGCATTCGGGTATGGAGAGTTTAATTACTCTCCTTCGTTCTTTCTCTTTTCCATTTCTTCTGGTGTAGGTTCTATAAACGCGCCTTTGATTATAGGGTATATGTAAGGGGCTACTTTATCTCCCATGTAGAAACCGGATAAAGTCATACCGTCTTTCTGCAATCTTTGCTGCATAGAGTTAGTTAAATCTTTACCTGTTATACCGTTGTAGAAATATATGTAGTTATGCTCTCGAACTTTATCTATAACGTCCTGAACTTTACCTTGTGCACGGTCAGCTTGCTTACTGTTTGCGCCGTAGTTTGCTACTGCGTTTTGGCGGTCGTTAAGAACTTCTTCTAGCTCAGCGTATATTTCTGTTTTGCTAGCTGTAGCATCTCTTCTAAATTCTTCTCCGCCGTAAACTGATTTCTGCGCTAGGCTTAGTTCAGTAGACCCAAAACCCATAGCTTGCCCTACCAAACGGAACGTATCATAGTACTCTGCGTCGCTAAACTTCTTCCCGCCTCTAGTTACAAACCCTTCTTGGCTTAGCCTATACGCTTCCATAGGCTCTTTTATAGCACCGGGAGACATCGTTTCAAACCCACGAGCAAAATCTCCTTCGGTCATCATTTGTATGCCGTCAAACATATTGGTAGCGACACTGCCAAACGGTCCAAAAATCGTACCAAACGCTGAATTAATTAACCATTGGCTATACGTATCTTCAGGCGATCCATAATCTGAGAACCATAATCCGTCCAAGGAAAGAGAAGTCTGTGCGTTCCAATCGGTTAATGCAGATATTGGGCCGACCTCTACTGAACGTGCTAACAGTTCCGCAGTTTCTGGTTCTAGTCCTAACATTTTAGCTAGACTACTTTCTGGACCAAAATAACGGGGGATAACACTATTTCTAATGTAGAGATCAAAGTTTCTAAGACCAAGCGGGTTGTTGGGGTCAGACATATCATAGAAAAGATCAGCGTCGTCATCGTCTTCGTCTGGACGCAATACTTCGCGCATACCCTCTATTACCGCAACCGTAGCGGTGTAACCCAACGCTCCTGTAAGGCCCCCAAAGAAAATGCCCATGCCCATAGTGTCGTAAAAACGTATAGCTGCTTTTCTCTTTTCTTCTTTGCTCAGATCGGAGCTAAGTAAACCTTCGTTAAAGTTTCTAACTATATACGCGGTAGCTTGCAGTCGGTAGTTTTGGAACTGATAAGCCATACGACCATAAGGACTTTTAGCTATTCGTGGTTTGTTGTAAGACGAGTAGTCAAACATAGCTTTTTGAGTTAGCTCCGCTGCTTTAGTCGCAGCAGCTTCTATCGCTAAGTCTCCGGTTACGCCTTGCTTAAGTAATTTTTCGTATTCTAATTCAGCCGCAGACATAAAGAATACTTCACGGCTAGCACGCTCTAAAAATTGAACTGCGCCCATCATTGCCGTCATGGCAAACTTAGCGGGCCTCTGTCTTTTTATAGAATCCGCGCCACGTGCTCCGCGTAGCTCTACTTCGTCTGGGTCTACTCGCCCCATTACGTCATGTATACGTGTAGCACCATAAACGTTTCTTTCGTCTCCAATATCCCAAATAGCTTGCAAGGTGCTCTTAATCGGGCTTTTATTCACGTAGTTTGAATTACGAATAGCGTGTTCCCCACGTGCATCGCGCAGGTCACCGTTTTCATCTAGCTGCTTACTACTAAGAGCTTGCGCACTCATTATGTTTTTCATGTACTTGGCAGCCATAGCCGCTGTTTTTACAGCACCATACTCGGAGTGCAGCGTACCAAACCCAAACGTAGCTAGTTGCGATGGCTGAATTAATGCCGAGCGTATGGAGGACATAAGAAATACAAAGCCTGCTTTTGTACCTAAACGAGAAAAACGATCTACTAAAGCACCTACACCTGTTAGCTTAGGGGGGCTAAGCTCTGTAGTAGCGCGTAACTCTATTTCCTTAATCAATTGCTCTTTCTTTTCTTTGGGTATCACGCCTTTTTTGTCAGCTTGTTCGCTTAAATCCAACCTAGTAGGCTGATCTTCTAACTGCGCACGCCCCTCTGATATTGCAGTTCTTATTTCTTTTCCGTATTTAATCCGTGAAAGTTGGTTTGTGCTAGCTAGTTTACTAGACACCAAAGCGCGGTACGCATCGTTACTAAAACCCGCACGCCCTTTCCTGCGCAAATAAGCCTTTCTCAAATTACCTTCTGGTAAAGATAGCAGGTACATCTGGTACAAATTGTCTTTTAAATCTTCGGCAACACTAGAATCACCTGCTGCCATAGCGTCTATCTGGTCAAACATAGAAGTAAGTTTGCCGCTATCCTTAGTTATTTGTTCTCGTAAGCTTTCGCCTACATCTCCAACAATTTCTTCTTCAGTAACTTCTAGTAGGGGGTTGTCCGCTTTATATTTCCTCGCAAAATTATTTCTTTCTATCTGACTTTCAAATAAAAAATAAGCTTGTGTACTTCTACCCTTTTTTGCGCGCATAGCGTATTTGCCGAAACGCATTAGCGGCACGTAAACATTACGCTGCTTTGCTAGTTGGTAGCTTGTAACTATATCTGCAAGCAAACGCCCTTTAGGTGTCGTTTTGTCGCCTTCTGTTCCGGGGAGTGCTGTATCTTTCCTAACAGCATCCATTAACAACGCATTGTGTTCTTCAAAGTCTTTACGGTATTCTTCTATAACCCAAGAATAAAGCTCAACAGCGTCGCTTCCTTTTTTGCTTTTACTCATTTCTTCAAATATAGCAAAAACGTCTTCTATTTCTTTTTCGCGTTTTTTAAACAACTCTGCAAGCCTATCCATTTCCGTTTGTTCGTCAGAGTTCGGGGTAGGGTTTTTAGACATCTGCTGTAGGTCAAACTTTATAGATTTTAATCCTGTTGGTACCCCTTGTGGGTAACTAAATCCTTTATAAGTCTTTACAGTAATATCGCGCCCATCGTCTTGGAGTTTAGATTGCGCTAAAGAAACTAATTTCTTAGTATTCAGATCGTATATCTTAACGTCGAATAAAGAAGATAAATGTAAAGCATCGTCTAACAACACGGACGTAGCTGAAGCCTTTTGAATTAACTTATCCCACTTATCTAGATTCTTCGATAAGTCTTTTAGTTTTTTGTTGCGGTAAACAGTTAAGTCTTGAATTATTCTGTTTACTTTTTTAGCAAAGGGCATACCGTATTTGTCTGCATACCTAGTAAGCATCGTGTTTGTCAGTATAGGCAAATACACACCAAACGTATTCGCGTCCATAGCACTAGACAACGCGTCAAACATTCTCAACCCCTCCTCCGGGGTTCTCGACATCGCAAAAATATTTTTATTTCTCTTACCAAACTCTCGCAAGCTAGTAGCGACTGCTTGCACTTCCTGAACGGCAGTTAATTTCTTTATTTTCTTTTTAGCTTGAACAACCTGCCCTGCTGCTTTAGGTGTAGAACGAATAGTTTCAGCGGCTACCCTACCTGTTAAGTCGATCAAGTCTTCAAAGGCACTGCGATTTCTGGTCGGAGAACCGATCATCCGCCTTACAGCATCCGCAAAGTTAGAAAACGCTGTACGAATAGCGCCTAGTTGCGGGTTAACAACCGGAGCCATGTTAAGCAACATTGTCTGCAAAGTAGGACCAGTAAGCCCGTAAGTAACAAACTCGCGTAGGTCGTTAAAGTTATCTGTGTCTAAAGCGTATACGTCCATTGCTTCGGTGTTGCGTCCAGAGGCGACTAAATCTTGGTAGTACTCGCCAACTTGTTGCATTATTAACTTCATGTCGTCTAAGGCAGCTTTTGCATCAGCAGAAATTGGCAGCCCGTCTTGGTAGTCGTATATCACACCTAAAGTTCCGGCGTGTATCATTTCGTGAAGCATAGTGCGAGAGTCTAAGCCTTCTACTGAGTCTATGTATATGACGTTATCTACAGGGTCATAAAGGCCCGCAGCAGTTTGTTCTCCGTCAGGGTTTACCCAGCTATCTAAAACTCTGTCGGGTATTTGGATTAGGTCAGACACCACTACGAACTTAGTGCCCATAGCGCGGAGTATAGGCTTAAACAGTTTCGCTAAACCTCTCTCAAATACAGTAAGACCTTTCTCCTTAGTGATAAGGTCCGCTGCTTGCTCCGCAGTTTCTACAAAATCAATAGGCCCTTCAAAAGGCGCTCTTGAAGTAAGCGTTGGTAGGTCTTGGCGAGATAATTCGGCGTTGTTTGGCACTGCACCGGAGGGCTTTCTATTTTTTAAATTAGCCAATTGTTCGGCTTGTGCTAGTTCTTCGGGGTTTATGTCCGGGTCTTGCAGTGCTTCCACCGCTGCTGTATGGGCAGCTTGACCCTCTAGTTTTTTGTTACCCGCTATGTTTATAACGTCCGCTAGCTGCTCTACGCGTTTATCCCGTAAAGCTTCAAGACTTGCAATTATGTCATTTTGTTTTATTTTTTTAGTATTTTCTGCTCTAAGTCTTTTTGTAAGTTCTTTAGCCCGTTGAGGTTTGTACCCTGCTTCTATAAGGTTATCTATAGCGGCATCTAGATCAGTGTCGGACATAAAAGCTATATCACGGACTTGCTCTTCTAAACCAGCAACATCACTAAACTCAGATTGTATATCTGCAATAGCTTGATTGTAGTCGTACTCAATAAGTTCTTTTTCCGTAGGGAAAAAACGTATGTTCTTTTTGTTTGTGAGTATCTTTTGTACGCCATTTTTTAGCGTAGTAAGAAAATTAGAGGACACACGATTTCGTTGGTTGCGCGCCGTTTCCGCTATTTGGCTTAACCTTCTTTGGGTTTCGGCTTTCTTTTCTTTTTTGTCGGCTTCCTTTTCTTCTTTAGCTATGTCTTCGGCAGATTTAGGAATTAACAGGGCTTGTTTTGTAGGCCCGGCACGGCTTGCGCTTAGCTCGCTAGACGCTACTTCGTTTTCGGCTTCGGCTTGGGCTTCGGCTTGGGCTTGGACTTCGGCTTCACTACCCTCCCCAAGTTCGGAACCAACATCTGCTTCGTTAACCGCTGTAGTCTCTTCGGCAACTGTACCGGGTCTTCTTTCGGGTGCACCCTTTTCAGCAAACAGCGCTGCATCCGCTGCCGTCTCGTCTCGCTCTTCGTCCAATTGCTTTAGAAACTCAGCTGTTTTTTCTTCGTCAGATTTAAAAGACTGGTCTAGTACCTCATCTACTCGCCTGTCAAACTCTTTTTCTTCTTCTTCACTCTTTGTGTCTGTTCCTGTTTCTGGTCCTGTTTCTGGTCCTGTTTCTGTTTCTGTTCCTGTTTCTGGTCCTGTTTCTGTTCCTGTTCCTGTTTCTGCTCCGCTAAGACCTGTTAGTTCTTCTACTGACTCAGAAGGCAATACCATCTCTTCTCCGCGTGCCCCAGTTACATAAGCACGCATTGCGTCTTCGCCGTAGGTTTCGTTAATCTCAGTAGCTCTTACTGCAATAGCCTCTTCACTCTTGCCAAGGTCTGCGTTTACGGCTGCTTGAATAACCGGAAGCCATTCTGGTGCTGAACCCGGCTCGGGCGTTGCTTCTCCTGCGCCCCTAGAAATTGCCCCGACTCCCGCACCTGCTAAGCCCCCTGCAAGTCCTTCCAAAGTTCCAGAACCTACTACCCCCCGTGTCAAAGGCACATCGGGAGTGCGCTCTTCTCGTATTTGTGCGAGGTTTCTAGACAGTTGTTCTTGTGCACCTTGTGCTGTTTCCGGTATAGCCTCTGCTATAGCGCCTTTGGCCGCACCTTTAAGTACGCCTTGTTTTACAACATTATTTGTAACAAGCTTGGCTAATGCAGGTTCTAAACCGCTTTTAGCTGCCCAACCACCTAGTATAGTTCCTAATGCAATTTGATCTAAATTCTCACCCCCGTAGGATTGAGCTTCTTGCGCTCCTTCTTCCGCCTGCTCTGGAGTTAAACCTGCGTTAATTAATTCTTGTTCTATAGTCTCAAAGATAGCGCCTTTAACAACGCCAGTACCCATTACCGCACCAGTACCAATAGCCGCTGCTGTACCTACAAGCCCGGGTCCCGCCAAAAGAGCAGCAGCAGCCGCTGGTATTACTGTACCTACGGCGTTAGCCATAAAGTCAATAGGGGCAATAGCTATGCCTTTTAACGCCGCACCTACTTGTTCCGCAAAACCGCCGTCTTCGGCTTCTTTCATTAGGCGTGCAATTTCTTCACTGTCGGCTTTAGACTGCGCAGATAATAAGCTGTCTAAAAAGTCTTCTACGCCACGAAGGTTTTCAGCAACCGGATTGTCCGCACCAAAGGCTTCTGATATTGCGCGAACGCCATAGGTCGCACCCATACCAATTTGCAAAGGTACATCAGCAATACTACGCAGGAAGGATTGGTCTTCTACTTCAGGTTCAGGAATGACGGGCGCAAGAGCTTGCGCTGCAAAAGGGTTTACTAGCGCAGGTTTATCCTCTGCAAAAGGGTTTACTAGCGCAGGTTTATCCTCTGCAAAAGGGTTTACTAACGTAGGTCTTGCATCTGCCACGTAAACCCCCTATAGAGTTTTAAAGAATTCTATTAATTCAGCATCCGAAGTCGTTGGGTTTGCTGCACGAAGCTGAACAAGTTGATCTTCTGTTGGTCCTGTACTACTTCCGCCAGTAGAAGAAGTGTCTCCAAGTATCCTTTCTACGTTTCTCATTTCAGCGTCTAGTGCAGTTTCATACGCTGCTTGTTGTTCAGCAGTGCTTAGTGTGGCCCACTTAATATCATTAGTAAGTCTGTCTATAACTAGTTTCGCAGCGGCTTGATATCTTGCAAAATTTTGCTGCGAAGCTTGTATACCTACCCTAGCAAGTGCTGCACTAGTTTCCTGTTGCTCAACCATATTCATAGCGCGAGAGTCTATTTCAGTTTTAGATAACTCGGGATTCGCCTCTTTAATTTCGGCTCTACGAATGTTTAAACGCCTTACAAGGTCGGTCTCGTTACTACCCGCAACTTGTAGTGCAGCAACTCTTTCATTGCTTGCGCGGTTAAGCTCATTTTGAGTTGCTGTAGCTTCTATGTTCCGTCGATCTCGTTCCGCCGCTTCAAATGCAGTCAGTCGAGCATCCCTACGGCGTCCGGCGGCTGTCGCCGCATTATCTTGACTACCCTGTATTTCTGCACGGGCCGAGTTTTCTGCTTCAAACTGAGTCATGCCCATTGCTCGTTTTTCAGCAATTAAACTATTTAGATCGGCAAGTGAAGTTTCTTCTATTCCAAGTCTTTCCGCAGCGATCTTATCCATTTCTGATGTACGACCGGCACCAAAACCACCTAAGCCCCGCTCTGCTAACCCTGCTAACCCCGCTTGAATCCTACGTTTTCTAGTTTCTTCTGGGGTTAACCGAGATTCTTTTTGGGCACGAACAGCTTTTTCCGACTCTATTCTTCTTGCCATTAGGTCGTCGAACCCTGTTAATTCTCTAAGGCGATCCCCTCTCGTTGTGGCTGCCGCATTTGGGTCTGCATTTAAAGCAGCTTTAAGTTTCTCTTCTGTCAAAAGGTCCAACGCATCTGGAGTGAATTCCTGTCGTGCAGCTACAGGAGTTTCCGTAGTCCCTACCGCATCAGCACCCATACCGCCTTCGGCAGTACCAACTGGAGTATCGTCTATAATACGTGCTGGGAAAGGGCCAATTTGAGGGTTGCCCTGTGGGTCAAACTGAGGTCTAGGGGGATTATTAGTACCTTGTACTCGGAAAGGAGATTCTTTTTGCCCCGCCAACATCCTTGCTATCCCCGCTACGTTACCTACATCAGGACGTTTACGTTCTTCCGCTATTATGGATAGAGCTTGGTCTTGATTCCCAAGTTCTTGTATTAAAGAAGCAAATCTCGTAGCTTCTTCACGGCTAAGGGTTCTAAGAAGATCGCTCTTTGCCGTTGCTCTCCCCTGTGCTGCGGCTCTTTCTGCATCTCGGTTTGCAAGAAACGCAGTGGAATCCGGAGAGTAACTAGGCACCGAGCCATACTTGGTGTCAATCATAACGTCCCCGCCGGGAGAGTACCCAATAATCCCACCACGGGCCATACCACTAGTGCGTGGGGCTACAAACCCCTTAGTGCTGTCAATATACTGCATAACTGTAGCGTGTTGGTTACCCATGTCCCGTATCAAGTCTTGT
>Ga0208303_1000891_pt1 | contig 12139 bp, 7 predicted proteins | sample CB_VirMetaG_2_FD_184537 | JGI IMG/M metagenome (GOLD analysis project Ga0208303, IMG submission 184537) | Freshwater to marine saline gradient viral communities from Chesapeake Bay - CB_1504_2 Viral MetaG (SPAdes) (version 4) | ecosystem: Environmental > Aquatic > Marine > Coastal | place: USA... | reverse complement strand
ATCATGGCAACGACAGTACAAAGCGTAATTGATCGGGTACAGACAGTACTCCAAGACACCACCGGAGTCAGATGGCCAGTGGTTGCCGAACTTGTCTTGTGGATTAATGATGCGCAACGTGAAATTGCTCTACTGAAGCCCGACGCTTCGGCTATTAACGAGACAATCACACTGGCTGCTGGTACGAAGCAAGATATCCCATCAGCGGGCAACCGCCTTTTAAAGGTTGTGCGAAACATGTCTGCCGCTTCAAACGGCACAGGTAAGCGCGCTGTACGTCTTGTCGACGCGGAAGTGTTGAATGGTCAAACTCCTGACTGGCATGATCCCACGGTTAGTGGTGATGCCGCACACACCGATGTTGTGAAGCACTACATCTACGAGGAAAGCAACCCTAGAAACTTTTACGTGTACCCAGGTGTAAGCGGTAATGCGTACTTAGAGATTGTTTACAGCTCGAATCCGACCGCTGTCGCGCAGGCTGATAACTTATCGATCCCCGATATCTTCGCCAACGCTGTTTTGAACTACGTGTTGTACATGGCCTACATGAAGGACGCTGAGTATGCAGGCAACCAGCAGCGCGCTTCTAGCCACTTTCAGATTTTCACAGCATCTGTAACAGGTAAAGGCCAAATCGATGCGGTAACCAACCCGAATATGGAACGAAGAGCCCCTATGGGAGCATAAAAAATGGCGATTTCTTACGAGACGCTACTCCCTGAAATACTACCCATGGTTCCAGGATGCCCTGATACGCTGATTGAGAATAATATTCGATCAGCGGTTATAGAGCTGTGCGAACGTTCCAGCGCATACCAAGCTGAGCTTGACCCAATAACCACTGTAGCAAATATCTACGAGTATGACCTCGAGGCCCCAGCAGGCACGACGGTCCAGAAGATTCTGTGGGCGACTCACGCTGGCAAAGATATCGAACCACTTAGCTCATCGCTTTTAGAGCAGCGCCTTCCCAAATGGCGTGAAGGTAATGGCGTCCCTGAATACTACATTCAGCAGAGCCCTTCTCTAGTGTGGTTAGCCCCCGTACCTACTGTCACAAGCGTTTCAAGCACAATTATCCGAGCCGTCTTGAAGCCGACCCACACAAGCACGGCGTGCGACGACAGTGTAATGAACGATTACCGAGACACAATAATCAACGGCGCTCTGTTTAGACTCCTGCGGATTCCCAATAAAGATTGGTCTGATCTACAAGGTGCGAGCGTTTACGGCCAATTATTCAGCCAAGGTGTAGAAAACGCAGAGCGTAAGGCTCGAGGCGCAGACACAGGCGTAGCCAGGAAGGTTCGATATGGTGGAAGTTCAGGCGCATGGCGCACAAGACGTAACAGATATGGCAAGGGCGGTTAGCGACCCTATTGCAACGGACATCACCTGCAATGCGCAGTGGGTGCTCCCCGCAATACAAGAAATTCTAGACGCTAATCTTATGCTGACATTTACACCAGGTGATGTGTACGCAGCATGCGAGTCTGGAGCAGCTACGTTATGGACGACAGAACATGGTTTTGTTGTGACAACGGGTGAAACAGACACATTTACTGGGGAAAGAACAATGTTGATCTGGCTGGCTTGGGCCTACAAACAAGGCATGAATCTAGTAGCCAAGCACCAGGAATTTTTTGCTGAGCAAGCAAGACAACAAGGTTTTGTAAAAATGGAAGTCAGGTCAGCAGTCCCCGAGCTGAAAGACTACATACTTTCACAAGGCTGGGAATTAGACACCATTGTTTATACGAGAGAAGTGTAATGGGAAGCAAACCAAAAGAAAAAGATTATCAACCATCAGCAGCCGAGAAAGCGTCAGCAGCTGTAGCTATGGCGGAGAACAAGTACTTCAAAGAGAAGTACGACCCGTTGCTGCAAAAGATGCGCGACGCATCTAAAACTGACGACTCAGCTGACGTTCTAAGAGGTCGCGCCAACGCAGATACTATGCAGACTCTAGCGGGTTCCGCGAGCTATGACCGCGCCGCGTCTGGCGCGTCTGGCGGAGCTGAAGCTCAGGCTTATCAGGCTCAGCTAGCGCAAGCAGACAAAACTGGTTTGCAGATCAAGAACAACATGCAGCTTGGCGTGTTAGGGACAGCACGAGGCCAAGCGGCAGACGCTCAAACGGGCATGGGTGCCGCTGGAAATATGGGCGCATCACGAGTATTAACTCAGGCCAAGGCGAAACAAACAAAACGCGAAGCGAGAACCGCAGCCCTCGGACAGGTAGCTACTTCTCTGATAATGCAGGGCGCTAAGAATATGCAAACTGGTGGCGAAGTTAAGATGCAGGCCGATAAGAAAACCCCAATGAAAGACGCAAACGGGAACGTCATGCGAACCGAGAAAGGTTCGTTCTTCACCCCGCGCGATGCTGACGGTAACAAGGTACAGGGCTTCGGTAGTCGTCTCAGCCACACAGATTTTATGAACACGAGTCCTTTTTAAGGGTATAGCCGCTATGGATCAAATGATTAAATACAACGAGCGCGAAGCAGGGCTAGCCATGCGGCCACAAATCCCGACTGGTAGAAAAAGAATACCTGGCGTAAGCGGCGGGGGTTTTGAAGGCGTTGGGGCCATTGGACCCGCCGGAACCGCATTACCTGTTGGAGGGCCTGGGATAGCAGCCGGAGCTAATAATTACGGGGACTACGTCAGCAACCTGCCAAGCGTGAGTGATCCAGACGCAACGTACGCTGCTATTACTCGTAACGACTATCTTGATTACGTAAAGAACTACCGAGAATTTGAAGAAGAACTCTTAGAACGTGCGCAAAACGATACGTCCCTTATTGACCAGGCACGCGAAAATTCCACAAATGCGCAAGGGTTAATGTCTGGAATTGCAGACCGTAATGCGGGTCGCTACGGGGTAAACCTGACGCCTGCCCAGCGCCAAGAGCAAACTCGCGGCTTGGCTCGCGCGAACAACTTAGGCCAGGCTCAGTCAGTTAATGATGCTCGTATAGCTCAGAAAGAATTGAATCAGGCAGCTATTGGCGACCTAATTAATATTGGTCAAGGCGTCAACCGTTCCTCGTTGGGTCAGATGCAAAGCGCCGCTCAAAATGCGACCCAGCGTAAGAACGCCTACGATCAAGCTAAAGCAGCATCTAAAGCACAAACATACAGCACAATAGGTGGCCTTGCTTCAGCGGCTATCTTCGCGTTCGCATTTTAAGGTAACAGACTATGTCTCTTCTAGAAGGCTCATTAGCAGCATTACAAACAGGCCAGCAAACGTTCGCGAATCAATACGATAAAAATCGGCAGCGCGAGTCTTTAAAAATTGCCCGTGAGCAGCAAGACAACGCCAACGCAGACGCCTCCCGTATAGCGCGAAAGGATCAAGCACGATCTTTGGTTGGCAACATAAATGCGGCGATTGGCGTGGGCAACGAGTGGAATAAGACAGACGGATTAGCGTTACTCGAACAGCGCCCAGATATCGCTATTAGCATGTTTAATGGTGCTGATAGTGAAGAATACCGCAAGTTCACGAATGAAAAAGGTGAGACCGTAGGAGCTACTGTGGTATCGGTTCGGAAGAACGAAGACGGCTCCTACACACCAATGGTTGAGCGGTTTGACACTAAAGCGATAGTCCCCATGACTACTGGACGAAGCGCCGAAAACACCGACGTAGTAAAGCTCTCTCCAGAAGATGTTCAGAACACATTAAACGCACGTTACCAAGCGGCGATCACTGATGGCGGTTTAGAAAACACAAGCAGTTTTCTAGCTGTTGGATCGAGCATACAAGCAGTAAAGGCTAGAGAGGCAACACTAAAGCTGGCAGTTGAAAAAATCCAGAACCAAGACGAGCGTGCTCTGTTTTATCAGCAGGTGAATAGCATTGATATTGAAGAAGAAGGTGCGCTCGATGCACTCTTGGATATCTATAAAAGTGTTGGCGGAGATCCTGAAGCGCTAAAAACTGAAGGCCAGCAAAGAGCAGATGATTTGTTCTACGAAAAGGTCGAAGCCGAAGGTGGTTACCCTGACGGGTCACTCGCACAGAGACTTTTTGAAAACGGTGTGACTAGAGAGAAGTGGAATGCGCTTCCTCCCGAAGAGCAACAAAGGGTTGCTGATGGATTAGGCGACGGTCAGGCTATAGAAAACATGTGGGACAAGACTGTTGGCAAGTCAGCAGCAGGAGCGACGGACATCGTTATGAGCCCATTTGAAGCTGGGTCAGCGATTTGGGACGACTTTAAAAATAGTTTAGTTGGGCGAAAACTAGGTCTTTCTGAGCTTACGGATATACCAGAAAGCAACACAGACTATTCGTCAGGGACCCCCTACGTAAGCAGAGAGGCAAGCGACGCTAATGCGCGAGAGATAAAAGCCTCAAGCAGTCCTATTACGGTTAACCGTGTGGATGCCATGTTCAACGGTACTCCTTCGAATACAGGGCCTGGCCGTGTGCCCAAAGGGACAAATGTTCAAGGCGCAGCCCCAACCCCAGCAGACCCAGTTATTAGCCCGCCCCCATTCGAGTTGACAGCCAGCAATGTTCGCGAAGCTATTATGTCGAAAACTTCTGATCCAACAGACGAACAGAAAGCTCAAATAAAGAACCTCTTAAAAGCTAAGGGGATTGATACTGATGCTCAGCTTGAAGAGGCAATCAAAGCTAAGGAATTAAATCGCGAGCAAGGTCTTATGCTCGGCTGGGTGTTAGGTGCTACCGCTGAAGGCGACACTAATGTAAAAGCTGGTATTGCTCAAGGAATTGCAAATCTAATCGACCGTGGTGATCAAGAAGTAGGTGTATTGCAGCAAGAACAAATTAATTCAGCTAGGTCACAAGCTGCTACTGCAGCTGCAGCTTACCAGCTTGAGTTCGCTAAGTATGACGGCACTCAAGCAGAGGCTATAGCTAAGGAGGGCGCGGCGGCCCTTTTGAAAATGCAGGTGGACTTGGGCTTGATGGATAAGGAAGGCAATCCCACCGCCAATGATTTTGAAGCGGACGCCGATGATGCACTAATAATAGCTCGGCGCATTCCAGGTTTTATAGCTAGGCTCAAGAGGACAAAAGGCCCACAAGAGGCACAAGCTGGCATGCTCGCGCTAAACGGCATGCTAGGTTTGTATCTCCAGTCGAAGGCGGCATCTGATCCAAACGGTACGTTTTCCGGTGAGAATTGGAAAGATATTTTCAGGCAAGAACCTAATGGCACAATAAATTTTGATACAAACAACGTTCGCGTAGCCGAAAGAAATAGGGCAGGAAAAATTACAAAGATTGCCTATGTCCGAGACGGCGTCTTGAGCCAAGCCGTTACAGTGAGTGATTTAACAGGCGACGAAGCAAACGTAGCTGGTTTATTAATTACCGCTGCGGAGCAGAACTCTAAGAATGGTAAAACCACCTCTGATTAAAAGGTAATAGCGTGTCGAATCTTGGAGTTCGTAACAACAACTGGTTAAACATACGCTACAACCCCGCTAACGATTGGGTTGGGCAGACTGGCGGCGATGATAATAACTATGCAAAGTTCGATGACCCAGTAAGTGGGCTTCGGGCAGCTGACATTGTTCTCAAGAACTATGGTTCTAAACATGGCATCGATAACCTTAACGATGCTATTTATAGGTTCGCACCGCCCGAGGATAATAACCCCACTCCGGCCTATGCTAAGTTCGTAGCAGACAAAATGGGCATCAATCCAGATGACAAGATTGATCTAGCTGACCCTGATACCCGAGAAAAAATGATTGCAGCAATGGTGCAATTTGAAACTCCAGACGCTGCTAGCATGTACTCTCCCACCCTTCTAACTCAAGCAAGAGGTGGCTCGGCCAGTGACGGAGCTAAATCTTTTCAGAAAACAAATGCAAAACAAGACGCAGTAGCAGACTTCTTTGCCGCCCCAATGCCTGCTAACGCGCCGCAGCCCAGAAGGCCCGCGACTCCACAACCGACATCTTCTGATGCAGTGGCAGGATTTGTTTCCGACCTGGGCAAGGGTTCTGCCCTCACTCTGGGCATGGTTACGGATAATGCGACATATAACCAAAGCGTTGCACCTACAGGATTAGTAGAAACTTTTAAACGCGGCATGGCCGCAGGTGCTGAATCCATGTCAGCTGACATGAGCTATATGGGCGCGGCATTTAATGCATTAGTTGGCGACGATGAAGGTGTTGCAACCTCAATAGAAAACGCTCGAATAGCAGAAGAATTCGCAGCCTTACCTATGCAGGGCCTAGAGACTTTTGGAGAGTTCCTTGATGAACCTACTGTTGGCGGCGCATTAGAACAGGCAGCCTCGGGCACAGGTCAGCTGATGGCTAGTGTTGTATCTAGTATTACAGGGGCAGGTGTCGGCAGCATCGCTATGCTTTTGGGCAAAGAGGCGCTGCGAGGCGCAGGCCGACAAGCTGCTAAAAACATTATTAAAGATTCAGTGGAAGCGACCGCTAGAAAAGAAGCTACTCCTGACCAACAGGACATAGCGCAGGCAGCCTTTGAAGCGGCAAAAGAAGCTCACATAATCGCGCGAAACGGCGGGGTCAAAAAAAGTTTGAAACAAGGGGCGCTTCTAGGCGCAGGTGTTTCTGAATATGCCCCCATGACAGGAAGCAATGTCAGCGAAGCTCTGGAATCGGGCCTTGATATTGATAGAGTACAAGCCATCAGGGCGGGCTTTGTTGCGCTACCACAAGCGGCTATTGGTGTTTTTGGTGAGGCGGGATTAGTAAAGCTTCTTAGCAGAGAGGCCAGTCGGAAGTCTGCAGGCCCGAACTCTGTCATGGGGCGGTTAGCCGACGCTACTGGTAGAAATTTTGCAAAAGGTGCCGCGCTAGAAGGCACTGCAGAATTAGCGCAAGAAGAATTGGCAATCCGAAACCGTATGTCTATGGACGATACGTTTACTGAAGCAGACGCTAACTTACGACGTCTGAATGCGTTCTTTGTAGGTAGTGTTGGCGGTGGCGCATTAGCTGGAAGTGGCGCTGGAGCAATACAGGGCGCGCGTGAGTTAGCGGGCATAAAATCTGTCGACGTAGCTGCATCAGTCTCTGAAAAAGCTGCGGATATGTCTGACTCGATAAAAGAGTTTATGACTAGAGCCCGAGCTGCTCAAGATATTGCAGATGTAACCCCAGATCAAACTGCGCAGGAATCTGAGGCTGATATCAACGCTCAGATACTTGCTATGTTAAATCCTTCTAGCTCAAAAGAAGCTGTTTGGATTTCAGGCACTGAGCCCGACCCGCGTTACGCGAAGCGTACAACACCAAGAAAAATCGATATTAACGGGCAGACTGCTTACGCTGCTTTTGTGCCTGGCCGCGGCACAATAATTTCTACAGACATCGATGTAGTTAATAACGTAGTGAAAGGCGGCGCGACTGATGCCGTGCTGTCTGCTGCGCTTGGTTATAGCGCAACTAAGACTGGCGTGGAGACAGCAGTATTCCGTGTGTATGACGCGGATGGCGGCATAGTCTCTGAAGAAGCTGTGACTGTTGACCCCGAATCAGTGAAAGCAGCGCAAGCGGCTGCTGAAAAGATAAAGCCAGACGGCGGGCGTATTGAATTTATGTCTACCGAAGATGCCATGGCTGATCGAGCCCGTCGGGCTGGTCCTGACATACGCAACATGGAAGATGACTACGATGACCAGTCAGATGACCTTGAGACTGACCAGGATACAAACGAAGAAAGGTTTGATGGTGAGTTTGAACCTGAGACCAGGACTTATACTTTTCAGCAAGATGAAAAAACTGTCGACTCATATCAGGCTATCGAGGGCGACAACAATTTCGAAGGCGTAGAAGAAGCCCGAACAGAATACGCAGCTATGACTGGAGAAGACATCGACTTCAGCACGCCGTTCTACAAGCGTATGTCTGGCAGCATGTTGAGAAGAGCCGTTGCGCTGCAGAAAACTCTACCCGATGAAGTGGTAAATATAGCCATTAATACTGATGGTTCGTATCGAATCGAGATCCAGACAACGGAAGGCACTGAAAAGATCCGTTTCAGAGATGGTAAAGGTAACGATAGAGAAGTCTCTAAATCAGAGTGGATTAGCCTAGAGTTAAATAAGGCTAAAAGAAGTCAGCAAAAATTCCGTACGATTAACATCACAGCGCCTGGTTCTAACAAATCTCAACCAGCTAACCCTGTTGATCTTATGAATGCAGGTAAGAGATTAGTAGAGGCAGGCACTGGAACCTTTAGCGGTCAAGGACCTACCCAGTCAGCAAGACAGGGTCTTCTAGCTATGCTTGGCGAGTTACAGATGCAGGGCTATGAAGTAGACGTCCAAGGCGTACCTATCGCTGAAATCCTTGAAAACATAGCGGATCCAACCAAAGAACTAGATAAAAAAATAAGCCGAATTACAGTGGCTTTCGACGACGGCGGTAACGCTGTAAGTCTAGGTTATCTGTTAAAACCCTACGTTCCTGGTGCGTCGGGCATCGACACTAGTTCTCGTGAGGCCCAACAAGATGGCGACACACTAGAACCGTTTGAGATAGCTGAGAACACCGCTCGCACCGCTGACGGTATTCCTCTGACAGATTTAAACATCCAAGACCTGCGCAATGTAGATTCAGTGCAGAATCGTCCAGCAGGTAGCGCACCCTCGACTGGTCCAGCCAGAACAGCGAAACCTGCGGTTAGTATGGCATCAGGGGTTTCATTCCCATTTGGTAAAGTCAACGATTTAGTATCCACGCTTGCTAATCGCCTGTCTCGCGTTTTAAAGCTGAAGGTCCCAACCGCTGTTATTAGCATGAAGGGTGTAGATCAAAAGCTCCGCGAGACAATAGCTGGCTACCTCAACAAAAAGACCACTGCCCAAGCAAGAATCGCCCTGCGTAAATTGAACGGTGATAAGAAAACCAAACCTTTGGATTTGGGCGATCTTGAGGCCGTAGCTGCTTTTGTCAGAGATCTGCAGAAGGACGGCTTGTTTAACCCGAAGATGACTCAGCACATAGACAGCGTGTCAGATCAGTCTAGGTTGGCTTTCACCTTTTTGGAACGTGCTGCATTTGACTCATTAGGTAAGCTCGTCCCGAATCGAAAAGCAGGAGAAATCCTAGCGTCAAGTTTAGCTGGGCAGCTAGTGTCCAAGACGAACAAAGGCCGGTTCCTGGGATTTGAGGGCGGCAACGTCATCCTTGTTGGTGACTTACGAAATGTAAATGAAGCTGGCTTGGCAATGGTAGTCGCTCACGAATTTGGGCACGCGTTGTTCAAGGAAGAGATCGATGGCGTAATTGCAAACAAAGCGCTTTATAAGCGTCTCATAGCTGCGTTTAACCGCGATCGTAAGAAAGCTCGCGACGAAGGTAACCCAGTAAAGCAGTGGGAAGAAGTTGGTTTTGAGGAGTGGTATGCAGACCAAGTCGCTGCTTGGGTTAAGAAAGATATGCAGGCTGATAAGGCTGGCGCTAAGAACGCAGCTGATAGCCACTTCAAGAGCGTAGTCAAAAGATTCAAGAAACTCTGGCAAGAGTTAAGTAAAAAAGGTGGTTTACTTTTCCGTCGAATGGATAAGGTCAAGCCTTCGTTTGCTAAGTATAGGACGGGGTCACCGAAGCGCGCCAATCGAACCGCGAAACAGTAGCCGCCCCCATGTACAACGAAAGAGGTGAGGTCTTTGCCTCCTCTTCTGCCCTCGGCGCTATAAGAGTAGACGAACCTGCACCGGCACCTGAAGCAGAAGCAGTACCCGCACCTGAAGCAGAAGCAGAAGCTGATCAAGGTGGCGCAGGCAATACGCCGCCTCCACCACCCCCGCCAAACGAAGGTATGTCAGAACCTAATGAGCCATCGTGGGAGCAGAAAGCCGTTGTCGCAGCAATAAAGAACGAGATTAATATTCAGACCGGCGCAGCAGCAAGAGCAGCAAGCTGGAAGCGTTACTTCAACAATCTGAAAAGCGAGTTCCTAGCCAAGAACCCTAATGCTCTGAAGATCCTCGGTCTTATCTACGGGGCAGATTCTATTCTGCGTATCGCCGCGGGCGACGAAGTGGCTGATATGTTCTACGTGCGCTCTAACTCTAGATCAGGGCTAGGCTTCGTTCAGGCACGCGGGTTAGCTCGTGATAAATGGCGAGCAGAGCTATTCAAAGTCTTGGGTACTGACTGGACCACTCAAGAAGTTCAGGATGCATTAAAAGAGGCACAGGGTTCTACACCTACTGCGGAGTTGCAAAACCGAAAGGCCAAGCAGTTGCGTGAATATTTAGAACGTTTCCATCGCGAGTATATAGAGCCCTCCAATAGCGACATCGGGTTCCGCCCCGACTACTTCCCTGTTCTGCTTAACTTGCAGGAGGTTATGAATGACCCTGAAGCGTTTATACAACTAATCCTTGAGAACGACGACCAGGCAAATGAGAAGTCAGTTAGACGTACAGTTCGCAACCTCGTGAAGTACCAGAAGATAGTTGAGAGCGATAAGCAGCAAGATACAGACGAAGATGCGGAGCAAGAAGAATTAATATTCAGCCCAGCAGAAGCTGTCGAGGCTAAGATACAGCTAACCGCTAACGTTAGCCCTAGCGTGTTGCGGGATGCGATGTATATCCAAGAGCCTGAAGTCGCTTTGATGAGTTACCTCGACAACGTTACCAAGCGCGTTGAGTGGAACAAGGCTACTAGAAACAAAGACGGCAAAGACATGCTGGCCGCAGCGCTAAAAGACCTGCCGCCGCAGGAGCGCGAAAGAGCGGAAGCCGTGCTCAACGCCTACTTGGGGAACGTGACGCACCTGTCCCCGTTCTGGAGATCCGTCAACAGTTACGTGCAGGCGATCAACCTTGTAACCCTGCTCCCGTTTGCAGCTTTTGCATCAATACCAGATTTCGCTGGGTCAATTGTGCAGACCAAAGAGTTCAACGGATTCACGATGTTCGCAAAAGAAGTCGTGAGCCAGTACAAAGACAGAGAAGCTGCAAAGCGTTTCGCAAACGACATTGGGGTTGTTATGCCAGAAGCCGCAGCAAACGCCTGGATGTCACAAGCAGATAGCGACATGCTTGATCCTAAAGTACGGATGGCAACTGACAAATTCTTCTCATGGACTGGACTGTCATACCTTACAACTCTTTCCAGAGAGTTCGCGTCTGGTATGGCGAAGCGGTTTCTTATTGAGCACGCCAACAACCCTACAGAAAGATCAGAGCGGTATCTCCAGCAGCTAGGTGTAACTTATGATCAGGTACGACGATGGCAAGATAGCGGATTCTCGTTTGAAGGCGAAGACGGTGCGGCAGTAAAAGGGGCATTATCACGTTTTGTTGAGAGTTCCGTCTTACGCCCGAACGCTGCTGAAAGACCTGTATGGGCATCTGACCCGCGTTTTGCTGTTGTATGGCAGTTGAAGTCTTTCATCTATGCATTCAACAAAGTAATTCTCGAGGGCGTGGAGCGTGAGATCGGCCAACGTATCTTGAACGGCACTGGCATAACATCATCGATGGCACCACTGCTGCTCCTTACAATGGCGGCGTTTATGCCTCTAGCTGCTCTTGGTCTAGAGCTCAGAGAGTACGCTAAAGTTGGGTTGTCTTACGCTATCCCTGGTATCGACGGTAGCTTGAAGTATCTGCGCACTGACTCAATGGACTACGGAACTTACTTCGGTGAGATATTCCAAAGAGCTGGACTTGATGGCCCGCTAGCTTTGATCTCAATGGCGCAACGGTCAGGAGATTGGGGTGGATCTGCATTGGCGTCATTAGCAGGTCCAACCGCAGAACTTCTCGAGAAAACTGTGCGCGAGGGCCCTTTTGACGCAGCGTACAGCCGCGCGAACTCCCCCCAAGAAGTCGCTGGGACAATCCTTGGGATAGGCGCTATAGCGAGGACAATACTATGAGCATATTCACTTCCCTTCTCGGCCCCGTAGCAGATTTAGGCAAGACGTATCTCAGCAACAAGGCAGAAGAGAAACAGGCGAAACACGAAGCCAAAATGAGCGTTATCCAGAACGATTCGGATTGGGAAACAAAGATGGTAGATGCGTCTGCCACCTCGTGGAAGGATGAGTTTTGGACTATAATATTAGCTATACCAATATTTATGGTGGGCTACGCGATTATTGCTAACGACATGACAGTCGTGGAGCGCGTTCAGC
>Ga0208303_1000890_pt1 | contig 12155 bp, 9 predicted proteins | sample CB_VirMetaG_2_FD_184537 | JGI IMG/M metagenome (GOLD analysis project Ga0208303, IMG submission 184537) | Freshwater to marine saline gradient viral communities from Chesapeake Bay - CB_1504_2 Viral MetaG (SPAdes) (version 4) | ecosystem: Environmental > Aquatic > Marine > Coastal | place: USA... | reverse complement strand
TACCTTGAGGGGCAGCATCTATAATAGCAATAACATTTTCATCCGTTTCTTGTCCTGTTGGCATTTTAAATTTTAATGCTTTAAGAATAGGACCCATATCTATAGTTACAGATTTTTTGAATGTTTCATTAACTAATTCACGAGCATAAGCATTTAAACCAAATGGATCTTTACCTAATTTATCATCAAAGCCATGTTTGTGTTTGTATGGTTTTTTTGCTTCATTTAATTTTTTAGAAACTAAAATAGCTTTAATTTTAGGAATTCCTAACATTGTATGAACAGCATGTCTATGGTTACCATCTAAAATTTCCATAGTATCTCTATCAACTACAATAGGATAAAAATCTTCTTTTCTTAGATCTTGAGCACTTATTTCACCTTTTATATATTCTTTATATTGCTCTGCTTCATATTCTGAAGAGGCATTTATATAATCTTCACCAAATTGAGTTGGTTTTATTTTATCTAGAGGTAATACCTTTACAGTATAGTCTTCTAGATTGTATTTTTCTTTTTGGGGGAAAATTGCTAGAGCTTTTTTTATATAATCTTGATTTGTTTCTTGTGCAAATTTTTCTTGAGGTAATATTTCTTCTTCTAAATCTTGAGCTAATTCACGAGCATATTGACTTAAGCCAAATGGGTCGCTTACTTTATCGCTTGGGTTATTTGACTTTTTATAGTCATCCATGTTTTTTTTAGCAATTTTTTGACCACTTTCTGCTAAAGTATTTGTTGGAATAGCTTTAAAAATATCTCCGGGTTTATTACTTTTTGTAGTCTCTATACCACTATTAGATAATACTATTTTTACAAAACTACCACAGTTTATAGCTTTTTTATTAGGATCTTTTATATCACAAGCAACGTTAGAAGGTATTTCTATAGGTTTAGGTAATGATTTTTCTTTATATAAACCTTTCTTAATAGCCTCATTTTTATCTTTAGGCATTTGAAATAATTCTTCAGTATCCTCATATTTGTATGTCATAGGAGGCATAGGTTGATTTTTATCATATCTATGACCACTCATATCTTTTAACATACCATTATCTAATACAAAACCTATATGATCAAAATCCCACCCTTTAGGAGTAAATGGGGATTTCATTACAAAAACTTTTGTCGCTTTTGTAGATTGATTTTCCTGTAAACTATCAGTCCAATTTCTAAACGTCATTGTACCATTTAAATTGGCTTCTTTTTCAATATCGTTTAGTTTATCATCTTCTGTAGTATTTGTTGTTTGAATATCACCTAAACGACCATCTAAGTTTTGTTCGTGGTGAACCATCTCGTGTGAGAATGAACGTACAATATCTTTAGGATGACGACCTTCAGTATACAATACAATTGTTTTTGTATTTGGGTCGTAATATGCTGTTTTACCAAAGAAATCTCTAGCATTTTCTGAATCGCCATGTTTAAATACTACTTTGGGGAGTGGTAAAATATTCCAACCATCCTTAACCATATATTTTGTTAATTCTTTGATAAGAGATTTATAATCTATATCTGAGGAATATGAAGCATTTTCATTTAATTCTGATTTTTGTGGTAAATATGCAATTACAGCACTTGTTCCTATATCTCTAATCCTAATTCCTGGGATTTGTTTTTGGAGGAAAATTTTATATAATTTATCTCTTTGATTTCCTATATCTCCTTCACCTGATTTTTTATGAGGAGAATATAAAATAAATTCTATTTCAGGGTCTTTGCTAAGGTGAGATTTAATTATATCAATAATAGTAGCCATTACCCTAAACAATTCTCCTTTACCAACCTCAATTTTAGAACTATATCCCTGCATTCCAGGGGTTTTAGCTAAGAATTCAACAGAGATGCCTATTTTATCCCCTTCAGGTATTTCTTCTAAAGAAACTATATATTTAACATTATTATCTGTTGTAAAAAAATATTCACCAAAATCTTCTCTCCATTCATAAGGTTTGGAACTACCTTCTCCTACCTCATTTAATGTTGGTATTATAATATTATAAATTTCTTCTTTATCTGAATCTGAAAGTTGATTTGGGATAAATTGGTAAAATGCTTCTTTAGATTGTTTTGCTGCCTCTCTTGCTTTTGTACCACTAATGCCCCCTACAGTATAAATAGGCTTTATTTCACCCCCATATTTTTGAAATAAATTAGATCTTTGTTCTACGTCTTTTTCATCTTCTTCATTACCTTCTCTAGCACCTATTAAAATATAAGTTTTGTCTTCAGGATGATCTTTTAAATAATCTTTTATCCAAGACATAGGAGAACCTGCTTCTATAATTTCAGTAGTTTTAGGAATAAATTGTTTATATTTTTCCCAGATTTTAACAGATTGTTCTTGTGAAATACCATTTCTAACTCCACTACCTACAATAATATAAACTTGGTCAATTTCAGGATTATCTTGAATAGCTTTTAAAACTACCTCTAAATGACCTTTAGTAGGTGGTTTAAAACCTCCCCCAAATAAAGCAGTAACCACATCAGATTCAGCCTCATTTAAAATACTATCTACTAAAAATTGGGATAATTTACTCATTTTAAAAAAGAATTAAATTTAGATTTAATGTCTTCTTCAGAATTAGGTTCAGTAATTTCTTTAAATTGAGGGGAAGTTAATTTATTTACTATACCTTCTAAATCTTCATTATAGTTTTGTTCCCTTTTTTCTTTACTTTTCCTTTTAGCTTGAACTCTTTTTTCTAGTAATTCAGAACCTGGATCTTCATTCTTTTTTAAATAATCCTTTTGGAATTCTTTTTTAACATCTTTTAAAATGCCACTATCTTTTTTTTCATCAAATGATGTTTCTGGTAGGGCATTATTAAATGCCTGTTCAATTTCTTTGTTTTCAAATTTAAATTCTTTTGAGAAAGATGATTTAAATTGTTCAGCATTGTCTGAAATTAAATTTTCTAGGTATTGTTTTAAACTATCTTTACCCCCAGCTACAGCTTTATCAAATTCTTGAACTTGTTTTTCATATCCCGGAATAATATTTTTAATTAAAACAAAATTATTACCAAATAATTTTTTATACTCCTCTATATTAGAATAAACACTATCCCAAGTTTTAATAGCAGCATCCATAGGTAATGTTCTTTCCCTTTTTGCGTTTTGGAATAATGAAATTATAGGATGGGTATAAACCATAACCATAAATTTATCATATCCTGACATTTCAGCCATTGTATTTTTAATATTGGCTGCTGTGGTATCCCAAATTATATTTTCTTTTTCATTTTGAGTATTTTGAAATATTTCTTTAAATTTCCCCATTGCGGCCCCTAAAGAAGTTCCTTCTTTTTCTACAATATCATCGGGGTTCATATATTTAAACTTTAAATTTGAACCTTTAGGGGTAAAAATTCCAGTTTTTTCATCTAAATTACCTAGTAATTTTTTAACAGCATATGTTTTACCAACACCTGCCCCTCCAGCTAATATTATTCCTTTGGGAATACCATCAGCCTCTAAAATTAATTTCATTAATGATATCATTTATACGGGTTTATGTATAAATATATAAAAAAATGATAATATTTACAAATTACGTTTTGCTGAGGTACGGAATTCAGTAAATATAGGTTTATGTTGAGGATTTTCTAAATCAAATAATTTTTTAACAGTTAAAAATATGTCTAGATTTTCTTCATACAAACGAGAAGATTCATACATTTCCCATCCTTTACCTTGCATTTTACCTGTGGCATGTTTTCTTTTATTTGATTTTAACCAAAGAATTCCAAAACGCTTTGGGGTTTTACCATAACATTCTTCATAACATTTACCATAAACTGCTGTTTGTAAATCATAAGTAGTTTGTAAATTGTTAGATGTTTTAAAATCTATGATCCAAAGTTCACCATCAATCTCACAAACCATATCACAAGTACCTGCTACTTTAAGTTCATCTGAAAATAGGTGTACTTCGGTTTCTATTAAAGTTGGTTTATATTCTTCCCACCATTCAACAAAACGTAAGAACATTTGCCAAACATCAGGATGATATGAAGGACGTCCATATGAATTTAAAAAGTTTAATTCTTCTCCATTAAGATAAGCTTCAATCATTTCATGGACTTGAGTACCTTCTTCTCCTGCTTTTTTTACAATATAATCAGAAGAATAACCTACTTTTTTAAGCCAATCTTCAAAAAATTTCCCTTTAGGGTAGTAAGATAAAACATAAGTTACTGAAGGGTAATATTCACCATTACGTCTGTAATAGCGTGAATCTGGCATTGTAATTTGCTTAGCATCCTCAGAAATTTCTAGGATTCTATCATAGGATTTTTTAATATTTCTTTTACTCATATAAGTTCGAGTTTCTTTTCCATCAAATCATATTGAGTGAGAGGAAAAGTATTTTGTATTAAGTTAGTGAATTGTTTAAAACCCATCTCACTTGGATCTTTATCTTTAAGTTCTATTAAATATACTTCTTTACCTTCATTCATAAATTTTTCAACAAATTTTATAGCTTGTTTTTTAGCATCAGAATCTAAAGCAATATATATTTTTTTTACTTTTGAAGTAACAATTTTTTTCATTAAATTTTGTTGAATGTTCTTGCCTAATAACGGAATAGCATTACGTTTAATGGCTATGGCATCAAATGGTCCTTCGCAAAGAATTAACGGTAATTCCCAATTAATAAATAATTCAAATGGTATTATATCACGTGATGTTTCTGGGTTACGATATTTTATAAATGGTTCTTTTTCAAATGAACGACCTGTAAAGTAATTTAATTGTCCTTCTCCATCATATGAAGGGATAATAACCATTTTGGAATATCTTCCAGAATCACAATACCCAATCCCATATTTTAAAATATCTTCTTCTGTAATACCTCTATTTTTTAAATATGATAAAGCATGTCTGGCTAAAATATCTCTATTATTTAATATTTCTTTAAATTCAGAAGGCAATTTAACCTGAGTTTTTGGGGTTAAATTTTCTTTAATTTCAGTTTCAGACCCTACTATTTTTTTTAATTCTTCAAATTTTTCAGAAGATGCTCCTACCTTTTTAAATAAAGAAGATATTCTAGAACCTCTTTTATCACAAACCCAACAGTGAAAAGGATTATATCCTTTTTTATTTTGAGAAAAGTTAACCTCTAATTTAGGTTTATGGTGGTTGCAATAAGGACAATGATAGGCTACATTACCTCTTGCTGTTCTTTTACCTGCTCCTAAAACCGAGTCTACTAGATTTACTAGAAGTTCATTTATCATAACGGTTAATGTAAAAAAAAAGATTTACACATCAAAGTCTTTTGTGAAGAAGCGGCCCTGGATATTGTCATTAAAGAATTCTTCAGGTTTTTCTAGAACCTCATAAACAAAGAGATACTTATTCTCGTAATAAGTTAATAATTTTTTAGTGGGAACAAACTTTAAAATATTTTTTTCAAAATTTTCTTTAGATTCAGTTTTTAATAATTCTTTTAATTCTTTATTTGAACCCCAATAAGTTTTCCAATCAGATTCTTTAATTGCTATTTTATAAGCAGGTCTTCTACCTACTATTCCTTCATACTCAGCTAATTGTTTTTTAGTTAATTTAACTTTTCTGTTATGGAATAATACTTTTTTTCCTATATAAGATTTACCTGTTGGTTTATGAATTATTCTATAAATAAAACCAAATGTATTATTGGGAAAATCAGTAATTTCGTTTATTTGTTGATCTTTATATGTCCACATATAATATATATATTAACAAGGATATTCACCTACCCATCCTGTTGATGAATTCCATCCATAATTAGTAGTTCCAATAGTATCTGTATAAAAACCAGTTGGTGCTAAAGTAGTCAAAGCACTATCAGTATAAAGAGATTCATCATTTGAAAAAGCACTAGCTATAGTAGAAGAGGTAGCAGTATAAACTACTTGAGTTGTAGAATCACCCCCACATAATCTATCTGAACGAGTTGCATTATATTCTGCTGTTATTTCAATAGAACTAGGGGTATTAGCAATTTGTCCTGCTCTAGCATATATTCCTAATTTCATATTGTTAAGGTTGTAAACTTCCTACTAATGCCCAAGTATTTGTTCCTCCTATATTACCCAAAAATTTGGCTGTTATAGCAGAACCCGTAGAATTTGCTTTTAATCCATTTTCAGAAATAACACTTTCACCCCCAGCTACTGCAAAATCAATTTGGTTGGTTAAATCTAATACAAAGAAATCCCATTCTTCTCCCCCTGATAAACTTGCTCCACCTGCATTTAAAGTAAAAGTAATAGTACCTGTGCTTGAATCCATAGGATATAAAAACCCAGGAGATGTATTAGTTGTATCTTTATTATTAGTTATAGTAGTTCCTACTTCTTTATACCAAGCACTAGGATTTAATTTATTAGCATAAGAAGCTGTAGTAGCAGTAGTTGCATTACCACTTAAAGCTCCTGAAAATGTTGTTGTTGTGAGTGTATTAGTTGAGGCATTATAAGATAAATTAGTATTATCTATAAAAGGTGATTGGGCTCCTACACTATTATTTCCTACTAATACAGGGTAAGCTGTTGTATCAGTAGAGGTAACAGGATCAATTGTAATTTTAGAGGCAGAATCAGATGTTAAGGCAAATGATGATGTTGGTACAGTCCCAAAAGAAAGAACACCGCTACCGTTTGTAATAAGTGATTGACCATTTGTCCCATCTGAGGTTGGAAACTTGTACGCATTATTAAATGTAATAGCACCACCATCATTACCATCAATCTTAAATTGTACTTTACTTGCGTTTGCTGGGTCTGCTGAGGTGCCATCTGTGGTAACTGAAACCGCAAACTGTGTTCTATTAGCATCATTAGTATTATCAAAAGCAAACGCACCCCCAACGATAAGTGCCGAACCATTCCAATATTCGTGATTACTTCTATATAAATAATCACCTGCTTCAATAGAAGAAGATAATGCTATTGTACCTCTATATCTTCTTGTTCTTAAATCTGGAGCATCAGCACTGTCATTGTACTGCTCCATGCGAATCTGTGCGGTTTGGGCACCTTCGCCTGTCATATGAAGTGTTACCTCAGGGTTAGATTGATTAATACCGACATAATTATTTACTGTATCTAATGATAAAATATTTGAAGATACTACTGAGTTTATACCATCGGCAACTATTAGTTCGTTTGTAGTAAAATTAGCACTTTTTGATATAAACCCATCTAACTGAGCACTACTTGATATTAAAGAAGGTTTATTTGCAATATTAGCATATTCAACATAAGAAGCTGTTTCAGCAAATGATGCACTATCTATAGTACCTTCTAATAAAGAAGCTGTAGCTGCATAGGAAGCACTTGTTGCATTAGTAGCTGTAGTAGCACTCCCACTTAAACTACCCGTAAGTGAAGTAGCAGTAACATTACCTGTTATTAATAAAGTAGAACCATTAAATGTAAAATTTGAAGATCCAACTAATGTATCAGAATCATTAAATGTAGCAACTTGATATTGAACGGGTGTTCCTTGTTTATCAACTAAGTTTCCTGCCCATACTTTAGGGTCAATTTCATCTGTTACTAATTGATTAGAAGAATTTTTTACTACTACAGAATTATCAGTACCTGTTCCAATTGTAGCGGTTATTCCTCCTGTTACTGTTAAAGTAGAACCATTAAATGTTAAATTAGCTTCCCCATTTATTCCTCCTGCACCTGTTGAAGTTATAATTCTATCATTAGAAGCATTAGTATAAGAAGTTACAGCATCTGAACCTGTATTAACTGTAATATTAAAAGTTGAAGAATCACCTTTAGTAAAGGTAATAGTATTTAAAGATACTGAGGCTGTTTGAAGTAAAGATCCAGTATTTACTGTAGCAGCAGAACCTGTATCAACTGTTATATCAAAAGTTGAAGAATCACCTTTAGTAAAGGTAATAGTATTTAAAGAAACAGAAGCATTATTTAATAAAGAACCTGTATCTACAGTTCCTCCCCCACCACTACCACTAACTGTAGTTAAAACCACTCTACCATCATCATTTATAGATAAAGCTTTTGGTCTATCTTCTTCAGGGACAGAAAGTAAAAAAACATCAGAAACAAAAACATTCTGTCCTGTTCCATCTGTTCTTACGGAGAATTTTTTATTTTCAGCCATTTTATCTGTCTAGGTTTACATAAATAACAGTATCTGTGGTAGGAGAACTTTCTAAAGGTTGAGATAATTTTCCTACAGCTATTAAATTGTTGTTATCATCATATAAACCTACAGTAGTAATGTAAGGAGCAAATAATGAACCTGTAGCAAAATCATATATTTTATGTTCACTTCCTGTTAAAGGGGCACTTCCTGAGATAAGTGAAGGATTTAGGGATAAATTAAATTCATTTTCTCTAATAACACACCTATATTGGGTTTCTAATATTTTATAAGAACTTTTAAATGAGCATGTAACATTAGATCCTGTAATAAGACCATCTATTAAATCTAAATGGGTATCTCCTGAGTTTCCTGTAAAAATTACTAATCCATGAGGATAAATAATATTTCCTATTATTTCACTTCCTGAGATTAAGTTACCTTCTCCATCATCTGTTAAAACATCTATTCCATTTATTGTATAAGAAAAACTTTCAGGTTGAATAAATTCTCCAAATAAAGTAGAAGGAATAGTAACTATCCCTATTACAGCATCAGAAGATGTTGGAAAATATTTAGCATAAGATAATGTTGTTTGAGGGTAATTATATCTAGTTGGTCCTAAATAAGGTCCTACTTTAACATCACTATTAGCACCAGGAACTCCTAAAATTAAACTTGCAGTTGTTACACTATCACCATAACTACTTGATAAAAAATTTGAATAATATAAATGTTTAACAGATTCATAAACTAATTTTTTATATCTAGTAGTATTATCTCCTGTGGTTTCTTCATTAGCAGGAATAAAATTTAAATTTGTATTGTTTTTTCCGTAATATCTATCAATTCCTGAACCAGTAATATTAGCTGCTCCCTCTAAATTAAATTGTTTATTAGATGTAAAAGGAGTGACTATAGCATCTCCCGGTGTAAGTTGTTTGTAGGCACTCATTCATTCCTCCTTAAAAGTCTAGTTTTATTCTAATTGCTAATTCTTTTGTAAAATCTTTAGGAATTGGTCTCGATAATTTAGCTACAGCTAATAAATCATTATTATCATTATATAAACCTACTGTAGTAGCGTATGTTCTAGGGTTAAAGTTAAATCCTTGATCTAAATAAATTATTTCTCCTGTAGAAGCTGAAATGAATGAAGGATTTTCAGAATAGTTCATCTCACTATTAGGGACTTTAATAAAAGCATAATTTGAAGAAATAGTTTCTTCAGAATTTAATTGAAATGAAGCAGCTCCTGAAATACGTGCAAATAATCTAGTATTATTAACTCCTGTATCTCCATCAAAAGATCTTGTAGTATTTAAAGCTATACCCCCATTAGCAGCAGATAAATCTAAAGCTGGGGCGTTTAAAATAATAGTTCCAATATCTGGTAAGAAATAACCATAAGAACCTGAATTAGTAGTATATCCTGTACCTGAATAAGCGGCTCCATTAGAACCAGAAACAATTTGAAAAACCCTACCAGCATCATTGAAACTTACAGAAGCAATATCTTTACTATCATCTGTTAGTTCTAAAGTTCTACCTGAACCTGAGAGTTGAAGATTGAAAGTTCCAGGAAATAATTTTTCTTTATATCTTGTTCTATCTATAGAAAGAATATAAAAATCAGATTGTGTAACTCCTCCAAAATTAAAATCAGCATTTTCATCTCCTAAAACTAAAGTCCTATATTGACCATAAATTGTTCTTGAATAAGAATTACCTCCTACAGCACTATTATAAAGAGCACTACCACTACCTTGTTTATTAGCATAAGCAATAGCAAACTGAACTTCAGAAATAGTTTCTGATGAAGCTGTTTGATAAATATTTAGATAATAGTTACCTGCTGAGCTAGCTTCTTGGGTAGAAGAAGTAAAAAAAGTAGCTAAAGTTGGAACTGTTCCTGACCACAAAGTAGCTGTAATAGCTTCTGAGTTAACTATGAAATCTGTTCCGGAATTTAATGGTAAAAATGACATTTTTATATAATTTTATATTAAGCTGATTTTGTAATTGTAATAGGTACTTGTAAACGAGCTCCTGAGGTATTTCCTTGAATAATTAACAAAGAATTAATTGAGGTAGAACTACCAAATAACACATTAGTTGAAGTAGCTGTTAGAGTAATACCTGTTCCAACATAGGTTCTAGAAACATTAGTACCTAATGAAGCAGCTATTTCTTGAGCTACATTAACTGTGCTAGGTTGGGATGTTCCTGGAACTCCTGCTATATTAATAGTAGAATATAACCTAACATCAGATAAAGTAAATGAATAAGTTTCAGCTACATTACCTAAACTACCTCCTCTCGAAGTAGTAGGGGTAATAGTTTGAGAATTAGCTTGAACAATTTTATAATTTCCTGCCACACTCGCAATAAATGGTAAAATATAAGTACCACGAGTAGCTGTGGTTAATTTATATTTCATAATTTGAGTTTCATCAGGGAATGCTTCTAATAAAGGCATGTTTTCAATTGCCTCTCCATAATATGCTGAACCTGATGGGTGAGAAGGATTATATAATGTATAATCAATTTCATCGTCAGATAAAGCAAACTTAGTAATGTTAAAAGCTCCTGCCCCCTGAGCTAGTAATTCTCTTCCTTTTTTGGTTAATATAGCATCAACTGTTACAATAGTATTATTTAAGTATCCCATTTTTTATTAATTTTTATCTCGTATAAATATCGTTAATTTAAGTATTTTTTATTTTATTCCAAAGTATTTTTAGGAGGTTAGAGTTGAAGGACTTATACTATTAGGTGATCCTAGAAAATCTGATAGTGCTTGGGATTGGTATTTAGGAGTTAAATATCCCCTAGAAGTTGTTCCAACACTAGGTTTTTCACCTTTTAGTAAAATAAATCTTGCATCATCAGTATATCTTCTAATCATAAATTGAGTAATATTACTACCTGATGGTGGTGGAGCATTTAATTGAATTTGAAGATTAGGAGCATATGATATTTGGTATTGTGTTTCTTCCCCAATAAGCCCTACAACTGTAGTAGATCCATCCCATTGTACTACATTTAAAATTATTCTAGTGTAATTTTCTTTTCCTTCAAATCTAATTTCATCCCCAATTTTAATTTCAAAAGGTTCTATCAAAGGACCAAATCCTGAATTTGGGATACCTGCTGGGACTTTACCATAAGAACCAGCTAATGCCACTGAACTAGTTAACCATGTACTAGTAACAGATCCTGTTGTCCATATTGAAGCAGTAGTAACCCCCCCTATAGGTGAGTCTTCTTGTTCAGACTTAAATAAATCATTATTATAAGCATTAATTGTTACACTTCCTGTATATCCAACTTCTTCAGGGATTATTACTACTTTTACAGTATCACCTGTTTCAAAGAAACTAAATTCTTCTTGTTCTAAAGTAATACTACTTGTAGCTCCAAATGCAGCTAAACTTATTAATCCCTCTTCTAAAGTTTCATTACTATTTTTTAATAATTTTACAGTAAATAAACTATCTCTTTTAGATAAAGTTTGGGTAGATAATGTTACTTTAGTAAAAAATTTAACACCTGTAATTGAAGCACTTGTAAAAGTATAAGTATCTGTAGAGATATTAAAACTAGCATCAACTCCACTTGTAGCATTACTTTGGGTAGTCCAATTATAAGTAATTTGAGAAGAAGCAGTAGGAACAAATGTATAACTTCCTGTGTTTCTAGCTATAAAGTCATAATCAGTACCTGAAGGTAGTTCTTGTCGAAATGGGATTGAAGAGGTAAAGATACTATCTCTACTAATTCCCTCAACCCCTCCACCCCCAGTATCAACTATTGATGGGTTATATACCTCATTATATAATACAGGATCAACTCTTTTACCCCCTTTAAGTACTCTTTTCTGTCCTACTAAATTTCTTTGATCTGATTCAAATCCTTGGGTATCAAATACTTCAACATTGACATAATCATTATAACTAAAATTATTAGCTATATCAGATTGAGCATATGAAAATCCATCTAATTGTGGGTAATTACTTACATCTAATACC
>Ga0208303_1000889_pt1 | contig 12175 bp, 17 predicted proteins | sample CB_VirMetaG_2_FD_184537 | JGI IMG/M metagenome (GOLD analysis project Ga0208303, IMG submission 184537) | Freshwater to marine saline gradient viral communities from Chesapeake Bay - CB_1504_2 Viral MetaG (SPAdes) (version 4) | ecosystem: Environmental > Aquatic > Marine > Coastal | place: USA... | reverse complement strand
ATCCATTTGGTAAGGATTGTTAATTTTGTTGGGGTTATATCCCCCTTGCCAATTAACTCTATTTGTAGAAATATTAGATAAAGCTGCTTTACTCAAATCTAAGTGTTGTTGTCTAAATTTAAACGACGTATCACGCATAAACATACCAATTCCAAATGACATAATCAAGTCATCGTTGTATCCTTGTTGAGCTTCTGCGCGTCCGTTTTTCCAAATAAACACTTTCATTTCTTCTAGTAATCTACTTGATTGGATTATTACACTTTGATCTGAAATGTATTCTTGGAATTTACCTATAATCATAGGTCTTACTTTAGAGGACATTGTAAAGCCAGGAACCATTTTACTTGTATCCATATATTTGTCAAAATATGAATCCGAAAGCGTAGCATCACTTTTAGCTGAGTAGTATAGGTTAGTATAACCTCTATCGATAATGGTTTGTAACGTTGCCCAACCAATTGAAGCATTTTCTACTACAAGTAAGGCTTCATTATATTCAGTAGCAATGCCTACTAATAAGTGACCAAATTCTTTAGTACCAATTTGACCTTTGTATTCAGCAACTTGGGTATTGGTTTCAATATCAATAATATGGAATGCAGAATAGTCTTTACCATCTCCACGAGCAACATCAGCAACCACGAGGTAGGATCTTGAATAATCAGCGGGTTCCCAAATCCATAAGTTACCGTCTGCACCACGTTTTTCAAGTGGGTTTTTAATATAGGTTTTTTCATAAAATTCAATGTATTCACTATAGAATACAGTGTCACCTGAGGTACTAAAATCACAGTCACATTCTTGTGCTGCCATTCTAGGATCACCTAGTAATTCATCTTGTCGTTTTCTCCAAGCTTCATCTCGTTCAGGATGAACATACCAAGGTAATTTGATTGGTAAGAAATCACTTTCGCCATTTTCTGCTCTAACCCATGTTTGATGGAACCAGTTACCTGTACCATAAGGAGTAGATAAAGCAATACACCCACCACCAGTAGCAAGTGTTTGTTGAGCTGAGGCCCAGATTTCGCCAATGTTATCAATAAAGGCAGCCTCATCAATTAATAGAAGAGAAACGGCTTCCGATCTACCTGCATCACTTGATGCTGAAGTAGCTTTAATTTGGGATCCGTTATTTAGCCTAAGTGTTAATTTGTTATTTTCGTCTGCTGGGATTTTTAGCCATGAAGGTAAATTTTCATACATGAATTTAACCTTCGTAACCATGTTTTTAGCTGTTTCTTGCTTGGTCGCAATACAGAGTACGTTTTTATCCTTTTGGAATAACATCAACCACAGAGAATAACCTGCACCTAATGTTGAGATACCTAACTGACGGGATTTAAGTACTACGGAATAGGGATTATCTCTAAATAAACGTAATACTTTTTCTTGGAATGGGTATAAATGGAATGGAATACGTCCACGTTGTGGGTGCTGAATAAAGCAGTACTTCTTCATAAAGTGTACTGGGTCGGAAGCACACTTAATATATTCCTGTTGAATTATTTTTCTTAAATCTTGTTCAGCCATTATTTACCTATTTTCCAGTACATGCGGACTGTATAGACAGGTTGAAATTGTGGGTTTAAACCTATTCCAAAACCGTATGCATTTCTTTTTTTATTAATGTATAATAACTCACCATTAATATTTTGTAATTCTTGATTAGTTGTTCCTACCGAAATACCGCTAAAGAATTCATGTTTGAAGAGGTAAACAGTATTAGTAACTGTAGTTGTTGGGATGAATATGTTGGATTGAACATCTCTCATTGATATTAAGTTACGAGTAACCGTATCATTTATCACAATAGTACCAAGAGTATCAATCTTGATTGTATCTGTATAAAAGTATTTTGCGTAGTAATCTTTTAGAATACTTACAGTATCAATTGGCGCCTGGAAGGTGTCAATACTTACTACGGTTTTTTTAATGTACTTAGGTACATATTTAGTTTTTGTAACTTCTAGGGTATCCCATTGAGTTACTACTTTTGTAATAACTTCGGGCTCTACTTTAGGAGTAGAAGAGCAGCTTCGTTGTAACAACAATAAAACTGCTAATACTACAATAAGTAAAGTCTGTATGTTTTTAAATAAGACTTTCAAGTTCTTTTTTGATTTTAGTTAACTCCTTCAAACGAGCCAACAAACGCTCTTTTTCTTCACCCTCGGCTTGTTTCCACTTATTAACAGTAGATTTCATTTCCTTAGTGGTATCTTGTAATTTACGAGCTAGAGTTGAAACCGAATCACCTTTTTTAATGTCTTTAGCAGACGGTTCTTTTTCGTCATCCATATCAAAATCATCTTCTTCTGTTATTTTAATAACATCATCATCTTCAGCTGCAGCTTTTGCTTTTGCTAAATCTTCAGGAGAAGTTTCAATTGTAGCTTCTTGAAGAACATCTACAATCATTTCTTTGATTTGTTGGGCTAATTCAGAGCGTTTCATACTAGTAATTTAGTTATAAATATTATAAACCTAACTGAAATTTCATTTGTTCAATACGTTGTTCCGTAGGACCTTCAAGAATGCCGTAGTTTTTGATACGGTGTTTCTGTTGGCTTAAAATATGGCGAATAATTATATCAATTTCATTTCTATACTCTGCATCAGTCTCACGAATACCATTATCTTCAATCTCTACTCCTTCTGGTGAAACGTAAAAAATGTAATCGTATTCTTTAATCAAACGGATAGCGTAAGCATAAAATGCTTCTTTATCAGTCCAATCCATTGATTTAGATGCTTGAGCAAATGCCATTACATCAATTACAGTGCGATCTGTAATGATATTTTCTTGGATGAGTTCACTTGCACGTTCTGCTAGAAATACTGTTTGTCCTTTAAGTGTTGAATCAGTATTCAATGGAATACCTTGTGACATTAAGTATTTAGAACGTTCAGTTCTAAACATATAATCCTTAAATTCAGGTAACTCCTGTAAAGCATGAACAAGTGTAGTTTTACCTACACTCATTGTTCCACATAATCCTATTTTCATACGTCTTTATTATCTAACCATTTACGATACACTCTATAGCTATCACTATCAAAATGTTCTGTTGAAACCTCAAACAAAATACCATCAGTTAAAGCCATTACTTGGTGTGGTTGGCCTGGGAATTGTCTTACGGAATCACCTTCACGTAGTTGTTCTTCATGAACTTCACCAGTTTCAGTATCAATCCAGCGATATAAAAATTCACCTTCTTGAACGTACCAAGTCTCGTCTTTAATTAAGTGGTAGTGCATGCTAAAGTTACAACCTTTCTTGAACACAAGCAACTTACCACAATAGAGTTCGTTGTTTTCGAATATAATTTCGTGTCCCCAACCTTTAGGAACATTACATTCTTTACATTCTTTAGCGTTAATTACAATAGGTTTTTCCATATTACATTCGTGCTGTACCTCGTAATGTAGCACTTTTATACCAAGGGAGACCTTCTCTGTCTTGGCGGGTTTCGGTCCATTCATCTTTAGTCATTTCAATACCATAAAGATAATAAGACTTTTTTAATTCAGTTTCTTCACCTTCAATTGGGTCAATTGCGGGACCATCCCAATTGTGATACTTCCAAGCATCAGTTCCACTCTCTCTAAAGAAGTGATGGTATGCTCCATTATTACGCATACGTCTTACTTCATAAAATAATTCTTTCTTAGCCATAACTTATTTATTAAAATGTAATATTATCTCCCATATGATTGTCCCATTCGCAAATATACGAACCATTTTCTACTTTGCAAAATCGCCCTAGAATATCTTCAGCAACATATGTACCTTGAGCACCTGAAACTGTAATACCACGAGCTGATAGAGCATCACCTACAAAGTGAACATTATCAAATTGGTTTAGTGCTAGATTTTTATAATCTACAAGTGGTTCAGGTGAAAGGTATTTAACTTCTGGGATATAAATTCCCCAATCGTCTTTAAGTGTTGGGAATACTTTTTTCATGTCCTCAATAAAGTCCATAATGTAAGTCCAATATTCGCCCATTACATTCTCTACTCCACTCAAGTTATCGATTTGGTATGAACGAACATCTTCACCTTCTGAAGTTGTTGAGGGGATACGAGTTGGAGAATAATATAAACCAGTGCCGTGGAATTGAAGTTTTTGAACTACTTCACGTGCCCACTTAAATGGTTCTTCAATACCATTGATTTCCATCAAGATACCGAAATTAGTCATATTGTTTCTAAACGCTTCATCTTTTTTAGCGTGTCCATTGTATGAGTGGTTACCATACGTTTCCTCAACAGCAACATAGGCTGCATTGTTATTTGTACAGAAAGAACGTAGCGAAACACCTTCATCCTCGAATTTACGATACAATTTGAAATCGTAACTAATATCAATCAACTTTTGGAAGTGGTGTTGAGGTGCTTCAAAACGAACACCAATTTGTACTGGTTTTGGTTCGGTTGGGAATGAGTATTGATCAGCTAATGCTTTACCAAAGTCAATACCTGATTTACCAACTGCAAATATTAGGCGGTCATATTTTATTGTTTCTTTTGGAGTATTCCAATCACAATATAATTCTTGATTATCAAAATCAATGTTTGTAACTTTAGTTTCCCAAATAAATTTAACACCTTTAGACACTAGGAAATCGTACCAATTTTTACCAATCTCGTGTAGATAATCTGTACCAACGTGCCATACTGGAAATAATCGCAAACCGAAATGTGGTTTAATAAAATCAGGTTCTGCTTGAGGATCTGAGCATTGTACTTCTTCTGGTTTGGGGTGGAAACGTTTAAAGTTGTTGATTACCTCATCAAACAACTCCATTGCTTTATCTTCTCCACAATACTTAGACATATGACCTCCAATAGCAGTGTGGTAAGTTAATTTACCATCGCTCCAACCACCAGCACCTAAAAAGCCTTCCATTACTTCGGAATACTTTCTTTCATATGGACTTTTACCCATATCAATAATAGTGATAGCTTCTCCCGGATAACCATTATCTACTAGTTTAGTAGCAGCATTAACGCCTGCTACTCCAGCACCTACGATTACAATTTTCTCCATTATAGAATTTTAATTTTTAACCCCTAAATATACGAAAAATATATTGGGGAATCAAGTTGTTGGGGCCACAGCTCCCGAAAAAATTTAACTTGAATCGACTGGCTATGAATCAGTCTAAATGTATTTTGAGTGTTAATTTACCAGTGCCTTTTATAACACGGTGCCACTCATGACGTTTTATAAATATACGATCTTCAAAGGGAATAGGCAAAGAATTATCAAATTGAAATTTCCAGTTTGTTTCTCCTATTATTTCTATAGTACGATCTTCATCATCCCGATGCCACATTAACTCAATAGGGTCAATGTTTTGGGAAAATTCTCGAATAATATAACTGTCTGTTTTTTCCAGATCTTTATAGGGTTGCATTATCCAGCTTTTGTTTGAATTCTATACCATTCAACTCCATCAGACCATACCATAATACCTTCATATGCTTTATTAATAGTATAAGAACCGGCACTATTATCTAATGTTTGACCTGGTAGAGGGGTTAATTCAGCTCTTGTTGAAGTTGAAAAAGTATTATCACTAATAAATCTAATTGATCTGTTAACATTAACAGCTGCAGTGGCATCCGGAAGGTATAAATCCATTGTACCATTTGCCCCAGTCCAATCTAAATGAATCATAGCTGTATCAGCATAGGCTGAACCTGTAAGCCATTGGTTTACTCCATCTTGAACTGTTATATCAACAGGTACTAAATAAGAATTATTAGTATTATTTTGATTATAAGTTTCAATAGAACTAGTTACATAATTTGTAACATCATCTAAAGTAGTGTATTTAGTTACACCACCTTGAACATCAGCAAATAATTCTGCCCCTGTTAGAGTATCTGAAGCTGGTAGTCCTGATATTGGTAGATTAGGCATATGCTGTTATAAAAATTTTATTTCCGTCTTCTTGTTCTAAATCAAATAAATCTTCTTGGAGGAGAAAACCTACATTTTGAAGAGTTAATCTTTTTCCTTTTACTTGATATTGTAAATAATAATCTCTCGCTAAAGATAATTCCCAAAGATATTTGTTATACTTATCTACTTGTTCGTTAAGAGGTAAATCTCGTACTTCTTTAAGAATTTTAAATTGATACCAAGCAAGTTCGTTAAATAAATCCATCACCAAAAACCGCTAAAGTTAGACTTAAGGCCTAGCAATTTAGCATATCTTGGTAATCTACAAGACCAGTATGAAGCCTTAGTTTTATCTTTTTTATTAGCGCAATCGTGACGCTTAGCAAACGCTTGTCTTGCCTTTGGGTTATTGATTTTAGCCTTTAAACCGCCTGAACCAAAGCGTACTGTTTTAATTTTTTTGGTTTTAGGATCTTTAACATATACCTTATACGCTTTACCTCCTGAAGAGTCGCGCATTGGTTTACCAATTTTTTTCTTAGCTTCTTCGTTAATTTCAGTTTCATCTAAAGCATCAATTTCTTTTTGATGTTTAGCATAGAACTTTTGAGTTTTTATTGGAAGATTAAACATAGGTAAACCTTCTTTTTTAAAACGTTTGATTTGGTTAATCATACGTTGCTCATAAGTGCTGTAAGCTTCATCAATTTCCTCTTCTGTTAACTCGATAGGGAAATCTAATGGTACTTTTTTACCCTCAAACATACCAAAATTACCAAGATCTGTTTCAGTTAATACCTCTAAATCATCACCTTGCACCTCAAGGATGTTACGTGCGTATAAAGCGCGGGCTTCAGCCCATAAATTGAAATACTCAGTCGATCCAGCACGGAATACGTGCTCAGTAAGAGGTAATGCGTTATCCATGTGATATTTCAAACCCTCAGAAAGGATTTGTTTGGGCGCTAAACTTTCATTTAACACCACAGGCTTTTGAGCACTACAAGTTCCACATCCACAGCTACACATACTTATAAATATTATTTAATTGCTTCGTCGTACGAAATTTCAATTCTATTTCCTGTAATAGCACCATTTTTATATGCATGGTCTCTATTATAAACAATAGGACGTAAACCATTAGTAGCAGTACGAGTTACATCGTGTCTAACTATTAAAATTGGTTCATAATCTGTTCCTTCAATATCCGATAATTCACTCATTACATACCCTGAATCTATAGTAAGAGTATTGTTAGAGAATTTAAAATCGTTTTTAGTGAAAGTTTTTTTAACAACTACTGTTTTAGGATCATCTGTTCCAAAAATAATTGATTCTTCTTCACTATTAGGTAAATCCGTAATAATTACCCCACTATAATCTTGATTAGTAGCAGGATTAGTTAAACGGTAAATATCTGTTTTTTCAGTAGGACGTAAACCTAAATTTGGGTAAGGGTCTTTAAGAAGTTTAGCAGAAAACTTTTGCATTAATTCTTTATATCTTCTATCTGCACTTTCCCACATTGAAGCATTTCCTTTCTTAATAGAAATATTTGCTACTACTGTGTCGCCTGACATTAGTCTAGCGTCTGCTTTTTTACCTCCAGTTGTGTCTCTACCTACTTCAGTAGCTCCAGTAATGTCTTTGTAAGTTAAGGTTTTATTTTTACCTTTCAAAATTACTGTTATAGGACCTTCTTGAGTATATTGGTTAATACCACCAACAAATGCCGATTCATTATCTAAACCGGCAGAAGAACCACCTTGTCTTTCTTTAGGTTTAACTAAAATAGCAGTACCATCGTCTGCAATAATAGCTCCTAAAGATGATCCTTTAAAATCAGGATCATATTTGTATTTAAGATCATCTACTAATTTATCTATAGTAGCTTGTCTTTCATTACCTTTAGTTAATAGACGAATTCGTTTACTGTTTTTGATAATAATATCATCTTCATCAAAACCCGCATCCATTAATTTTAATTTAATGTCTTCTGCTGATTCATTAATGATTAGGGTTTCACCTAAACCAACACCTAAATTGTTAAGTAGTTCATTAAGTAAAAGAATATCCTGCTCATTATTTAAGTCAGGATACCCCTTATCGAATTTGTAAGAAAACTTACGAAAAAATTTATCAAAAACGTCCATTAAGCTTCTGTTTCTACATCTGTTGTTGTATCTACTGTAACATCTTCTCCACCAGCATCAACTGTTACATCAGTTGTATCACTAGCGGTTTCTTCTGGGAAATCCCCACCTGAACTGCCTGTATCAAATTCAGCAGCATCTTGAGTACCACTAATATCAGGAGCTCCATATCTTAAAATACGAGCAATAGCGTTTTCAGCATTTTCTTGTTCGTTTAAATTAAGCAGATAATATTTTTTACCTTCAACTTCAGCAATAAATGTTCTAGGAGTATAAACTAAATAGAAATTTTCGTTATTTTTGAGGTTGATTCGGAATGTAGTAGGTTTTGGAGCTACCCAATCAATTGAGGCAACAAATGCATCAAATTGAGGACCTAATAGGGATACTATTACGTCCTTCAATTCTGGGAACTTAGTTAATTCGTCATATTCAACAGCAGCTTTTTCAACTGATATTCTGTCTTGATATACTCGCTTAGCTAAGACCTTAATTTTTGCTCTTAGTTCCTGCTTTGTCATTATCCTCTAGCTTTTTGTTTTGCGGTTGGACCTTTACCACCACCTTTTGCTTTATATGAAGCTACGGCACCAGCAATTGCTTTAGCAGCTTTTTCTGATTTACCTTGTTTTTTAATTTTGTTTACTAAAGCTTCGTAATCTTCGTTTACCTCATCTTTAGCATCCATCTTTTTATCCCAATATCCTTTTGGTAAACCTTCTTCTAAGTAGCGAGCAACGATTTTTTTAGCTTTTTCTAGATCGCCTTTATTCATAGCTTTTCTAGCTTGTTGAAGTTGATACATTTTAGCATCATCTCCTTTATGCTTATTCATTGCTTTTTGGATGTCTGAAGCTAATTTATCTGTTTCACCTACTTCGTCCTCAGATAATGGGGCATCCATCATTAATTCTTCAGCACGAGAGATAGCATTGTCTAAACCATTAAATACGTCATCGTCACCTACAACAGCATGATATTCATTTTTAAGATCTTCTATAGCTTGAATAAATTCAGGAATACGGGCTGGTAATACTGACCATGTGCCTTCGTTTACTGGTTCATCGATTACTTCTTCTTCAGAAGCAACATCTACCATAGCATCGATTTGAGGTTCTTTAACCTCAAAATCTAAGTAATGTTTAGCACCTACTAACATATCTTTAGCTCTGATGATTTTAGATTGCCACCAATGTGGAAAATCAACTTCACCTTGACCTTCAAAGCCATCTACCATTTGGTAAAGCTCCATAGCGTATTTTCCAATACGGTATAAGTCAGCTTTTAGCATGTGTGGTTCGTTGTCTTGATGACCTAAGTCTAAATCTTCTTCTAAACCTAAACCAGCTTCAGCATCTAAAATACCTGCTTGACTTTTGTCTGTATCAGCTTGTTCACCACCTTCTTGGTCGATGTCTAAGTCAAATTCTTCTTTTAAGTCACCTAATTCCTTAACGGCTCTAAGTAGATCTGCTTTAGCTTCTGAATCACTAACACCTCTGTATTTAGCTAATCTTTTAACAGCAGACATTGCAATACGTTTTTCTTCAGTTGAAGATCCTTCGTCTAAGTTTTTTTCGATAGCAGCACCACGCTTTTTTTCGTAGTCTGAAAGTTTGCCGTCTTTATTTAAGTCAGCGGCTTTTGGATTTTGTAATGCGGTTTTCACCATTTCTTTAAGTTTATCGTTTTCCATCGATTCTGCTTGTTTTTTTGCTATATTAGTGGCTCGACCATACATTACTTGCTCAGCGTCCTTACCATACTTTTTAACTAAAGCACGCTTATTTTTTTTCATCTTCATGATGAGTTCTTCGCGCTTATTTAGTTCAGCTTTAGTAAGTTTTTTTTCGTTGAGCATTTTTTATTCTCCAGTAATGATAACTAAGTCTCGAGGGTCTAAATCTGCTTCTGAGTTATCTGATTTTGTATATACAATTTTACTATCTTCAACAGCTTTTACTGTACCAATATGATTTTTAACTGTACTATCACCTAAACGCATTAAAGGAATTACCTTCATACCTGGTTTAAAATCTTCGGGTTTATTCTTAGAAATTGAGGTATTTAATTCTTCGCCCTTTAATACAGCCTGCATATCCATAGTGGTTGCAGCTTCGTATAACTTACCTTCAGCTAAATATTTTGTCAAGTCAAAGTTATCCATTTTATTTTATTTATTTATTTTTTATCTTCGGCAATAGATGCTTTACGATATTCTGTTACGAGTTTTTTCATTTCACCTAAGTGCTTACGAGCGCGGCCGTGAGCTGCTTTAGATGATTTGTCATGTTCTTCTGAGAACTTAGCCCATAAAGTGGCCATTTGAGTATAGATTTCGTTTGATTCCATTTTAATATAAATTTGATTGATTATTTAATTTTGTTCCACATTGGAAAAGCAATTGATTCTTCTAAGCCGATTTCAGCAGCAGCAACATCATCGATGTTTGTGCTTACTCCTTCGCCATCAGCATCAACATCAACTTCAGCTACTCTAGAAACGTGAGAGCGAGTAAAGTAAGTGATTGTATTACCGATTTGGTCAGTTAATTTTTCGTCACCTAAAGTTTTAGCTGCTTCCTGAGCTTTCATAAGTAAGGCTTGAACTTCTTCTACGTCGTCACTTTCGCCAGGCATTGAAGCTTTAACGTCAACATCTACTTCAGATTCAGTATCGTCAACTTTAACGTCTTTTTCAACGTCAACGTCTACGTTTTCTGTATCCTCAACATCAACATTTTCCTCATCATTAACATCCACTTTCTCGGCTTCAGCAACTGATGTTTCAGCCATCATTGCGGCCTTGATCATTTCTTTTAATTCTGATTTTTTCATTTTATTTGGGGTTTTATTTTCGTTTTTATTTTCTTCCATTCTGCCCATTTCTCTTTCCCATTCTTCATCATCGATGTACATTCCTGGGTTGGGTTCGTCATCTTTCATACCTAGGGCAGCTCTTGAATCTTCAGCTGAGATCATTTCAACTTCACCTTCTGGTGATACATTAGCGACAGGAGCATTACGCATAGCAGCGTTGTAAACTACTCCGTCTTTAATATAGAAAGAACCACCTGCGAATTCGCCAAGGTAGTTATCGATATCTTGACCAAGTGAATCTTCACCAGGAGTATTAGGACCTGCTTCAACATCAAGATCAAAATGGCCTGCGTCAATACGAGGGTTTATGACATATTTAAGGTCTAATTCATCATCAGCTGTAAACGCGTCGGCTACTGCTTGAGCAATTTTTGTGGTTGCATCAACGTCAAACATATTTTCGTTGAGTTTACCTTCAGCAAGAAATTTAGTTAAATCGAAGTTATCCATTTCAGTATAAGTATATGTAATAAATATGTTATTTTTTGTGATACGTACCCTTTTTGTACTTAGCTTTGTCTGTATTGGAAACAAATTGTTTTCCTTTACGAGATGCTGCTGCTTTTTTACGAGATGTTTTAGCTCTTTCCGATTTAGTTAGTGATTGAGCTTTCTTTTTAGGTAAGCAACGTGTTGTTGCATCACCTTTTTTCATGGTTCCACAAGGTCCAGTAATATTACCTTGAGTATCAATGCGCACCCAGTCCTCTTTTTTGAACCAGTCGCGCAATGACTCATTGATAATTTCCTGTAGACGCTCTTGTGTTATCATCCTTCCATTTGTCCTTTACATACCTTAACGGCGCGACCTGAAAGGTAAGCAGATGATTTTTCACCAGCAGCCATTCTTTTCTTGATGTATGCTTTACCTTTTGGGCAAAGTTCCTCGTTTAAATTTTCACCTAATTTTTTTGTCTCGTCAATATCTTGAACAATTTTCATTAAGATTTTGTTCATTACATCTGGTGTGAGACCTTTGGTTTTACCACCTGGAAATTCAGGGTCATCTTTTAGGTATTTTGAATAACCCTCTTCTTCTCTAATTTCAACTTCTGGGTCTAGGGCTCTATATGAATCTTTAATTGCTTTTTTTAAAATTTCAATTGCATCTTTTTTATCTGTTTTAGATGAAAAGTATTTAGCTGCAATGTCACGAGCCATTCTATCAATTTTGTCAGTTGGAACTAACATTTTTTCATTTAAAGATTTTTCTTCTAAACCT
>Ga0208303_1000888_pt1 | contig 12187 bp, 14 predicted proteins | sample CB_VirMetaG_2_FD_184537 | JGI IMG/M metagenome (GOLD analysis project Ga0208303, IMG submission 184537) | Freshwater to marine saline gradient viral communities from Chesapeake Bay - CB_1504_2 Viral MetaG (SPAdes) (version 4) | ecosystem: Environmental > Aquatic > Marine > Coastal | place: USA... | reverse complement strand
TTGAAGACAGCATTGCAGTTGCCGAGCGCACTGAACAGCGCAAGGTTGAGGCTTCCGTAGCCGCTAAGGGATTCATCCCTACCGTAACTGAGGACCGTTCCGCCACTGACATCCTTCGTCAGATTGGGCAGGGCGAGATGCGCGCACACTCATTCGAGCGTCGTGCAACCCTAGTACCATCTACCGACACCGTTCCAAAGAGTTTCTACTCAAGCGTCTTCGACATCATGAGGGACAACGGGAGAATGCTGGAGACTTCGGAGATTATCAACACCACCACGGGTGAGGACCTAACCATTCCTGTATTAACAGGAAGGTCGGCCGCAACCATCACTTCCGCTGGTTCCGCAATTGACCAGAGCGAACCCGTTTACTCGTCATTTACATTGGGCGCGAAGCGTCTAGGCGTTCTCATTCAGGCCGCTAACGAGCTAGTAACTGACGCAGGTTTCGACCTAGCGGCACACCTAGCACGTCAAGCCGGTGAGACTCTTGGCTACTCCGCCAACCAGTACATCACCAACGGAACTGGAACAAGCGAGCCAACTGGTTTCACAACCGTCGCTGGCTCCGGTGTAACCGGTTCAACTGGCGTCTCCGGTGGCTTCACCGCTGACAACCTAATCGACCTTGCTTACTCGGTCGACGGTGCAGTTCGTCGTCTACCTTCAGCCGCATTTATGGCAAACGCTCAGTCGATTGCTGACATGAGGAAACTGAAGGACAACGCCGGAAACTACCTCTACACCATTGGTCAGACTGGCCCCGGTGGACAGGACACCTTTGCTGGTTTCGCAGTAGTGGAGAACCCACACGTTGCAGACGTAGCAACCAGTGCGCAGTCGGTCTACTTCGGTGACTGGAATGCAGTGAAGGTAAGAATGGCAGGCGGCCTAGACGTAGCTTCGTCTCAGGACTATGCCTTCAACCAGAACCTCACCACATGGAGGTTCGTAATGCGCCTCGACTCAAACGTCGCAAACGGTGCTTCGAACCTGAAGTACTTCAAGGGTGGAGCTAGCTAGTAGCTAACCTTTGAACTAGGCTGAGGGGCCGCTCTTGTAGGTTAGGGCGGTCCCTCTTCTTTTTTGCTAGGCTCTTAGCATGACAACCTACGAAAAATTTTCTGGCGCAATCTCTCTTGCAACTAACACCCCCGGAATGCCAACCGGTTATGGCGTGCAAGCTCAAATGCTCATGGACCGTCTCAAGCGACACGGACTCGACGTAGCGGTTCTCTCGAACTACGGACTCGAGGGTCGCATGGAGACAATCAAAACCAAGTACGGTCCGGTCAAGCACTACCCTCGAGGGCTGACCCAATACTCAGGCGACGTCATGAAGCTTTACCACGATGACTTCGTTGCTGGCCGAGACATCTCAAACCTCATCTTTACCCTCTATGACGTTTGGGTCTACCTTGGACAAAAGGACATGGACGAACTTCGCATCGCCTCATGGGTTCCAATTGACCACTCGACGCTTCCACCCAAGGTCGAGCTATGGTGCAAGAAGGAAAACGTAACCCCAATTGCTATGAGCGAGTTTGGTTTCAACGAACTGAAGCGAGCTGGAGCTGACCCGTACTACATCCCTCACGCGGTCGACACTCGTCTCTATAAGCCGACGCCTCTGATTGACGGCGTCCCGATTCGCGAGTATTACGGATTGAAAGAGAGCGACTTCTTGGTCGGGATGGTTGCGGCAAACAAGGCCAACGGGCAGGTACACCGCAAGGCGTTTGCAGAGAACCTAATGGCCTTCTCTCTCTTCAAGAAGAACAACCCCCATGCTTACCTTTACATCCACACTGACCCGAGCAAGGCGTTTGGTGGGTTTGACCTCATCACCCTACTCAAAGCCTGCGGCCTGCAAGACGACGACGTACTCTTCCCAGACCCTCACAAGTACAGGTTCGGTTACTCCGATGCGGAGATGGCGGCACTCTATACCGGCATGGACGTCTTGCTACACGCCTCCTATGGCGAAGGTTTCGGCGTACCGGCCATCGAAGCGCAGGCGTGCGGCACTCCAACAATCTCATCCGGTTGGACAGCGTCTCTCGAGCTGGCAGGTCCGGACTCATTCCTAGTCGACGGACAGCCATGGTGGGACGAGGCACAACTGGCTTGGTGGCAGATTCCAAATGTCAACGGCATCACCGTAGCTTTAGAAAAAGCACTGGCCGGACGAGACAGGGACTTCACAAAGACCGTGGAGTTTGCAAGGTCCTATGACGTCGAGGCCGTCTGGAACGCTCACTGGCTTCCGTTCCTACGAGACCAGTTGACCAAATGATTCCAGTCCTCGGGTTTGCAACTCTCTCCAAGTTCGACATGGCGCAACGCCTGCTCGACTCGATTGACTACCCAGTCGAACGCGTAGTCATTGTCGACAACTCGGGCAAGCGTGAGTTCGACCCTCGACCGAACCACAACATAAAGGACCTCTGGCTCATTCAAGTCCCCTACGGGTTAGGTGCGAACGGAGCTTGGAACCTCATAATCAAGTCGAACCCTCACGCGCCTTATTGGGTGATTCCGAACGACGACTCTTGGTTTGCACCGGGCGCACTCGAGACCATCGCAAACGACGTCGACACTCAGGCATTCAACTTCGTTGACGTAAACCCCAAGTGGTCATGCGTCATCCCGACTGAAACAAGCGTAGGGACCGCAGGACTTTGGGACGAAATCTTTCACCCGGTTTACTATGACGACGATGACTACGAGTGGCGTATGCGAGAGCTGGGCGTCAAGTTCCACACCATCGACGCACGAGTTCATCACGACAATTCTTCGACACTCAAGTCCGGCTACGAAGACCGCAACCAAAAAACCTTTGCACGCAACCGGTCCATGCTTACCAACAAGCGTGCCAGCAGAGACCTCGGCGAACGTGGCTGGTCTCTTGCAATAAGGAGAGAAAACTCATGGGACTAATCGTCTACACGGGTGGGACCTTTGACCTGCTACATCGAGGCCACGCCAGTTTCTTGAAGCGTTGCAGTGAGCTTGGTTCGGTAACCGTGTCACTAAACACGGACGAGTTCATAGCCGCCTACAAGGGTAAGCCTCCGGTCATGACCTACGCAGAGCGCGAGGAGATTCTCATGGCACTGCGCTACGTCGATAGGGTCATCCCGAACTTCGGAGGGGCAGACTCGAAGCCTGCCATCGAACTCATTCAGCCGGACATCATTGCCATTGGAACCGATTGGGCGCGACGTGACTACTACGCACAAATGCAATTTAGTCAAGACTGGCTGGACGAACGAGACATTTCTCTCATCTACATCCCCTACACCTCCGGGATAAGTTCGACAGAGGTCAAGGCTCGCCTAGCGATAGACTAGAAGCTGGAGGTTTTCATGGCAATCACTAACGGCTATTGCACCCTAGACGAGCTAAAGGCTTCTCTCAGAATCCCAGTTAGCGACACCCTTGACGATGACTTGCTCGAGCTAGCCGTCGAGTCGGCGTCCCGGGACATCGACCAAGCTTGTGAGCGCATTTTCTACTCGACAGCCGCAACCAGAATTTTCACCCCACGCGACGGACTCAATTGCGAGATTGACGACCTTGCTTCGGTCACGACAATCAAGACGTCCTCCGGGGCAGACGGAGTCTTTGACATCACTTGGACTTCGACCGACTACCAGCTCATGCCACTAAACGGCATCGCTGGAGGAATGACCGTACCTTACGACCTCATCTATGCCGTCGGTGACTACACGTTCCCTATGAGCGGCCAAGAGGCGACGGTGCAGGTCAACGGCACTTGGGGATTCACCTCAGTACCGACTGCAATCAAGCAGGCAACGGTTCTCCTCTCGGCAAGAATCTTCAAGCGCAATGATTCCCCGGGTGGCGTTATGGGCTTCGGCGACCTCGGCATCATCCGAGTCGGCAGAATGGACCCAGACATCGACCGCCTAATCCAGCCTTACAAGAAGCTGAGGTTCGCGTGACAATCGCCGCTATCCGCGAGGGCATTGCTACGAACCTGAGAACCATCTCCGGCTTGAGAGTCTTTGAGGAGATTCCAGACCAGCTCTCACCGCCGGCCGCAGTTGTCTCACTCAATTCGATTGACTACCATCAAGCGTTTTCGGGTGGGCTAAACATCTACCGCTTCACCGTTCGGGTTGTCGTGGGTCGTGCGGCGGAGCGTCAGGCGCAACGCTACCTCGACCTTTATGCCGAGCCGGACGGAGCCTCGAGTGTTCGGGGTGCGATAGAATCTAATAGAACTCTGAGCGGTGCGTGCCAAGACGTTATTGTCGAAGCAATGCCGAACATCGGTTCAATAACTGTAAACGAGAACGAATACTTAGCAGGGGAATGGACTGTCACCTGCTATGCCTAAGGAGCTAATTTGAGCAAGTATGTTGTGACCGGTAATACCGTCACGTTTAACTCTGTCGACATTTCAGGTTCCGTCGCACGAGCTGAATTGGTGGTGTCTGCGGCAAGCGTGGACGTAACTGATTTTGCCAGCGGTGGATTCGTGGAGCTAGTGGGGGGCCTGAAGTCAGGAACCGTTTCACTGGACTTCCACTCTGACTATGGCGCAGGGGGACTATCCCAGACAATCACCGACGACCTAGTAGGAACCATCGGAACTGTCACCATCATCGCAGGTAACGGAACGGCCGCTTCAACAGCCACGCCGCTTTTTTCTGCCACCTGCCTCATCGAATCTGTAACTCCCGTTTCGGGGGCCGTAGGCGACCTCTCCACATGGAGCGTTAGCTGGCCCACCACCGGTGAGATTACTAAGAGCGAGTCCTAGGAATAAGCCGTGAAAATTAACCTACAACTAACCTTCGACGGAGGCGAGACTCGCGACATTGTTTGCAATGCCGCGGACATGGTCGCCTTCGAAGATAAGTACGGCGTCTCAGTAGCCAACCTGAGTTCCGACCCAAAGATGAGCTACATGCTCTTCTTGGCTTGGCACTCAGAGAAGCGAACTGGGGCAACCAAAGACTCGTTTGAAAAATGGCTCGAGTCGATTGACATGGTAGGACCGAGTAACTCCGACCCAAAATAACTGGGTTGGGGGACTCGTCCGCCCACTGGTTCATCGCTGGACTCGCAGTCGAAACAGGTATTGCTCCGAGCGTGCTAATGCAGGAATCCGAGAGGATGCTCTGGACCATGCACCGCTGGCTGGTAGCTAAGAACCTACCGCCTAAATAGAGAAGGCCCTCCCTCCGGGGAGGGTTTTTTCTTGCCAAAAAATTTTTCAAAAAACTTTACAAAAATGCTTGCTTGTTGTTTCTTGTTGTGTATAGTTGTAACTACCACAAGGAAAGGAAACACCAAATGGACACCAACAACATGACTTACGCAGAAATCGTCGACCAGCTACACAACCTAGACGCGCTAGTTCGTCGCCTAGAGCGCGAGACTGAAGGCGACTGGAGGGTATGTAACAGCAAACGCCAGATGGCAATGAAGGGCGCAGTAAACAGCAGAATCCGTGAACTCAACGAGGCAATCAACTACAACTACTACAAGTGGGACTGGTCACCACAGCCAATCAACGAGTTGGACGACATCAACTTTGTCAAGGCTTGCGCTCACTACATTTCCCCAGAAGAGCAGGCAGAGATTGACGCCGAGAGGAACTACGAGATGCTAGCCGCTTTCGGACCCGGCGAGACCGTAGTCAACATCCTCACTGGCGAGAAGACTTACCTCTAAGCCTCAACCAGAGACCCTCCCTTCGGGGAGGGTTTTCTCGTTGGTAGAATTGAGAGATAAGGAGTGCCATGCAAAAAAGCAAACTAATCGGCAGTGCCGAGACGATGCGTGAGCTGAAGTACTACCGGGAAAAGGGCCTCCAGAACCAGTTCAAGAAAAGCTTGAACTCCGAGCTAGAACCAATTCTTAAGCCGATTGAAGGCGAAATAAATTCGTCAGTTACTTCCAGTCTGAAGAACCGAATGCGTGGAATGTTCCATGAAGGTCGCACCGGCTGGTCTGGCGTAGCAATAACTGTCAAGACAAGCCTGAGGCCAAACGACCTAATCTTCATCGAGGGTAAAGGTCGCAGTGGTGGGCTTGACACTCAGGTTGGTTTCGAGTACGCCGAGCTTGCTGGCATAAATCGCCGGCCTCCTCGTCCGGTGTCTAAGGGGTGGGGAAGCACTACCGCTGGCTATCACTCCTACATCTACAATGGACAGGGAAGGGTTTTCAGCGAACGTCTCACGCAAACCTACGGCAGACCGGGTCGCTTCCTCTGGAAGAGGGTCATGAACCGTAAGAACATGATTGAGCTAAAGGTCCTGAAGGTCGCAGAGCTTTACAACATGAAGGTCAACAAAAAGCTAGCCACCCAAGTAGGCGAGACACGAATGAGGGTTAACTAATGGCAATCAAAATTCGGATTGTTTCCGAGTTCGACAAGCGCGGAATCAAGCAAGCCGAACAACAGCTCGGAGGTTTGGCTAAGGCCGCAGGTGTTGCACTTGCCGCAGTGGGTGCGGCTATGGCTACCGTGGCCGTCAAGTCCGTGCAAGAGTTCTCTAAGTTCGACGCGGCCCTCACCCAGTCCAAAGCCATCATGGGTGACCTCACTAAGACCATGGAAGAGGACATGGCGAATGCGGCTCGTGAAGTTGCCAAGGCCACGACCTTCAGTGCCGAAGAAGCAGCCCAGTCATTCTTCTATCTAGCGTCTGCTGGTTTGGACGCCGAAGCTTCGGTAGCCGCCCTGCCTCGAGTAGCGCAGTTCGCGCAAGCTGGAATGTTCGACATGAGTCGAGCAACCGACTTGCTCACCGACGCGCAGAGCGCACTGGGTCTAACTATTCGCGACGACGCAGTCGCAAACATGGAGAACATGATAAAGGTCTCGGACGTTTTGGTCCGGGCAAACACCTTGTCGAACGCAACCGTCGAGCAGTTCTCCACATCGTTGACCACCAAGGCCGGACCTGCCCTCCGTACTTTGGGCAAGGACATGGAAGAAGGTATCGCGGTTCTTGCCGCGTTCGCCGACCAAGGCATCAAGGGCGAAGAGGCCGGTACTCAGCTCTCCATCGTTCTTCGTGACCTCTCGACCAAGGCAATCAAAAACAAAGAAGACTTCGCCGAGTTCGGAGTCTCTGTATTCGATGCTAACGGTGAGATGCGAAACCTTGGCGACATTGTTGCCAACCTTGAGACAGCTCTCGACGGAATGTCGGACGAAACATCCAAGGCTACATTGCTACAAATGGGCTTCGCAGACCGCTCGGTCCAGTCGATTCTTGCCCTACTTGGAACCTCAGACGCCATCAAGGAGTACGAGAAAAATCTTCGGTCGGCTTCTGGCTTTACCGACGAGGTGGCCAACAAGCAACTGGATACCTTCAACTCGCAGTTGAAGCTTCTACAGTCTGCATTCATCGACGTTGCCATCGAAATTGGTGAGCAACTAACGCCTTACCTCAGAGACCTCATCCCGGTACTTCAGGAATTACTACCCGTCATCGGGGACAAGATTGTCGAGGCCGTCAAGAAGGTCGACTGGGCCGGTCTAATCGAAGACATTGCAAACTTCATTACTCTTGTTGTCGACAACATCGACCAGATTATTGCCTTCGCTAAGGGCCTAGGAATTGCGGCCGCGGCCATTATTGCCTTCTACGCTCAAGTCAAGATTGCAACATTCTTTACCACCGGGTTCACTATTGCCCTCCAGCGCAACCCTTTGATTGCGTTTGCTACTGCGCTAGCAGTTGTGGGAATCAGTCTGGCCGAGTACTCGAGGGAAGTTTACGGTTCAAAGATTGACACTGAAGGGCTGACGGAAGCGCAGGCGGATAACGCTCGCAAGCTCGAAGACCTGCGTCGCTTACAAGACCAGTACCGCTATGCGCTGGAGAACAGCAACGCGTCAAACCGCAAGCTAGCAGAAGACGGCTTGCAGGCAGTCACGGACAGCATTGCTCGAGTCGAGTACTCTCTCCAGACAACCTCCGGCGAAATGAACCGCTTCAACAATCTCAGCTTGGCTAACATCCGTTCGGAGATGGGCGCGACCGCCGAAGTGGGCGCGAGGCTAGCCAACCAGCAGAGACAGCTTTACTTTGCCATGAAGGGCATTACAGACCCGAACGCAATGAACTTGAGTGCCTTTGAGACTGGTCTTGACACTGGCGGTGGCGGCGGTGGCGGCGGCGGTGGTAAGTCTGCGCGTCAACAAGCGTTTGAGCAGGCACAGCGACTTGTCAAAGATTCTCAGAAGCAACTCGGCGAGGCACAAAAGCGTTACAACGAAACAATCATGGACGCCAATAAGCGTTACACGGACAACGTGGAGCGACTTCAGAAGGAGTTTGCCGGACGCATTGAGGGAATCATCCAGTCTTCCCAGAACCGTTTGCGTGACGCTTACCGCGGAGCGGTCGAGGTTAGCCTCTCTAGTCTTTTTGAGCAGGAGGAAAGCAAGTCAGTCGAGGGGCTAGTAAAGTCCCTCAGCGACCGTCTGACGGCTTCTAGGAGCCTATTGGCCAATTCAGCCACCCTTGCTTCCGAAGGGTTCTCGCAGACCTTTATCGAGCAGATTGTCTCCGCCGGTGTTGAAACGGGCAATGAGCTAGCAAGCGCAATCCTTGAGTCAACCCCGGACACTCAGCGCGAACTTCAAAATCTATTCTCGGCCATCGAGACCGAGTCTAATCAAGGCATGGATGCGCTGGCCGCTTCTATCTATGAAAAGCAGGGCCTAGCCACAACCCAGCTAAAGGACCTTTACGAGTCAACCACTCAAGAGCAGGTTGACGCCATGATTCAGCAGGCTCAGATTCTTGACGAGTCGCTGATTGAGGCCAACGAGAAGTTCATTGAGTCTGTTACAGAAACAAAGCTAGCTCTTCAAGAGCAACTCGCCGACATGGAAGACGGCTTTGGTGGAATGGAAAACACCATCGACAAGTTCATGGCAAAACTGGACGACGTTATTCGTAAGTACGCTGAACTTAACGAGGCCGCAAGGAACGCAAGCCTTCAGGTTCCGGGTGCGGCTGGCGAAATGATTAGCTTTATGCCAATGCCCACTACTACGCCTACGCCTGCTAACCAAAGAGACGGAACCACTTACGTCAACGTCACCGTCAAGACAGACCCAACCGAGTCTGGAGCCATGGCAGGTAAGGCCGCCGCTAAGGTCATCCAGTCTTACGCAACTAGGGGTGGCGCAATCAAGGGCCTCAAGGTAGCGGCAGTCTAGTGGCAGTTCCAACACCGCTCGTCGAGCTAGGGTTCGACCTAACAGAAACCGGAACCGGTCCATTCTTTAGATTAGACGACCCGGTGAGAGGCGTCCTAGACAACGAGGAGTGGCTACTAGGTGGCACGCTTTTCTATGACGTAACGGATTACGTCCGCACCATCGCAATCAAGCGTGGCAAGAACCAAGCCTTGAACCAATACGAGGCCGGTCTTGCAAACATTGTCTTCAACAACAACGACCGCACTTTCGACCCGGTCTATGAGAACTCCGTTTATTACACGCAGATTATTCCTAAGCGACAGGTGCGAATTAGCTCCGGAGGAGAGCTTCAGTTCTACGGCTTGGTCGACGACTGGAACCTAACCTACTCACCCGACGGAGACTCTCTAGCTTCGGCCGCTTGCTCCGACGCGTTCACCTCACTCGCCACCCAGAACTTGTCCGAAAGAACCAACAACGTCGAGCAGTCCGGAGAGCGATTGAACACCATTCTCTCCTTGCCGGAAATCGACTGGCCCCTCGAAGACAGAGACATCGAGACCGGGGCGATGGAGCTAGGAGCCGACACAATTACAGCCGGCACAAATGCTCTTGACTACATTCGACTCATCTCGCGGTCAGAGCCGGGAAGCTTCTTCATTTCTAAAGAGGGGGTCATTGTCTACCGCGACAGGCGAACCGGTCCAAACTCCGAAGGACTTACGTTTGCCAACGACGGGTCGGGCATTGCGTTCAATAACCTGCAAGTAGAGTACGGGTCAGAGCTTCTCTACAACGAAATCGTCGTCACCTCGGCTCTGCTAGAGACGGGCTTTCAGGCCAACGCAACCGCCTCGATAAACGACTACGGAGTCTTCAACCTCACTCGTGAGGGCCTGCTCATAAACAGCGACGCCGACCTCGAGGCTTATGGTCGGTACTTGGCAAGCAAGTTTGCCGAGCCAGAGTACCGTTTCAAGTCTCTTCAAATTGTCTTGGACCAGCGCACTCCATCTCAGCAGACCGAACTTCTCGAGCTGGAAATGGGAGACGTAGTCCAAATAAAGTTCACGCCGAACAACATAGCTCCGGCGATTGAGAAGTACGCAGAAATCATTTCAATAGACAACACGGTCGACTCGACCAACCATGTCATGACCTTGGGCTTCGCAACACTGGACTTCTCGTTGCTGGTCCTAGACGACGCCGTGTTTGGTAAGCTAGACAATGGACACGCTCTGGCGTTCTAAAGGAGAAATAAATGGCTGGTTTGGGTAGAAGAGTCTGGAGCGCAGGCGACGTCGTCGCGGCCGCAGACGTACAGGGATACCTCCAAGACCAAAGCGTTATGGTCTTCGCAGACTCAGCGGCTCGCACCTCAGCAATCGGAACACCGACGCAGGGCATGGTCTCTTATCTGCAAGACACCTCGACGCTTCAGGTTTACGGAACTGCTTGGGCAGACGTTAGCTCACCGGGAGACATTACAGCGGTAACCGCAGGTTACGGTCTAGCAGGTGGTGGCTCCTCAGGGGACGTGACGCTTACCGCTGGGACAACGGTAACCTCATCCATTGCAACTGCCTACACAATTGCAACCGCAGACGCAGGAACCTATCTACGCTTTACCAACGCAGGAACGGTAACAGTCGGCACGGCTACCGACTTCGGTATCGGACAGCAGGTTCAAATCTTCGCAGACGGAACAGCCCTCACAATCACAACAGACGGAGCAACAATCGGTGGAGCAGGAACCGCAGGAACAGCACTCAGCTTCACAGTCGGCAACCAGTATGAGGCGGTATCGGTATTCTGCGTGGACACCGACACCTACCGCATTATCGGAAACATTACGGCGGTCTAAATGAGCCTGATACTTCTAGGGATTCTCAATAGCCAAGCAGCAGCAGCAGGCGCTGCTAGTGCATACGAACACATTGCAACTGTAAACGGGACAGGCTCAAGTGGTGTTATTGACATAACAAGCATCCCTGCCGATTATCAACACATTCAGATTCGCTATACAGCAAGAAGTGACTACAACTTCAATTATGCCAACATAAACATTCAGCTAAATAACGACACCGCTAACAATTACGCAATGCACGCACTTTTAGGAACAGGTGAGGCGGTTCAATCTAGAGCTTTGACAACTCGTAATGACTGGACTGATTACGGAAGCCCAGCGGCAAATAACACAACGGGGTCATTTATGGCTGGGGTGCTTGACATTCTCGATTATGCAAACACAAGTAAATACAAGACTGGTCGCTTGCTTTATGGTGCTACAACAGGAGATGTAAAAGTAATGCTCTTGAGTGGCTTATGGCAATCAACTTCGGCTGTAACTTCAGTCAAGTTCTCGCTAGCTGCCGGGAATTTTCTGGCTGCAAGCCGTTTCAGCATCTACGGAATCAAGGGGGCATAATGGCTACACCTACTTACACACTTCTAGATTCAACAGTGCTAAGCAGTTCTGCTGCCTCAGTGACTTTTTCGTCAATCAGTCAAGACTTTAGGGACTTGGTGTTGGTTAGGGAGTTTACTAGCACATCAAACCATTATGCCTATGCTCAATTTAACGGTGATACTGGCAGTAATTACTCTTGGGTAACGGTTCAAGCGCAGGCTAGCCTCGCCAGCGGTGCAGGAACATCTACTGCAATTTTTGGCGCACTTGGCTTCACCACAGTTGCAGGGCTTGACATAACTCAAATTATGGATTATTCGGCAACGGATAAGCACAAAACAGTCTTACAAAGAAGTAATAATTTGAGTTATGTTGGGGCAGCTGCCTATAGGTGGGCAAACACCGCCGCAATTACTTCAATAGCTTCTATTAGTTCTAGTTCTAACCAGTTTGCGGCTGGAAGCACTTTCAAATTATTCGGTATACACGGAGAGGCATAATAATGGCTTACACGCTTATTGAAACGGTAACAGTCGGTTCAGGTGGGGCAGCCTCAATAGAGTTCAC
>Ga0208303_1000887_pt1 | contig 12199 bp, 10 predicted proteins | sample CB_VirMetaG_2_FD_184537 | JGI IMG/M metagenome (GOLD analysis project Ga0208303, IMG submission 184537) | Freshwater to marine saline gradient viral communities from Chesapeake Bay - CB_1504_2 Viral MetaG (SPAdes) (version 4) | ecosystem: Environmental > Aquatic > Marine > Coastal | place: USA... | reverse complement strand
CTGGACTTACAGAACCGGAGATTCGAGTTCTCGATCAGATTTCACATTCACAAGCTGATAAAAACTGAAAGTGTCAAAACTACTCCGACTCCAGCTCTTCCTCTTCCAATTCCAGCTCCTCTTCCTCTTCCAATTCCAGCTCTTCCTTCTCCTCTTCCTCTTCCAGCTCCAGTTCTGAATCCGAACAGGACGATTGGAGAGACGTTACAAGGTGTAAACCAATTTGTAACACAACAAGTACCTATTGAACAGGCTGTCGAGGAGACGATCCTTGACGCTCTTCTAGGTTAACCAGAGTGGTAGTACGATGCGAAATCCCTGACTGGAGTCGGCTTCAATGCTTCCTTCGGTAGAGCAACGACCTCCTTCAGAGCCCGGAGAAGACTAGTTTTCTGATCTGCCGTGTCTCTCTCAAGCTTGAGAGCTCTGGCAGCTCCACGACGCTCCTTCATCAACACACCCAGCTTAATATCGTTGGCGAGTTGCTTCTCTGATCTCGGCTTCGGGATGATAGCAGTTCCATTCTTCCTACGTCTTAACAACTTTCCAAACTTGAGATCAGCCGCACGTGCCTCCTTCTCAATCGTTAGCTTCTTGAGCTCCCTCACCGTCAGCTTTTTCTCTGGGATGAACTGAGGCTCGTCATCTTCATCAATCCCCGGTAGGACGTACACAACGTTCGGCTTATTCTTACTTCCCTTCGGTCGACCTCTTGTTTTTTTGACAGGAGAAGGAGGAGGAGAAGGTGAAGGTGTGTCTACCTCTTCTACCTCTTCTACCTCTTCTTCCTCTTCGCTGTCAGAAAACACAGGAGCAACAGGCTCTTTAGGGGGTTCAGCCCTACGACTGTGAGGGGGAGGAGTTTTAGGAGTTTTTGGGACGACCTTGCTCTTTGTCCTGCTAATGACGATGGGCTCAGGCTCATCTTCACTCTCGTCAACCTCGCTTAATGACGTATCGCTCTCGTCAACGTCGCTTGTCTGTTCTTGCTCACTTTGGAGATCAATCTTTTCGTCGTCTGACTTCATTTGAACTAACTCAAGAAATTAATTACTCTCCGAATTAATTCACGTTAGATTTCAAACGAAAGTTTGTGCGTCGGTTCTTTTTTCGGAACGGTAGGAGCTGTTTTCCTTCCCGGTCCACTTGTACGATCAATCACTTGATCACGATGACGATCACACCCGTCTTTCTGTCGCTGCCTCTCTTCCTCGTGAGCAGCATCTCTTCCTCGTGAACAGCATTCTCGACACATTTTTGAGAAGGTGGTTTCTCTCCCTGACTCAGGAAGGAAGTAGGACATGTAGTCACTCCACTGCTTCTGGAGATTCATTTGAGCTTTGTCTGGCATACTCTTTATCACTGTCAACAAAAATTCTTGACCATGATAAAGATGGCCATCACACGAAACAAGAAGGCTCAACCGAAAGCGACGGTAACTGCGAAGGAGAAGGAGAAGGAGAAAGCGAAGGCTAAACCCTCAAAAGTTAGCTTGACGATCTCCACCAAGAACAAACCTCGTGGTCAGGTTCAGAATTCCGTCCAGACGGTGGAGATCCATATTGATGCGGGGAAGAAGGAGAAGAAATCCAGATCGAAGAAGTCGGCAGCTACCACCCCAGCTGCCAAGTCTACTACGATAGAAAAGGAGGCTGCCGGTACGGCTCTAAAAGCAGCGTATACCAAGTATCAGACGGAGAAAGCTCATGCCATTTCTCTTAACTTGACTCTTCCTCCAAATCTGAGTACCGTAGCCCTATCAGAGGATGCAGTCAGTACGACAGCTAAGATCCAGGCCTTGACTGATGAGATTCAGCTGAAGACCCAAGCGATCAGAGATATCGAATCTAGAGCTCAAGCTGTTGTGAACCGCCTGGGTCAGAAGCTTACTGGAGCTGCTGGAGGGTATCATACTCCGTACCCCGTACCAGCTCCCAAGCCAGGATCATTTGTTGGTGGCTTCGCATCCCCTCTAGTTAGTGGCACCGCAACCCCTTCATACCCTTCATATGCCAGCTCTCCATACTCGGCTGTGTCTCCTCCGGCTACTCCGGCTCTGACTACTCCGGCTACTCCGGCTGTGACTACTCCTCCGGCTATGACTACTCCTGCTATGACTACTCCTGCTATGACTACTCCTCCGGCTACTCCGGCTGTGGCTACTCCTCCGGCTACTCCGGCTGTGGCTACTCCGGCTCTCACGGATGAAGAGGTCGCTGCTCAACTAGCTGCTCTCGAGGCTGGTTACAACACAGCCGAGGAGATGACTGATGAAGAGAAGGCTGCAGCAGCCTTCCAGGAGAGCTCTCAAGATGATCCGATTTTGATTGGAGAATCTGCTGCGATAGCCACTCCTCCTCCACTTCTAGCTGATCCGGTTAAGGCAGCGGCAGAAGAAGAAGCTAGACTGGCTGCCGAAGCTGCTACCGGCAGTCTCTCACCAGCTGCTCTTACCGCTGCCGAGGCCAAAGTTGAGGCTCAATGGGGTGCTAAGGTTACTGCTGCTAAAGGCAAGATTGCGGTGCTCAATGCCATCGGTAAGCAGATCCAGTACCAGATTGATCACACCCCTTCTGACCCAGCTCTACACTTTGCCTTGAAAGAGTTTGTGAGAGGTAAACTTCAGGATGCCTACATTCTGAAACCTGATGTTCTAGGCGGTCCAGCGAAAACAGACGCTGAGATTGAGCAGGAAGCTGTCGATGCTGAAAGCAAGGCACGGATCTTAGAAGCAGACCCTACAGCAGAAAATCAAGCGGCGATCACGGCTGCCGAGGTAGAAGCAGCAGCCAAGAGGGCGAAAGCCAATGAAGCTAGTCGAGCTCGAAATGCGATGGCTAGGGCCAAGGCCAAGGCAGAGAAGGCTGAGAAGGCTGCCGAAGCTGCCAAGGTCAAGGACAAGAAGGAGAGGGCCGAGATTGATGCTGCTCTGAAGGAGAAGGCTCGTGTCGCTCAGCTAGTAGCGGAAGAAAAAGTTTCCCTTGAGCTAGAAGCTGAGAAGAAGAAACTCGCTGAGTACCTACCAGCCCCGGGCGGCACAGCAGCAATAAATTCAGCGGCGAAGAACCGGATCAAGGCGAAAATCGCGATGCTCACCAAGAAACTCGCTGACTTGAAAGCAGGTAAAGCAGAGCCAGTAGGAGGCCCAGTAGGAGGAGGCCCAGTAGGAGGTGGGGAAGGTGGGGAAGGTGGCGGTGGACCTAGAGTACCAACACAGGCTGAAAAGGCCAAACTTACCGAAGCCGAACGCGTCCTAGCCAAGATTGATGCCAGGGTGAAAGCTTCCAGAACGGCAAAACTAGCAACCACTGAAGGTACACCTGAAAGGGCAGCTGCCGATGTTCAGTTAACTAAAAACAGGGCTGATCTCGTGGCTCAGAAGAAGTATGTGAAGCAGTTGAAGGAGTTTCTTGCTCAAGGAGAGGGTGGTGCTCCTGGCGAAGCGATCGTGAACGAGAGGAGCTACGCCGGACAGATTGCCACTAACCTAGCTAGTGAGCAGAGACTGAAGGATGTCTACACTGTACCTCTGTACCCAGATTCGTTCTCGGCAAGACTCAATCCTCGTCCTGAGACACCTGAGAGTACATATGGAGACCTGCTCCATCGGAGATACATGATGGACAAGTTCATCTCTACAAACGGGTTCAAGAACACGCCTCATGACAAGCGGAGGTCTTACATCAACACCATCCTAGAGGAAACCAGGCTCATGACCAGGCTGCTTAACAATGACCCAACTCTATCAGCAGCGACTAAGAACGCTCTGAACGAGGGCATATTGAAGCAGATCGAAGATGCCGGCCTGCCTTTCATGATGGACACAATCAGATACTGGGGTGGTGACGCTAGTAAGCTCTCTCCGAGCCAAGACATTAGGGTCAATGCTTCTAACTACATCACAGCGATGTTACAAATGGCTGGACCATAGGGGGTTCAGCCCCCCTAACGACTGGAAGGGGGAAAAGGGGGAAAAGGGGGAAAAGGGGGAGGAGTTATGGATCAAAAATCGTTGATCCTCTTAACGATCCTCTTAATTATAATCTTGCTATTAACTAAATGTGTCCCAACCGAGAACTCTACAACCTCAAAGTCACGAACCGAGGAACAGCCTGTACCACGACTATTACCAACCAGGCGTGGTCTGTTAACTTGCCTGAGAAGCTTACTACGGGTAGCCGACCTTGTTCGGTCACTGTGAAATCCGCTACCATTCAGATCCTGACAGACCCTGCTATCTTCCACACTTACTCTGAGGTTGGAATCCGGACCAACATCCCTTTGAATGGGTTCAGCACAGAGTCTTCCTCCGCTAATGGATATCAAACCCTTCAGCAGCTCTTCTCTGTCGATCTGACTGCCGACGTAGGCGATAATGTTCTTGGTCCTTTCAAAATGGATCAGAGCAGGACTTTCTACTGTCCGGCACTGCCCAACCAACTAGAGTTCGGTAGGTTTTATACAACCACGGGTTCTTCTGTCCCATTCGCCGGAGACTGGTACGTTGCCTTTGAACTTGAGATCGACTTTAGTGTGAAGTAGAATCTTTTTTCTCACCTTAGATAAATGACGACCAGGCGACTTAATCTTTATTCTCGAAACTCAAACGTTGCGGCTGGAGATACCGAGTTGATCGCTCCCGGAGGCATGAGCGGCGACCTGACTGACGCAGGAGGTACTTTACGAATCAAAGCTGGTGGGAATGCTGGAGACACTGCTGCGGGAGCAGGTTGTAGAGAGATAACGATCACTGGCCTGGATGCGATCGGAGCAGAGGCCAGTGAGACCTTAGCTACAGCTGGTGCTTTAGCTTCAGACTCAACTACGACTGAGTTTTACCGTATTAACGAGATAAAAATTACAGGTATGGGTACAGCTCTCAGTACGCAGCTTGCGGACATGGTCATCGAGCTATCAGCCGGCGGTGATGTAGCTACTATGAGTCGGGGTGAATGGGGTGGACATCATTTCACTGTTCCGCTAGGCTATAAAGCCATCATAAACAAGATCAAAATGACCTCTGACAGGGCCGTTATCGATATGATCGTAACAACCTACAAGAACTCTGTAGCAGGCGGAACAGCACCGTTCTCAAGCTCAGAGATTGCTAGGACCTACTACAGCACCGGAGACACAGTGGAGTGGATTGGGGAGCTGACTCTCGATCCTCTAGAGCTCATGTGGATCAAGGCTAGGAATGGTAACAACGGGAATGCAGCAATTGCGATCATAACAGTAGAGATCACCGGTACGCTCTATCAGATCTAGATTGAATCGTAATTAATTATGATCGCTATCACAAATGAGTCTAGAACCTAATTTCATATGCCCATGTCCTTGGTGTATCGAGACGAGACAGATTTCTGGTGAATGGCGTGACCTAGTACCCACGACGGGTCTCCAGAGACGCATGTTAGCCGTTGTAGACAGGCTAGAAAAAAGAGAGATCAGACGTTCTCGGAAGCAAAAGTCCTCAGCTCTCTTGTCGATTGATCTCGATAGTTAAGCCATTCCGGTCGGGTGATGATATCACAAAGCTCTGGACACGAGAAGTATTTCAAAATGCCTTCGTAGATCATTCTCTGCCTGTGAAGACCTTGCTCTCCCATGTAAAGTTCATTATCGCAGATCACCTGGTATAGCTCCCCTTCCAGTGCTTGCCTAGCGATAGCCTTTTCCGTAGCTACGATAACCCACTTGATCATCTTCCTGAGGTTGATGAAGTAGTTCGAGACATCACAGTTCAAAGCGTAGATCAACAGGCTCATTGCAGACTTGTGAAAACGACGATTACCGACGTTAGAACCTTCTAGCATGTCTAGCTCCGTACATGTGATGGTAAGCTGCTCCAGATAGCTCTTGAGACTTAGCTCGAGCAACTTCATTTCATCTTCCATTTGTAACAACTTCCGTTGTTCTAAATGTCATTCAAAGTAGCGATAGGTTCTTGATGCTTCTCCGTCTTCGTATCCTTTAGTGTTCTATCGATCTCACAGCACGTCCCACACTTAATCTTGGTACATCGTGAACCTACTAGGTAGCTGAATAGGGCCGTTAGTGATCCCGAGACGGCGAGCAATATGAGCGGTAGTTCTGCAACCATTCTATTTAGTTTAGGTCAAGATTTTTTCTGATGAAACTCATGCTCTGGATCTGCTTCGATCTCCCTGGCCAGAACCAGGGCTCGATCGAAATGCTGGTTAGCTAGGATCTTAACGAGAACATCGTCTGCCCAAGGTAAGGTCTCTCTGTAAAAAGTGTATAGTTCCTCGATGCTCGTCTTGTCACGCTCGATATCGTCGATTACAATCTTATTAAAGGCTGCCTCTCTGGACACTCCTCGCTCAAAGGAGTCTGGATCATAAGGCTCAGTTGCAGCGATTGGCTCTTCGATAGGCGTGACGAGAGCTAGGAGTTCTGGAGTTGGTTCATCTGAAATTTCTTGTAATGATCTTTCCATTTTTATTACAAGTCAAGAAAAGGTTTTTAGACACTCATTTTTACACGGTGACAGTCATTCTTCCACCTTGAAGAGACCAGAACGATTCGCAATTGGCGAAGGTAATTGCTTCTCCCTCGGTCGGAGCTGCTGAGAACTGAAGCTGGATAGTGTTTGGGCTTGCTGTGCTAGCGGTGTTAAGCCCTCGCAGACTGAGCCGATCGTCATCAAAGACCCTGAGGTCGACAGCGGCAGAGAAGCCAGAGGCCAAGAAGGCTGCGAGAGCAGGACCTCCCTCCTTCTTCATCAAAACTTTTCTAGCAGCATCGTATGCCCTTCCAACGTTGGTTAGGGAGCAAAGCACTGGGTTGTTAGGGTAACTCTGGCCATCAATCTCATAGTTGAAGCTAGAGATCAGGTTTTGTAGGAAATCACACTTGACACCAACGGAAGTAAGACTGATTGTGGTCCTCTGGACAGTGTGAAGAGAGAGGAGGGACAAGGAGCGGTCGTTGATCTGCCAGGTCTGGGAGGTACCAGTCGTGATAGCATTGACGTACGTCTTGGTTGTCATACCACTCCAGGAGATCCCGTTCTGGGCTACGTAGGATGCGTAAGCTGCGATAGCCTCTCCAGACTCGAGAGTGTACGACGGGCAGAAGTAACGCGGGTTTGTCATCTTCAACCCAGAGTTAAGATCACCAGCAGTCCAGAGAGCCTGCTTGCCAGGGACTGCGAGGCGAATAACGATCTCAAACGCAGCTCCCATAGGGATGGCCTTCTTATCAAACGAGTGGAGGAAACCACAATCAAGCTCAAGGATACATCCGATCGAACTACCGTTGTTTACGGCAAGAACAGCTCCGGCAGTCACAGTCGTGGGGACCAACTGAACGATCGGACCTCCCTGAACTGCGTTTCGGAGATTCTGACCCTCCATGGAGATCCAGGTGTCTTGGTATGCTCGTCGGTCATTCCAACGCTCGATACGCTCAAGGAGAACACCCTGGCTTTCAATACGAATAGAATCAATCATGGTCGCACAGGACCTCTGGAGAGACATGGTCCTTACAGCCTCGTTATTGGAAAGCTCGAAGCTTAGGTAACCCCGGCTTGAATCAAGGAAGCCAGAGGCCGCCGAGACAGGGATACGGATCTCAGGAGATGAATCGTAGACAAAGCTTGATCCGTTACTCGGAGCAAAGCTACGTTCGGTACAGGAAGCGTCGACGGCCTGGACACGACGCACAGAGTAGGCCATGCTGGTTGGGATTGATGATGGGGCGGTAGTCATTTATCTAAGGTGTGAAGAAAAAATTTCACGTTTTTTCTCCTCCGATTCTACCGTCTGGAGATTTTCTCGTCTTTAACAAAGACGATGAGCAAACGTAACAAGCTCTCAACTGTTCCTCTCATCGACGGTGACTGTGGACGCAAATACGACTTCCCCTACACACCTAAGCCTCCTCTTCCGTCTCACGGTGCTATCTTCATCGTTGGCTCTCCTGGCTCTGGTAAGACTTCCTTGCTGACATCGCTTCTCCTGTCTCACAAGACCAAGAAGCATCCAAATCACCCAAAGTACTACTATCGCTACTACGATAATGTCTACGTGATCTCTGGATCGCTCCAGACGCTCCCCATCAAGGAGTTTGGACTCAAGGAGGACCATGTCTTTGACTGTTACTCAGAAGGAACGATGGAGAAGATCCTGGAGCAAGAGAAAGAAGAAGACAACGGAAACAGTCTCATCATCATTGATGACTGTATCGACTCTCTCAAGAAGAGCTCAGTCCTGACTCACACCGTCTACAACCGGAGACACATCACGCAGAACGATAAGGACAAAACGAGAGCGGGACTTAGTATCTGGGTCACATCTCAGAAATACAACATGCTTCCCCTACGGTATAGGTCAAACATGAGTCACTTAATAATCTACCCTACCAGCAATCACTCTGAGCTCAAGGCGATCAAGGATGAGCTTCTAGGTGACCTCAGTAAGGACGAGCAGGATCGCGTACTCGCAGAGGCCTGGAGTGAACCCTACAGTTTCCTGTTCGTTGATGCTTTCGGACCACAAGGGAAACGTTTATACGCCCGGTTTGACTTGATGAAGCTGGAATAACATCCCCCCTCACCCTTGGTCACGAAAACAGCTGGTGGGACAGGTCAAGAGGAAGCTGTAAGATTTTAAAGGTGGAAAGAAGGCGGATAAGTAGTGTACGGTGAGTGCTACAATTACTATAAGAATCATGACACTCACCGTACGCTAGGTTTTAGAGGTGATTACAGGCTTGCTACCTTAAAAGCACTCTGTAGCTTCTGTGTGTTCTCCAGAAGAGTCACCGACATGCTTGAAGACCAGGTCGCAAGTCATGGGAAGGTTTGGAATGGTATCTAGGTTACCATCGGGAAACAGGGCATATTTCATGTTGGGATTCGGGACTACTTTCTTGTTGACCCTGACCCGATCAGGACCGGTGATATTGAGCTTTGTAAAGCCGTGGGACTTGATGATCGAGTTGAGGAGGGATAGATAATCCCTGTGTGTAAGGTCAGTCGTCTTGTCCTTGCGTCTGTCCCGTAGACCGAATACGTTCCGCACAGAGCCTAGGTCAGCCTGGATCTTTTTGATACAGCCATCCAGAGCATGTTTTGGTATGATAGTATCCGTGTCTTGTGAGTTCCGTAGACCCAGGAGGGTACAGATGTCCAAGATCCACCTGAGCTTGACGTTCCTCGTATGTTGGAGAGCAGCTAACGAGCACTTACCGGCCTGGGCATTAAATAAGGAGTCCAGAGTGATAGAGCCGTTAAGGATTTGCTTCTCATGCCGTATGGCTAGGATCTTACTGCGTCCATAGTCGATCCAGACGTTCCAGAGCTTTGAGATGTGTGCCGGATCGATACAAAGAAATCCCTGAGTAGCAAAGCATTGGATGAAGATATACTTGTCGAGCTGGACCTTCTCATCGGCCGTGAGTTGAACCAGACCGGAGTTCCGCTTGATCCTGATGTCGTGGGCTTCGAGCGTGGTGAGATCATCGATGGCATCGAACTGGAGGTCGATGCCTTCTACTTTGAAATCAAACGCGTCATCCCCTCCTTCCTGGTCCAGCCCTGAAACGGTCATGTTAGTAGCTATCGTGTAGTTACAGGCTTCTAGATACCTGTAGAAGCATGGTCTCAGGCAGGAAACTGAGACGTTCTGTTCGAACTCGTTGTCAAGGGCAAGTTGCTTGATCGCAAGAGGTGCTGATTGGAAGGCAGCTGAATTCGACAGCAACTCGTTCTCCTTCCAGACTGATTCGGCTTCGATGACCTTGTAGTTGGTTGGAAGGACCTTGTTGACAGCGGCCGCTATGTGAAAGTATAGCTTGTTGTTGATCAGGTGTCTGACACGGTAGTGACTTTGGAAGATGTCGCTAACTAGGTTCGAAGTCTTCGCGGAGGCGGATACGAAGACATTGTGAAACCAACCAGGTTTGTCGAAGTTGATCCCTACGGTGATGGTACATGTCGTGATGATTAGGTCGGCGACCCCCCAAGTCTCATTGACTGTGCTTACGTCGGCCTTGTTGTCTCTCGTGTACAGGAGGAAAGTCTTGTCTGGGTATCTAGCCACCATCGCAGCGTGCCACCTCACCGCTCTGACTCTGGATGAGCAGAAGCAGTAGCTACGTTCTCCTCGAGCCAGACTCTCATCGATGGGAATAAGGAGAGCATCCAGTGACTTGCCAATGATCTCTATGGCTGACCGCTGGACCATGGGTGTATCGAATAGGACTAGCTCCACACGGAGCTGGTTGTTGTGGAGGAAGTTCAAAGTCTTGTTATTAAGGAACGCATCGCAGAATATGTTCTGCTTGCTACGTTGAAGTAGGTCAATGAAGGTGGAAACGTTCACGTCCAGGTTCGCCCCGTTCGTCCCCGCACACGTGTGGGCAACCAGGTTCGCCTGGCACTCGTCGACTACGATGAGGTCATACGGTGGACAGTCTTGTATGAGATGAAGAGATTCCATAGAGATGGTGAGTCTGTCATGGGTGGTAACTCCCGCCCGGTCATTTAGGTAACAGAAGAACCTATCGCCACTGGGGACTTTCATGTTGTATTCGGACGTGATCGCTCTGGCAAAGGTCTGTCTCGGACTGAGGATGAGAACACGCTCTACCCCATTGTCCTCAATGTACTGACATATCGCGGTCGTCTTTCCAGAACCTAATGAACTCCGAATCGCCAGAGTTTTGACCCCGTCAGCAAAGGCTAACTTACCAACGTACCGCTGTCCCGTGACCAGTACCTCATGGACGTAAGGACTTTCTCTGATCTCGAACAGCTTATCCACAGCTGTGTGTGGTGCTGTCTGATAGGGAAGTTTTGGGATGTACCCATCGAGTTCCATATCGAAAGAGAACGTCATCTCTTTCTGGCTCACTTTCAGAGGCACACCTGTAGCCTTCATAACAGCCTCTTCACACTCCTTCAACAATCTCGGTACGTCGATGGAATCATCCTTCTCGATCATCAACCCGTCAAAGACTAGAGAGGCAACTACGAGCCCTCTCTTGACCATGAGATCATACATGACCATGAGACAGTTGTTCTCCTGGGTAGTCATGACTAGGTTGACAACACTGCCCTCAATGTTGTACAAGGTCTTGCCATACTTGATCTTGTTGTCCGTAGAGATCTTAACAAGGTCTGGTCTCAGCTCTACGATAGCAACTAGAATCTCCCTCATGTTCTGGTAGTATGCGACAAAGCCGTCGCTCGCCTCGAATAGATTACGAACGATCTTACCATTGGTGACCTCGAGGTATGCGACCTTCGCCTCGTCACGAGAGCACCCCCTGGCGTCCATCAGGGCAGTGAGGTGTTCCTTACGATTGTCGACGTAATGTCTCACGGCTTCACAAGGGATATCATTCTCTTGACAGTAATGGAGGAGTATGCTAGGATGGCAGTTATCAAAGTCAATATCCAACAATGTATCTTGAGCGATAGTGCTACGGATCTGACGAGACATGTTCTGTAGTCCAAACCTGGTAGAAGTCCAGTAGCGACCGAAGCCATTACGTTGGACGTAGCTAGTAGGGACACAACCATCGTTCTCGATCCGTCTGTAGTAGTCGGTCAACAGCGTGATCTGAGGATCTCCTCCAATGAGTTTCCCATTAGAGTACGACTTACCAATGTCAAAGGTGGATGCATGTTCGATGATGTAGGCCAGCTTGGTACGGTCAATCTTCTCTCGAAGTTTGATGTCTCGGTTGTCTGGCGATGCCATTTGAGTAAACACAACATTTTTTGGATTCGTCTTACGGGCAGTTGACATTTTATGTTAGATTCAGATTGTTTAGAACACATTAGAAAGCATATATACTTGAAATAATCAAGTAGGATTCACCATTCGAGTCAAGTATAAGTGAGAAATCGTCATAATTCGACGATAAAAGATCTTTTATAGACGATTTCGGGCGGTTTCTCACTTATACTTGACTCGAATTCTCCGGTATACATGACATAATCATGTCAAATTGAATCCTATTGTGATCTAAATGAACGGGTTTTGACACTAAATGCTTGCTGTTAATCCTACCAGTCAAAGGTGTAAGAGATGTATGGTAACTCTACCGTTAGACGCATTCAGAGTTAAGCGATCAGGTAACCGGAACGTCTCGTGTACCCACTGCCTAGGTGTCGCCTCGGCATGGAGATCAAGGAGGAGGGATGAGGGGGAGGAGGGGGAGGAGG
>Ga0208303_1000886_pt1 | contig 12203 bp, 13 predicted proteins | sample CB_VirMetaG_2_FD_184537 | JGI IMG/M metagenome (GOLD analysis project Ga0208303, IMG submission 184537) | Freshwater to marine saline gradient viral communities from Chesapeake Bay - CB_1504_2 Viral MetaG (SPAdes) (version 4) | ecosystem: Environmental > Aquatic > Marine > Coastal | place: USA... | reverse complement strand
CGCGATTTTCACTTCAACACATCAGAGTTATACAATCCTGATGTTATTATTTATTCTTGTCTTATTGTCTTATTGTCTAAATAGATATAATAATAATAATAAAAACATACACTTAGGTGGCTTGGGTATTTAGACAAACGACTAGACAAAGCATTTCGTGTCTAAATACCCTTGCGCAGTGGATTATGCGGCACGCTTAGCACGTTCCGCCATTAGGTCGATCAGTTTCGCAGTGGCTTGTGGGTCTTTGTTCGTAACCTCTGCACCACCTGCTTCCGCGTCGTCGAGCTTCTTGTGGACCATGGCTAACAACTGTTGAACGTCTAAGTCCTTGACGATTTGAGATACGGATTGCTCGCCTTCGTACCACTTGGCTTGATCCATTAGGTAAGCGACGACCGCGTCACCATCGACAAAGTCCGCGTCTTTAATGGCTGACTTGTTGGTGACTGCAATATCCTTGTCAAAGCGTGCAAACCCATTAGCGGTTATCCACTTGACCATTTGCTTGCGGTTCATACCTGACGCGGCATTGAGTATGTCGTCAAACATACGTGGATCGCTATGCTCGTAAGCGTGTCCGGCGATTTCGCACAGAATGACGTGATACTTGTCGCGCAACGACTTGGTGTTACGTGCAAGGGTATTGATTGACTTCTTGATTGCTGATGTTTTACGCATGATAAACTCCTGATAAGGTTATGGGGTTAGGTTATGAGCACCCAGTACGGATGCGCATAATGTAAGCCCATAAAGACTTACCCAATCATATTCCCGTTAATCTGATAGGCACGCATGATTGGTTGCGTATAGCCGCGTAAGGCGGTTTCCTATCCTCAGAGGGATTACACCGAGCGAAACAAGTCATTAGCAGTTATTAACTGCACAAGATTTTCCGACGTTACTCGAACTGCACCCAATCATATTGCTATTTCATGGGCGTGCATGCGTGATTCCCCGTTACTATTCGCGTGTTCGATCAATCAACAGCTTAAGAGCAAGCTAATATCAAAAACACTAGGGGCGAGCACATGCATCGCGTGGCGGTAAGGGTGGCACCCGTCGATCTTAAGCTATGTTAGCCGCGTCGGTCAGTCCCTACACCTATGGCGGCACGTAAACAGTGGGGGGGAGGGACCGATGGGGGGCCGGGGGGCCACCAGCCCTTAGGTATCACGTATACCGCAACCCAAAATTTGACCCTTTTTAACCACACAACTCCTTATCAGCTTAATCTTTTAGTCGTTGCGCTGTGCCCGGCAGCAGACCTGCGGCGACGGTTTACATTTATTGACTTGTATGTGTTCACGCGTTAGCATCTGACACCATGAGCAAACAACTGTACAAAGCAATTGACCCTAATCAGGTAGACAAACCCATCTTGTCTCCAGCAGATATGTTGGCGATTGAAGAAGACCCGTCCAAAATGGAGACGGTAGCCCGAATGCTGGGTGCAGTTAACCTCGATAACTTGTTTAGACACATGCAAAACCCCTCAATCAACCCAATGGCCCGGATTGAGTTCCAAAAAATGCTGAATAAGCTCGGCAAACTGGAACCGGATACCAAAGCGGACAACATCGGTGGTGGACCACAGGTCATAATCAACATCACCCGCGCTAAGGACCGAGACGAAGCCATTACTATCGAAGGTCAGGCGCTCGACGATGCTACATGAAGTTAATTTTGAGGTTATCCGAAGCCTAGACGACTTTTTTTACTCGGAAAAATTCATATCCCTAGCTATTGGGCCGGTCGGATCGACTAAAACGACTGCCGGTATTATGAAAATCATGCACCATGCGGCACAGATGGCCCCGTGTAAGGACGGTATTAGACGTTCTAGGACCATTTGGGTACGAAATACGCGTGAGCAGCTGCGAGATACGTCCATTCCGGACTTCCTCAAGTGGATTCCCGACGGTGTAATGGGTTCATTCCTCAAAACTGAGTACAAATTCGTCATAAAAATAGGCGATATTGAGTGCGAAGTGCTGTTTCGAGGGCTAGATGACGCCAATGACGTGCGAAGATTGCTGTCATTACAGGCTAGTTTCATCATATTTGACGAGTTTAGAGAGATTCACCCCGACATTTACAACGCTGCACAAGGCCGAGTAGGTCGCTACCCAGACAAAATGATGAATGGGGTAGGGTGCGTCACTGACGAAGGCAAATCCAATATGCACATCTGGGGGATGACAAACCCACCGGATATGGACACCTTTTGGGAAACTTTGCTGACTGAGCCGCCTGAGAACGTTCACGTAACGTTACAGCCCAGCGGTCTGTCCCCCGAAGCTGACTGGACACAGTTCCTGCCAGATGATTACTACGATAACCTCGCTAAAGGTAAGACAGAAGACTGGATCGACGTGTATATCAACGCGAAGTTCGGTAAATCATTGTCTGGTCTACCGGTGTTCCGTTCGTTTGACAGAGACGTGCACGTTGCGAAGGCTCCGATGAAACCTATGTTCTCTGACGACCCGCTGATAATCGGTGTCGACGCAGGGTTAACTCCGGCGGCGGTGATTGGGCAGGTAGCGTACGATGGGCGCTTGATCGTTTATGATGCTAAAATATCTGACGGTATGGGCGCGTTACGGTTCGTACGAGAAGTGATAAAACCTCTACTTGTTAACAAGTTCCCCGGACGACGCTCGATGATTATTATTGACCCGGCAGCATTTCAGCGTGCTCAGACAGACGAGCGTACTGTGGCAGACATCTGGCGCAACGAAGGCTTTATGGTCAAGAGCGCTAAGACAAACTCAGTGGCCGCTAGGATCGCAGCGGTCGATAGGTTTATGACACGCGTCGTCGATGGTAAGCACGGCGTAGTGATAGACCCTGAAAGTGCGCTGCCACTCGTGCAGGCACTAGCGGGCAAGTACCGCTACAAAATAAACACGAAAGGCGTACGGGACGAGAGTCCTGAAAAATCGCACCCATGGTCAGACGTAGCTGACGCATTTCAGTATATGTGTCTTCACGCGGATGGCGGAGAGACATTTGGCGGGATGGCTATGATGGACGAACGCAGGGAGGTCGTAAAGGTCTCTTCACGCGGTTGGACGTAAAGTGTTGACCTGTTAACAGATAGACGCTATTGTATCTATAGTATCGCACATGTGAGATAATATTTAATGGCACTAGGTTCGCAGCTTATTCCTGTTGCGCGTGCCTCTGACCTAGAGGCCGCTGCGCAGAGAGAGTCCGCTGAAAAGCAGATGACTCCAATGATACAGGGTTTGGCATCGCATGTCCGCCGTCGGTGGGAAGTGATGCGTGACCATAAGCGTACGTCAATCGAAGACCGGTTGTCTGCGTGCGTTCGTGCGAGGAATATGCAGTATGACCCAGCCAAGATGGCAGAGATACGTGAGCAAGGCGGCTCAGAAATTTTTATGGGCATCGTCAGCACTAAGTGCCGGACTGCTACTGCTTGGTTGCGAGATACACTTCTAGGCACTGGGTCAGACAAGCCTTGGACAATTTCCGCTACTCCTATCCCCGAAGTTCCGCCCGAAGTCGCGGCAAACCTACAACGCATTATGGCGGCAAACCTTCAGCAGTACTACGCTGCGGGTAATCAGCCGTTAGACCCCATGGAGCTTAGAGAACTCGCAGCCGGTATGAAAGATACTGCTACGCGATCTATGAAGCATGAGGCCGAAAAACGCGTTGACCGTATGGAACTCAAGATGGAAGACCAGCTCACAGAGGGCGGCTGGGTAAAAGCTCTCTACGAATTTACGAACGATCTCGCGACGTTCCCGTTTGCTGTTCTAAAGGGTCCGATACCCCGCAAACGAAAAGCTATGAAGTATGTTAAAGGCGGTTTATCCGCAGTTGACGTACTCCGTGACGAGTGGGAACGCGTAGACCCCTACAAATTCTTCTGGGCACCATGGGGCGATGATATACAGAACATGCCCGTTATGGAGCTACATCACTTAACACGTGAAGACCTTGAAGCGATGATCGGTGTTGAAGGCTACGATGAATCAGCTATTCGTACACTCCTCGCTAACTTCGGTGCAGGCGGGTTCGAGTGGTTAGAGCACTACGATAGCGAGATGGAAGACGTAACAGATAAGAATTTTGATGACGCCAGTAGTGACGTTATCGCGGCTTTACAGTTATGGGACTCTATTCCCGGCAAATTGCTAATCGAATGGGGTTTGTCAGAGGACGAGGTTGAAGACGCTCACCTGTCTTACCCGTGCGAAGTTTGGATGATTAACAACATCGTTGTTAAAGCTGTCCTAAATTACGACCCTCTAGGGCGTAAACCTTATTACCTCACTTCTTTCGAGAAGGTTCCCGGTCGTATAGATGGGAACGGGGTAGCCGACCTGACTATTGATGCGCAGAACATGTGCAACGCCGCCGCCCGTGCGTTGGCAAACAATATGGGCATTTCATCTGGCCCACAGGTTGGCGTAAACGTAAGTCGTCTCCCAGCGGGGGAAGACATTACTCAGATGTACCCATGGAAGATATGGCAGTTTAAATCGTCAGAGTATGGCGATGCTTCTGCTCCTATGCAGTTCTTCCAACCAAATTCTAACGCAGGTGAGTTAATGGCTGTGTTCGAGAAGTTCATGGAACTTGCGGACGAAGTGTCAGGCATCCCTCGTTATATGACAGGCCAGCATGTTCCGGGCGCAGGACGTACGTCGTCCGGTCTGTCTATGCTTATTTCTAACGCAGGCAAGAGCATAAAGCAGGTTATCGGTAACGTTGATTTTGATGTGATAACCCCAATGCTAGAGCGCCAGTACCAGCGTAACCTACGGTACTCGGAAGATCAGGACTTAATTGGTGATGTACAAATTGTTGCACGAGGCGCGATGTCGCTTGTCGTCAAAGAAGCTGAGGCTGTCCGTAAAAATGAGTTCCTCCGTCTTATTCTGGAGAGTCCTGTTGCGCAAGAAATTGTTGGACCTGCGGGTACGGCTGAACTCATGCGGGATTTGGCCGGTAATCTTAACACCAATGTTGACCGTCTTGTCCCTAGCAGAGAGGATATTGAAAAGCGGCAAACCGAGCAGCAGCAGCAAATGATGATGATGCAGCAGCAGCAGGCAGCTACCCAAGGCCCAGCTAATTTACAAGAAGACGGAACAGAAAAAGGGGGTCGGCAGGACAACTTTATAAGCCCGCGCCCTAATGGACGTTAATGTGTCTATCTGTTGACACGTTAACATATATGATATACTTTTAAGATATGATTGACTTAAACAATGTAGATAAACAAGCCATTACAGCCCTGACTAGGCTGAGAGAACCCGGCAATGACGCATTATTTAGGTTACTGGAGGCTGAATTAGAAACCTCCAAGCAGAAGCTAGTACACGCAGTCGACATGGTCCAAGTCCACCGATTGCAAGGACGAGCGGAAGCATTTGAAGATTTACTGAACGCCGTCATAGACGCGCCGAAGGTAGAAAAACGCGCTTATGCGCAAAATACGTGAAGCACACCATAACGGGAACAGCATACCCACGGGACGCTAGGAACAGAGTTGGTGCTTTAAGGAGAGAAACATGGCATTGCCAAGACAGGTGCAAGCTCAGCTTGCTGAAGTGGAAGAACTAGAGAAAACGCTAAACGCCCAAACGGAAGCACCAAAGAAAAAGAAGGCAAAAGAGCCTAAAGTTTCAGAGGTAACACCCGAGGATACCGAGGCAGAAGTACCAGTTGAAGCGGAAGCAGCAGTAGAACCTGAAGACGCAAAGCCAGCTGACACGTCACCGACGGACGTAGCGGACGAATTTGAGCAGAAGTACAAAACCCTACGCGGGAAGTACGATGCTGAAGTCCCTCGCTTGCACTCGCAAGTTAAGGACTTAACGGCTAAACTGAACAACCTCTCTGAGAGTTTGGCAGCGAAGCCCAAAGAGCCGACGAAGCCGAAGGAGAAAGTCAGTTATGTGACCGATGAAGATCGAGCCGAATTTGGTGAAGAACTGATAGGCGTTCAGCGTCGTGTTGCGCAGGAAGTGTCTCAAGAATATGAGGGACGTTTTGAGCAGCAAAGCGCGATTATCGAACAGCTTCAGAAACAACTGAAGTTAACAGGTAATCAGGTTGGAGAGATGAGTTTTTCTCAGAAACTGTCCCAGATAGTTCCTGATTTTGCTAGTATCGACAATGATGAACGTTGGGTAGAGTGGTTAAACGAGTATGATCCCATGCTGCGTGGCCCTCGCCGAGATCAGGCGGCACAGGCGTTTAATAATGGAGACGCTGAAGCAGTAGCACATTACGTGAAACTGTGGAAAGAATCTCTAGGGCCAGATGTGCCACAAGAGCGTCAGAATCGCCAAGCCGAACTCGAGAAACAGGTTGCGCCTAATCGTTCAGCGAATTCCGCGACAACGAAGAGTGTAGGAAAAGACGCTAAATTTTACTCTGAAAGAGAAATTGCAGCTGCTTGGAACAAAATACGCACTTTGAATACGCGGCATAAGTACGATGAAGCCACAAAACTTGAAGCAGATATAACAACTGCGTATCTTGAAGGCCGTGTACGAGCGTAAACGTGTTAACAAGTAAGCAGCTGTTAGTAACCAACTTAAACTAATAGGAGGCCAATTATGGCTGCTGTATTCCCCGTCGTAGGCTCAGGCTCATTCGACACAAACCCGTCTTATTCGGGTGCATTTATTCCACAACTGTGGTCTAACAAACTCAACGCTAAGTTCTACGCGAACACCATGATGACTGAAATCGCCAACACTGATTGGGAAGGCGAGATCAAAAACCAAGGTGATACCATTCGTATCCGTACTGCTCCGTCGATCACGATCAACGATTACGCAGGCGCTGGAACTACCCTTTCCTCTGAAGTCCCTACTCCGATCTTCCTTGATATGCAGATCAACAAGGGTAAATACTTCAGCGTACAGGTAAACGACGTACTTGCTCATCAAGCCGATATGGACATGATGAACATGTTTACGGACGACGCTGCTAAGCAGTTGAAGATCAACATTGAAAACGAATGTTTCTTTAACTGGTTCGTAACTGAAGGTGCTAACTCAAGCAACACTGGCGCAACTGCCGGTGCTTTGTCTGCTGAGTACAACCTAGGTACTGACGTTGCTCCTATCGACCAAGCTACTCCTAAGAACGTATTAGACGCGATCCTTCGTATGTCTGCTGCTCTTGACGAGCAAAACGTTCCAGAAGAGGGCCGTTGGTTGATCCTGTCGCCTTTCGACCGCCAGTTGCTTATGCAAACTGACATCGCTCAGGCGTACTTCACAGGAGATGCTTCAAGCACTATCCGTACTGGTAAGATCGGTATGCTAGATCGCTTTGAAGTTTACGTTTCTAACCTTCTCCCTAAGGGCGCTGCTGCTAAAGCATTGGTTCCGGGTCTAGCCGCTACTTCAGGCGGTGCTACTGTAACAAACGCTAAGAACCGTCGTATGATGGTTGCTGGCACGAAGAGCGCTTGTGCGTTCGCGTCACAGATCAGCAAGACTGAGCCATTACGTAATCAAACTGACTTTGGAGACATCGTCAGGGGTCTAGCCGTTTATGGCCGCAAGGTCATTAAGCCTGAGGCTTTGGTTACTACTATTGTTGGCGCTGCGTCTTAATAGCCTTTGAGGGGGGGTTCGCCCCCCTTCTTTTAACGTAGGAGGTTATTATGGAAGTATTTCAGTTTATTAACGCCGTAGGAGCAGAGGTTGTTGCTAACAAAGCAGTAGCTAAAGTCGACGGTTCACGCGTGGTTGTAGCCCAAGTAATCGGCGACAAGATGGTTCTAACCGCCGAAGGCGAAGAGATGGCTAAGACTATAAAGCCTACTCCTGCACCTAAAGCGACGAGTTCCAAGTCAAAGACCGCTGAGACTACTCCTGCACCCAAATCCAGCGAATAGGGGGTAACGGATGTCTACCGTAAAAGTCACGGACATTATTAGACGAGTAGAGGATGTCCTTCAGGACACCAATATTCGATGGCCGCGTACGGAATTGCAGAACTGGATGAACGAGTCTTATCTCGCCATTACTCTCGCACGTCCTGACGCAAACGCCAAAGCTGGTACATTTACATGTGCCGTAGGTACGCGACAAACGCTGACCAAGACAGGCGGCGGCGGTTATCCATCCGCACTACGCCTCTTAGATGTAACGCGTAACTTAGCCAGCACTTCAGGGTATAAGGTAATTCGCCTTGTTGCTCGTAGTGTTCTGGACGATCAGCGTCCTGCATGGCACGCTGAGACTGGTACGACAGCTATCCAGCACTTCACGTTTGACCCACGCCAACCGAAAGAGTTCTTTGTCTATCCACCGGCTACAGCAGCCGCTGAGATTGAAGTTGTTTACACGGATTCTCCGGGCGCAACTGCACTGACAGAGTCTCAACTCGATCCGGCAGGTTCAGACACAACAGTTATTTTGTTGGACGACATTTATATGTCTCCGATGATAGACTGGATTCTGTATAGAGCGTACTCGAAAGACGCTGAATACGGTGCCAACGAGCAACGTGCGCAGGCGGCATATGGTGCGTTTAACGCAGCTCTGACCACTAAAAACCAAGTAGACTCGGCGGTATCACCCGCTAACATGAGTTCGGTGACTTAATATGGCAGTAGCATGGGCTAACTTCCTTCCGTACGTTCAGCCCATTCTTCCGGGCTGCCCGGAAATAATCATCGAATCTCATCTGCAAGAAGCCGCAGCGGAGTTTTGCGCCGTAAGTAATATATGGCGTTATGATATTGATAAGGACTACACCAGTAAAAATACGGGTGAGTACGAGATCGAAGTTCCTACCCGTTCCGTTCTGGAGGACATATTAGTCCTATATGTTAACGGACAGCCAATCCACCGAGTATCAGACCGCCATTTCGATTTACCCAGTGGGGCTGAAAACGGACGCCCCATGTCTTTTAGTATCTACCAAGACGCGCAAATAAGGTTCTACCCAACCCCCGACGGCAAGTACGAGTTCGAGGGAACAGGTGTTATTAAACCTTCTTTGTCAGCAACAGGCGTAGAAGACTTTATCTTTGAGACGCATGGGCGATCTATCGCTTGTGGAGCTATCTACCGACTGGCGATAATTCCGGGCAAGGAATGGACCAATCCTGAACTTGCCGCTTACTATAAATCAGAATTCTACAAACACGCCACAGACGCGAAAGGACGTGACACACGTCGCGCTAGTCTCCGCGCTAAAATGGTTGGGTTTGACAAAGCCAGCGTTCGCAGGGGGATTTAATGGCTCAGGTATTTAAGTACGTACAGGGCGATACAGGCCCGCAAATACGTGTAACGCTAACAAACGAAGACGATAACGCACCGGTTGATCTAACCAGTGCAACAGTGACGCTGCACTTCCGCGAGGCGGGAGCAGAAAGCGTTCTATTTTCTCGAGCATTTTTTATTAACCCCGATACAGCGTCTAACGGTGTCGCGGTTCTTCAGTGGGCAACAGACGACCTCGAAGTCGACGCTGGAACCTACGAAGGTGAAATTGAAGTTGTTCGGAGTAGCGGTGTTCGTGAAACCCTCTTCGACAAACTGAAGTTTAAAATCCGGGAGGACTTCGCGTGAAGTTAAAGTCTGTCGAGCTTGTTAATGCGTTGTCTGCTACGTTTGAGCAGCTAAACGTACTTACGCAAACTTCGGTAAACATTAACCAGAACGTGGTTACAGCAGAGCAGGGCAACTTTGTTCTGTTCGCTGCATTCCTAGACGTATTCCATATTTCAGATGGTAGTCGACCGTCTGACCAGATTATTTTTGACTTCTTTAAACCGCTTGTCGACGACGCTGCCATAGCAGATGTTGCGTCCAAAGGGGTGATTAAAGCGTTTAACGACGCTGGTTACCTCACAGACAGCGAGCGGCTCCAGTTTGCCAAAAACACTTTCGAGACGATCACGACCAGCGACCCGTACTATTTTGAGTTCGCTAAGGCTCTGAACGACAGTGTTTCGAGTATCGGTGACGAAGCGTTGCTGTTCGCTAAGAAAGTTCAAGGTGATGCCATTGGCGCATCCGAGACGATTTCTCTAAATTCTGTGCTAGGCAAGGCTGACACCTCTACCGCACTCGATGAACCTGCACTAACCGTGAGCAAACCTTTACTAGATGACTCTGCGGTTATTGATGCGCACACACTAGCGTTTGCAAAGATACTGGCCGACCAAGTGGCGAGTGCAGAAGACTACGTTACAATCTTTACTAAGAAGGCTTCCGACGAGGTTGTTGCGTCACTAGACCTACTCCAGAAGAACTTTGGAACGGCTTTTGACGATGCAACGTCTCTGTCTGAAGCGCATTCTATCGCAACGAGTAAACCCATTAGTGAGTTAATCGCTAGTGCTGGAGACCAAGCATTTCTATTTGCTAAAAAGGTCTCAACAGAAGCTATCGGCGTAATTGACGATGATGTCATAGCCTTCGCTAAAGCCCTTTCTGACCACGGGTTTATATCCGAGGCCATTGATACTCTTACAATGGGAAAAGTGCTTACAGAGGCTCCAGCTGCGTCTGATGCAATTAACTCGAAGGTAAGTACAAAACAGCTTAGTGACACAGTTAGTTTTACAGACGATGTCGACGGTTCTGCATCTATTCTTGATGACCAAGAGATGCAGTTCCAGAAAATTAGAACAGACATCGCGGCTGCGATTGATGTGTTTGAACGTCAGGTCGACTTTGATAGGGCGTTTGCCGATACAAGTGGTGTCGTTGATAATGACCTTCTGGCTATAGGGAAGACACTATCTGAAGCGCCAAGTGCGTCCGAAATTTTAAATATGGTTACAGGTAAGCAGTTATATGATATACCTGTAGCAACCGAAACTCTGGCTAAGTCTCTTGTGAGACAATTAACAGACAGCGCCCTTTTTGGAGACGCGACAGTAGTATCACCTAACAAGGTGGTACTTGATTTGACCTCGAGCACCGACGCGGGGACATTGAGGAGTCAGGGGTACTCTGACTTTACCTACTTTAAGGAAGACTTTGTCGGAGCTTCCACTACGTTCTGAAGGAGATCGTTATGATTAACGAAAACTTGAAGCTCTCCGGCCAGCTTAACATAGTCCTGAAGGACAAGGCCGGAAACGTCAAAGACTCGCGAGATTTAAAAAACCTCGTCGTAAATGCTGGACTAGCGTATATCGCGTCACGCATGAAGGACACCACTAAAGGTGCGATGTCTCACATGGCTCTGGGGTCGGGTACTACTACCGCCGCAGCAAGCCAAACTGATCTTGTGACAATCTTGGGGTCGCGTGAAGCACTAGACTCCACGGCTATTGCTGGGTCGAACAGCGAGAAAGTTGTTTACGAGGCTTCGTTTGAAGCCGGAGACGCAACTGGTGCGGTAACTGAGGCCGGAATCTTCAACGCAGCTACCGGCGGTGACATGCTATGTCGCACAAAGTTTAATGTGGTCAACAAGGCCGCAGACGACACGATGTCCGTGACTTGGACCATCACTCTGTCTGCATCTTAAAACGTTAGGGGTGTAATCAATGACAACGATAACTACACGCGCTGGTAAGGGTTCGCCCCTAACTAATACTGAAGTCGATGACAACTTTTCGAACCTCAACAGCGCAAAATACGAGAGCGGGGCTTCCCCGACTTTTGGCAGCACCATTCTTACTACAGCCGATACCGTTAATTTGACGTTAGACGGTGCGTCTGCGAACTCGAAAAATATATATTTTAAAGGTGACAGTAGCGCGCAGAGGGGGCGTATAGCGTCGATCGGAACGTCTCTGTACTTCCAGCTTACGGTCGCCACTAACTATTTAACTATAAACCCCGGTTCGACGGTCATTAACGACTCTAGTGTCGACCACGACTTCCGCGTTGAGTCTAACGACAACGCTAACATGCTGTTTGTTGATGGCGGTGCTAACCATGTAAACATTGGTACGCCTACGGATTACGGAAGTACCTTTAACGTAGGTGGTAATACCGCTCTAAACAGAGGTACTAACGGTGCTACTACTGCGTCAGGTGCAACGCTTAGTATTCAAGGTACAGGCAATTTTAACTCAAATTACTTCGGCTCAAGCCTAGCCACTGTTGCTATTCGTTCTAATGAACCTGCAAACAATAGTTGGAATCCTACCCTACACATAACGACTATCCGTCAGTCTTTAGGCACTAATCAAAATTCTAACGGTGGTATTGGTTTCAGTA
>Ga0208303_1000885_pt1 | contig 12209 bp, 17 predicted proteins | sample CB_VirMetaG_2_FD_184537 | JGI IMG/M metagenome (GOLD analysis project Ga0208303, IMG submission 184537) | Freshwater to marine saline gradient viral communities from Chesapeake Bay - CB_1504_2 Viral MetaG (SPAdes) (version 4) | ecosystem: Environmental > Aquatic > Marine > Coastal | place: USA... | reverse complement strand
AAAGACTTGTTATGAATCAGTTTCCTAATTACACATTATATAAACCACAAAATCAAAAAGAATGCGACGAGACAATAAGCATAATCCTTTCGAAGCGAAAAGGTTAGCAAGACAAAAATATGCTGAGCGTCAAATCGATAAATGGTGGAAATGGAGTTGGGAACAACGCGGCAAAATAAAATATAAAGAGTTAATAGAAATACAAGATAAATATGGCATCAAATGTTATTGATTATGTTTTAGAAAAATACCCTAAAACATTTAAAAACAAACAAATATTAGTAGAAGAAAATGATGTGTGTTATTTTGTGTCTACAAATAAAGACGAATCACCTTTAATATTAAGTAAAAAGATATGAATAAATCATGGAGTTTATCGTTTGGATTTTATCCAGGCGTATTGTTAGGAATTAGATCCTATCACGAAGAGCAGCAAACTACGCACGTATTATATATACCATTTATTGACTTAGCACTAGAAATTTTTGATTAATGGGATTATTTAACGAACGTATAGCATATAAACCTTTTGAGTATCCAGATTACTATACTGAAGGTTGGTTGAAACAAGCACAAGCATTTTGGTTACATACAGAAATACCAATGCAAAGTGATATTAAAGATTGGAAAGAAAAATTAAATGATAAGGAAAAGAATTTGGTCGGGAATATACTACTCGGCTTTGCACAGACGGAGTGCGCGGTTTCTGATTACTGGACACAGAAGGTAGTTAGTTGGTTTCCGAAGCACGAGATACAACAAATGGCAATGATGTTTGGTTCGCAAGAAACAATACATGCAGTTGCATATAGTTATTTAAATGAAACATTAAAATTAGAAGATTATGAAGCGTTTTTGCACGAGCCTGCTACCGCACAGAGATTTGATAATTTGGTTGCTTATGACGGTACAAGCACTGTTGGTATTGGTAAGTCACTTGCCGTATTTTCTGCTTTCGCAGAGGGCGTTAGTTTGTATTCAGCTTTTGCTGTTTTATATAGCTTCCAGTTACGTAATTTACTCAAGGGTATTGGACAGCAAATGAAATGGAGTGTAAGAGATGAAAGCTTACACAGTAAAATGGGTTGCAAGTTATTCAGACATATGTGTGAAGAAGACAACCAATTGTTAAACTTATGTAAAAAAGATATTATAGCTGCAGCAGAAGTTATGGTTGATCTTGAAGTTAAATATATAAAAAAAATGTTTGAGATGGGTGACGTCGAAGGCATTAAAGCAAATGACTTAATACATTTTATAAAGAAAAGAGCAAATGAAAAACTGGTTGAATTGGGTTACACTGACTTGGGAAAATATTTCCCTTATGACGAACTGGCAGCGAGTAATCTTGATTGGTTCTATCATCTTACCGGCGGGGTCACTCATACTGATTTTTTCGCGATACGGCCAACAGATTATAGTAAAGCTAATGAAGGCGAAGACTTTGAAGACATTTGGTAATTGGTGTAAAGTTTATGAAAAAGGTATTAACCTTAATCTAGACATAACAGAAGATGACATAAAAAAAGATTTATATGAAAGGACAAAAAAGTAGCAGAGTTGATTTGCTAGAAAAGAAAATACAAGCTTTAATAAAGGTTGTACAACAGCTATTAGATGAAAATGCTTATCTAAAAGATTTAGCGGTAGGAACATTAGAAACAATTAAATTAATGCCTGATTATGAAGAAGCAATCGAGAAGCTTAAAGCGGAGATGGTTAGAAAGTCTAGTGAGACAGAAAAGACTAAGCCCGTGGAAGAGACTAGCAACTAGAACAGGTTATATGGGTGCTGGATTTTTAATTGCAGCACAATGGACTATAGAACCTAAGTTATATATAATAGGTTTTATATGTGTAATGGTACAAACAGCTTCAAGAAAACAATGGAACCTTGTAGCTTTAAATATGAACGGATTAATTGCATGGATAACACACTTAACTAATTAATATGTGGAACGATGAATGGAAAAAAGGAGAAGATTACCCAGCTTGGGGTAATACAGATGTTTATAAAAAAACAATATCTGGTGGATATTTATTACAAGATGAAACACCTCGTGATGCGTATATGCGCGTTGCTAAAACAATTGCTAGACGATTATATAAACCTGAAATGGCTCAAACCTTTTTTGATTATATTTGGAATGGCTGGCTATGCTTGGCTAGCCCTGTATTATCCAACACAGGTACTGATCGCGGTTTACCTATCAGCTGTTTTGGCATTGATGTTGCGGATTCGATTCAAGATATAGGTAGTAAAAACTTAGAGATGATGCTACTCGCTAAGCACGGCGGTGGAGTTGGTATCGGAATTAACATGATTAGACCCGCCGGCGCTAAAATAACAGGAAATGGAACAAGTGATGGCGTTGTCCCCTTCTGCAAAATCTATGACTCGACGATTCTTGCAACTAATCAGGGATCTGTCAGAAGAGGAGCTGCTTCAGTTAACATTAACATTGAACACGATGATTTTGAAGAGTGGCTTGAAATCAGAGAACCTAAAGGCGACGTCAATAGACAATCGCTTAATTTACACCAATGCGCAGTTGTTGGTGACAAGTTTATGCGTAAGCTTGAACAAGGAGATCCGGAAGCTAGAACTAGATGGAGTAAACTTCTTAGAAAACGAAAAGCAACTGGAGAACCGTATGTATTATTTAAAGGCAACACTAACAAAGCAAATCCAAAAGCATATAAATCAAACGGACTGAAAGTTCACATGACAAATATATGTTCAGAGATTACATTACATACAGATGAAAATCATAGTTTTGTTTGTTGTTTATCATCTTTAAATTTAGCAAAATATGAAGAATGGAAAGGTACAAATCTTATATACGACGCCATATGGTTTCTTGACGGCGTTATGGAGGAATTTATTCAAAGAGCTAAAGGACTGCGAGGTTTTGAAAATGCCGTTCGCAGTGCTACAAAAGGACGAGCACTTGGGTTGGGTGTACTCGGATGGCACACCTATCTCCAAGAAAAAGCTATTCCTTTTGAAGGTTTGCTTGCTCAGTTTGAGACTAGGAAAATATTTTCGCAGATTAAAATTGAAAGTGAAAGAGCTTCCAGAGTCTTGGCCGAAACTTACGGTGAGCCTTTATGGTGTGTTGGTACTGGCTACCGCAATACTCACCTTCGTGCTATTGCGCCTACTGTATCTAATAGTAAGCTTAGTGGTAATGTTTCAGCAGGTATAGAACCTTGGGCTGCAAACGTATTTACAGAGCAATCAGCTAAAGGAACGTTTATAAGAAAAAATCCTACATTATTAAAATTATTTAGAAAACTTAAAATCAATACAAATGAAACTTGGGATAAAATTCTCTCAGACGGTGGTAGCGTTCAAGGTTTATCTGAGCTTGATGGTGTTGTGGTTGGACCTCACGACATACCGGCTAAAGAAATATTTAAAACGTTTAAAGAGATTAATCAGTTAGAACTAGTTAATCAAGCTGGTATACGTCAGCAATATATAGATCAATCAGTAAGTTTAAACCTTGCTTTTCCTAGTGTAGCATCACCTAAATGGATTAATCAAGTCCATATGCAAGCATGGAAAAACGGTATTAAAACTTTATATTATACTCGTACCGAGTCTGTATTAAGAGGTGATATAGCTCAACAAGCAATGAGTGAAGACTGTATAGCCTGTGACGGATAAAAACAATGAAGGGGACCTCGTTTGAGATCCCCTTCGGTTACAGGAACTTTTGGGTATGGTACGCCCAGTTATCTTTGTTCCTTATTTTGTTTGACTTCCTAAAGAAGATATCATTGCAAGATCATCCGCATGCTTCTGCACTAATTTTCCTGTGCGTGTGTTAAGTGCGTTTTTAGCTCTATTTAAAACGTTTCGCACAACACTCATACCTCCTTTACCAAGATGAAATCCAGCTTTACCAATAATTACACCTGGATTAGCTAAAGCTAGAGTTAATTCATTAAATTCATTTATGTTACCTAATGCCATTTTTCTTTTTGGAGGCAAAACGTTGTTTTCTTTTTTTAATTTCTTAAGTGTAGCTTTTATTTCTTCTAATCTATTAAAGTGATGTCCCATTAATTTTTAAGTTTAATAACATAAGGTCCTTTTTCATCTACTTTTACAGGACTATAGTCTTGAACTGAAAGTTGTGGATAATTTTTAGGCTTATCACCTGACTGTTTAAATTTAGCTTCAAGATCATCTTCACTTATTAAGTCTCCTTTTTTATAAGACTTTGATACTCTTATTTTATTTCCAGTAGTGCTACCTCTACTAGGTTTGTCTTCTTGATGAAAAGGACTTTTTGCCATAAAAGGACTTGAAAATATACTACTCATAATATTTATTTTTTACAAACACATTCTGCAACTGGACAGTCTGCTACATTAATAATTAATTTTGAAACTAGCCAGTTCCATTTACAGCAACATTTACACCAGAATGCTTGTATTGCTAATCCCCATTTTACTAATAATTTTCCCATAATTAATCTTTATCTTTGTTTTTATCTTTTTTTCTTTTTATTACGCCGTCAACGCATTCATATTCTCCTTTTTCTTTTAGCTCTCTTGCAGCTGCTTCTGTTCCTGCTCTAGTATCTTTAGTTAAACTTTTAGACTTCATTCTGTCTGCCTCCCATTTATCCCAAGCTACTTGACATTTATCTTGATAGAACGGTGAATTACTTTTCATTATTTTTTAGATTTATGTTTGTTACAAAAGTTTCTAGCAGCTTCTTTGCTACCAAAACCCCATTTTTTTAATGCCATTTTTAATTTAGTTGGTTCGCCTTTAGCGTCTTTTAAAGCACCAGCCATACCTGCAAATCTACAAGCAAATGATACTCGGCGCTTACCTGTACCAGATGTTTGTCTATCTCCAAGAGTTTTACCAGTTTCTTTCTTATGCTCAGCACGCATTTTTCTATTCTGCTTTTCATAAGCAGCTTCTTTTATTTTAAGTGGTGAATTCATATTTATTAATCTTTTACTTTTCCGTCAGGTAAATATTTTTTTAACCTATCTAGTATTCTAGTACTAGTGTTTGTAGAGAATAAAGATCCAAGTGAACCTACAAAATTATTAGTAGCATCTTCTACAGATTCTAAAATAGGCCTACCTTCTTTTATATTTTGAGCCTCATGAACTAAACCACCTACATTAGATCCAATTACACCAATAGCTCTACCTAAAGATGTTTTACCAAGCGAACCTAGCTTTTCTCTTATAGACCTAGATAATTGATCCCCGCCCATATAATGTCTTGCGGTATCGCCATGCTCAAAACTATTTTGGTCCTCCATAAGTCCGTCTTTATCGGGTTTAATACCTAAATATTCATCGGTTCTTTGCCTAGCTTTTTCTTCAGGAAAACCTAAAAACTCATCAGACTTATATTCTATATCTGAAAGAATATTACGTTGATTTTGACCAGTTGGATCTTGTTGTTTAAACGGGCTTGCGCTTATAAATTTTTTAGAAAACTTACTCATATTAATATGTCCAAATTATATTTTGTGATTTATCTTTGTCAGTGTCTACATGTATAAAACTACTAGCAACACCTATTCTTTTAAAGCCAGCTTGCATAAAAGCGTTTAGCATATCAAATCTATCACCAGAGCTTTTGCAGCTTATATCTGCCGCGAGACCTAGCATATGAGAAGAGTTTTTAACTCCGCCAATTTTAGCATTGTATTTTTTAGTTCTATATCCTGAGTTTACACGCATAGGTTTACCGTATAATTCACGAGCATTGTCTAGCATTTCTAAAAAACATTCGTCCATTATACTTCCACTTCCTGGTTTATCAGGAGAATCAAACTCTTTGTGTGTAAAGTATTTCATTATTCTTCTTTTTTAATATTTTTCCATTTAGATAAAGTATAGCCTATAGTAACTAACAATAAAAATATTTTTAAACCGTCTTCGATTTGTGTAAATGTTGTTACGCCTAACGTCCCTGCGTTCATTGCGTATAATTTAATATCTGATATACTCATTATTCTCCGCATTTTTTAGATGGATCACCAACCTGTCTCCAGTCTTGTTCTAACCAAGTTTTTAAACTACCGCCACTGCTTGTACCACTAACGTTGCTTTTACTAGATCTTTTGTATTTACCAGCTTTACCTGCTGCTCGTTTGGCATTAATAACCTTTTGTCTTTCTTCTTTACTCATGCTAGCTATTTTAGCTTTAGGTAAACAAACTTTAGTAGTACCGCCACCTTTAGTACCTTTTTCAAATGGTGAAGTTCTTAATTTTTCAGCGTGAGTAAGCCCAACTTTGTTACCATCTCCTCTACCAGATATAGCTGCAGTTCTATTACGCATTTTATTCCAAGGCTTTGAGTGCATAACAGTAGCCGCACAGTGTAGCATTGGTGTTTTTGAATTTTGATTATAAGCCATTTAACATTTTCCTTTTTTCTGTTGCTTAGAAGCCCAGATGTTTGCATACGCGCTAGGGTATACTTTAAATTTTCTTTTAGCTGCGGCTTTACATGACGCAGAAAGTTTTCCGTATATAGGTGATTTTGCCATAATTATTTATTCATTAGTTCTAAAATTTTTTCAACTCTATCTTTTTCATATTTAAGATCTCTAATTTGTTTTTTACTTAAACCAAACTTAGTTAATGTTTTTACTTGATCAGGCTTGTTTTCACCTTTAATAGAATCAAACTGACGTTTTAGTTTTTCTTCATTTGTTTCTTTTGGTTTTACTACTTCTACTTTTTCTCCATCAACTTCAACTTCGGCATTTTGTAGTTCAATTATTTTTCTAACTCTATCATCTTCTTTACCTAAAGCTTTTATTTCTTTTTTAGTAAGACCAAAATTTAAAAGCATGTCTATTTGATCTTGTGTCTTTGTGTCTTTTTTAAGTTTGTCAAACTCTTGTTTTTTAATTTCTTCTTCTGTAGGTTCAATTGGTTTGTCCCAACCTCCATAATATGGTAAACCTACATCGTAAGAAGAATAACCAAGAGCCATAGAAACTTTTTGCCACATTTGTGATTGCTCACTTAATATACCTCTTATGTTATTAACTTTTTTCATAACACGATCAATAGGTAAATTTGTAAAAGCTGTAATAATTTGAGCACCTGCTAAATAAGCTGGATTATCAAGACTAAACCCTTTTTCTTTAATTTCTTTCATATTCCAGCTAAAGCTTTTTAAACCTCCTACAAGCTTTCTATATTTAGAACTAATAGCAGGTGAAAAACTTAAAGCTTCAATAGATGCTGCTTCATACTCTGGTCTTTTCTTTTTAGACTCTTCGTAGATTTTCATAATAGTATTTTTAGCAGAAAGCATAATCATTCCTGAAATACCTAAACCTTTTAGTTGAGAGTCAACCATACCATTTGCAACTCTAGCTATTTTTTTATCTTTAGCTTTTTGTTTCTTTTCATCATCTTCTTCATCATCACCAAAACCTATAGCAAATAATGCTTGTTGTAGAGCATTAAATATTAAATTTTGTACAACACCATAATAAGCTATTCTTGATATATGTACTTTAGCATCTCCACGACCTGCAATAAGATCTTGTAATGCACGTTTTTGTATTCTTACGTACTGCATCGGCGTGTTAGCCCAGTTAAGTATAACACGACCAGCACCAGAAGCTTGTTGCATACTAATTTTAGAAGGATCACTAGACTGCTGACTTTCTTCTGCTACATCTTTAAAATCTTCAAAAGCTTTTTGTTCTGCTAGCTTTTGGTCCATACCTTCTTTTAAATATTTTTTAATTCTATTTCTATAAAAAGTAGAACCACCTGAAGCAATAGCAAAACTGTCAGCGTATCTTGTAAAAACAAAACCTTTGCTAAGTAAAAATGCTATAGCTGCTTTTGCTTTGTTTTTAGAGTCCTTTACTGCATCAGCTATTTCAGATTCACTTACGTTTATTTTAAGACCGTTTCTACGTTGTACTAAAAAATCAGAGTTCATAAGTGTCATAAAGTCTGACCAATATTGTTTTTGGTTTGCAAACGCTTGACCTGCCTTTATAATATTATTATCACCCCAATTTAAAAAGTTTACAGCCGATATAGTTTGAAGTAGTGCAGATCTTGTGTTTAAGAACATTACAGCACCAACAGAGTTGTTAACCCAATCAAGAACCGCGTTGCTAGAATCAGTGTAACCTAATCTATTTGTACCAGCTTTCATACGCTTTAAAGTGTTCTCTAAAGCTTTACGCCAACGAGTACCGTAAGCAGCTTCCATTTTATTTAAATTTTCTGGTGAAAATATAATTTCTACATTCTCTCGCCACTGTTGTTGATATTCTGCTCTTGTTATTTTATTTATACCGCCAATAATATCTGTAGTTAAATTACCACCTAGCCAATCTTTACCGGGTTCAGGGTATGGTTTACCTTTTTGTATACCCATTAAACCATCAGCAAACTTTTTTAAATTAGCACTTTCTTCTATAAACTTATTAAGCTTTTTAGTATCTGCTTTTGAAAGCCCAGGTATTGACATACCTTGTGCTGACCATATATAAACTCTAAGAGCATGCTGATAATTAAATTTACCAACACCTGTTTCTATTTCTAATGTTTTAGGTAGATTTGGAAACTGTTGCTTTAAAGCCATAAAATCATTAGATGCTGATATTTTAGCTTGTATTATAGAATCTTCAGCTCTATTGTAAGGATCAATAAGATTTGTTTTTAAAAACTCAAATTGAGCTTCGCCTTTTTTACCTTTACCTAATAATTTATACAATAAACCTTTAAAATCTTCAGCAGAAGAGGACATTGTTAACCAGTCAAACCTTCCTTTGTTTTCACCTATGGTTCTAGCTTTTGCTGCAGAAAAAGTTTTAAATGATTCAATACCTGATGAATCTTCTATCATTTGATTTATTACTGTATCAAATGTTCTTCGTTTACTAGATTTTGCTACTTGAACTTTAGACTTTACATCTATTTGACTTAACACATCTTTAACAGCTTTAACATTTTTAATAGCATCATCTGCAAAATAAAAATCATTATAGCCTTCAGCGGCTTTACCAGCAACCCACATTGCTTTAGCTTGCGCTGTACCATCTTCTAGTCCTGTAATGTTTTTTAAAGGTATATCAATACCTAAGGCTTTCATAAATTCTTTTATAGGACCAGCAGCTTCTTGAGGTCTAGCAGTTAATATAAATAAATCTTCTGTACCTCTAGCATCTACTATTTTTTTAGCGACATCAAACAAAGGTCCTTTTCTTCCGTCTACAACTTTACTAAATTCTGTAAAATCAAATTTTGCTCCTAAAGCTTGTAAGCTAGCAGATTCTTTAGCAAATTCTGTAGCGTTTATTTTATTAGTAGAACCATCAGGCATAGTAACAATAACCATGCTTTTAGATCTAGCTAGTGTATCATCAAAATCAAATATTCTAATTTTTTTAATTGGAGGTGATGTTCTTCTACCCATAGACAAAGCTTTATCTAAAGTGCTTTGTTGACTTATTTGCTGTTGTGTAGACAGTTTACGCTTGCTTGCTAAGCTATTAGGAAGCGAACTATTGTTTTGTTTTTCTAAAGCAGGTAAACCTTTTTTAGTAGCGTTGTTTATAATAGTTCCATCTGCCATTATATTAAATCTACTAAGCGCAGATTCATTTTTTCCAAACATAATAGTAGCAGGATTTATACCTCCATCGTTTCTAACTACATTTTTATTAAAATATCTAGCCCACTTACTATCAGTTCCTTGCCAGAAATCAGGCATTTGTTCTGTATAGTTAAAAGATTCTCCATTAGCTTTTCTACCTTTTAATTTTTTATCATCAACTTTTAATATAGGTCCTTGTACGTAATTATCTTTTACGGTTTTAAACTTAACATCAATATCACCTTCAACAGCAGACATAAATAAATATTTACCAACTAAAGTAGCAGGCGTAGTATGTTCTATGGTTACATTAGCAGATCCTGCTTGCCTATAACCTTTTTGATAAAACCTCATTGGCGCAGCATTTCTTAGAAAATGAGAAGTTCCAGCTGAGCTAGAAGAAAGCATGGCACCAACAAAAGCAACACCTTGAAAGTCAATATTATTATTTGCATCTCTCATTACTTCGTTTTGAAGCAATTTAAAAAACTCTTTTAGTTCGTTTATTTTATTGTCTTGACTTTTTACAAAAGCAGGATTGTCTAATTCAGTTTCTAAGTTATTCTTTTTAGTAAAAACATCTGTTTTAATAAACAAGTTATTAAACTTTGATTTTCCTTTTTTAGGAAACAATGCGTTAGCTTGCTTTCTTGCTTCAGCATCTGTAAGATTTAAATCTTTATCGTTTTTTAATTTATTATATTCTGCTTCTATAGATTCTGCTATCCATCTTTCAGCCTCAGGTTTATTTCTAAAAGGTAAATTACCTTTATAACCTCTAAATTGACTCATGTCAATAATAGCTCCTGATTCTATTAAAGCTTCAATATCTGCTTTTGAAGCTCTAACTAAATCTTTATATTTTTTTGTTGTATCTTTTAATAAGTTTTCACTTGTAAAAGCTAATGCGCTCCATAGTTCTCTTGGAACTCGTTTAGTGATACCGCTGCTTATAGCATAATCTAAAAACTTTTTTCTACCTTCAGTAGTTTTCATATCAAAAGGCTTTACATCAACTTCAACTTCTTTTCCGTCCTTATCTTTTACTATTGTTTTTTCTCCTTTTAATAGCTGAGGTATTACTTTGTCATATGCATAGTTAAAACGATTAAAGCCTAAAGCATCAACACCGCTTATAGCTGCTTGAAAAACATTTTCTACTTTTCTTTTCTTAGCTAGTGATCTAGATTTACCAGCGCCAGTATCTGCTTTAGCTTGATCTGTAGTAAGTTTAGATCTACCTACAGTGTTTATAAGATTATCTACATACATTTTAGACAAACCAGTGAGAAGTGAGCCGAACTCTGTTCTAGCTGGCCCTTTAATAGGTACGCTTAATTCTCCTTTAGTAATACCAAGACTTTTCTGTAAACTTTCTATAGTTTGTTTTGTTATTCTACCTCTATATTCTGGTTTTAATTCGTATACCTGAGTTTGACTAGTACTACCTAAACTTCTACCACTTTTGTTTGATACACCTTCTATGGCTCTTGTAACTGGTTGATAGAACTTTTTTAATACTGTAGGATTTATAGCTATAGATCTACCTCTAATGTCTTTAGAAACGTCTATTGTTTTACCTTGTTTATCTATTACTGTTTGACCTGTAGCAACATTATAAGGAGGCATAGCTTTAATAAAACTTCTAACGTCTTCAACATTTTTAAAAATATTTTGAAGCTTACTAGCTTCAGAAGAAACAGGTTCACCTTTAACATCAGCATATTTTAAACTAGCATTACCTTTTACTTTTTTACCAGGCATACCAAACAATGCTTGTGAAACTTTATCGAAGTATTTAGAAGCTAATTGTTTAAACGTTAATCTTTGTTTATCAGTTACTTTAACTATGCCTTCTACTTCTTTAAGCTTATTGCCTTCAGTAACAGGTCCAAATTCTCTTGGATCTACTTGAGTGGTAGCTACTTCCTTTTCTAATTTAGGTTTAGTTTCAGATCCTTCGTCTATTATTTGTTTAGTAGAAGAATCAATACCAACTAAATTAAATTTATTAGGATCAAGTCCTGCAGCTGTGTATATTTCTTTTTTTCTTTGAGCAAGTCTTCCTAAGAAAGTACTGACTTCACCTTTTTCTTTAGCATATTCTTCTGCTAGTGATGTTTTTCTTGATATTCCTGTTTTTTCTTTAGTAAAAACTAAATCAACCATACCAGGCGTAAGCATGTCTGCTACAGCCTGCAATACGTCTTCAGATGTTACTCCGCTTTCTGCAGTTATATCTGGATTAAAATTTAATAATCTTGGTCCAAGTATTAAACCAGAGTTTTCTTGAACAAGTGTATTTGCAGCGCTAACATCTCCTTCAAGAATCTTTTGCATTAGCTCTTTATTTCTTATAGCTTGCTCAGGAGTTGTATCGACAGATCCTATGTCTTGACCTAAACGTTTTTTAGCAGCAGCAGCTAAAGGTTGTTGTTCAACTCTACTAGCATCTTGCTCTGTTAGTACTTCTTGAGCAGCATCAACTTCTGCAACACCTGTTTCAGCTGCGGCTATTGCCGCGGCGTCTGTAACTAAAGCTCCTTCTGCACCTTGCTCAGCTACATCTAATTGAGCTT
>Ga0208303_1000883_pt1 | contig 12242 bp, 15 predicted proteins | sample CB_VirMetaG_2_FD_184537 | JGI IMG/M metagenome (GOLD analysis project Ga0208303, IMG submission 184537) | Freshwater to marine saline gradient viral communities from Chesapeake Bay - CB_1504_2 Viral MetaG (SPAdes) (version 4) | ecosystem: Environmental > Aquatic > Marine > Coastal | place: USA... | reverse complement strand
TTCACATTAAAAGTAATGATGAGTATGTTTGTACCTATAATATAGAACAAGGAAACAACTCAGTTCCACTTGATAGAGATGGTTTACCTCCAAACACTATTATGGTACATAGAAAAAAAGATACTAATACCTTATATACAATAAACGCTTTAAACGAATTAATTAAACGTTTAAATGGTGGGGTTGTTGATACTCGTTTTCCTATAGATTGGCAGCATTACAGAAATACTGTTTTACTAACACAACATGATGAGTTAAAGCAATTAAAAACAAAAATTCACAAGATTATTGAACTATAGGTTGGTATCCCAATAAAAGGTTCTTATATTAACACAGTTATTAAATTTAAAATTAAAAAGTTATAAACATGGATTTAAACGCAATCAAAAAACGCCTGAATGATATTCAAACACAGGCAACTAACTCCGGAGGTAATCAAAAACAATTATTCTGGAAACCGTCAGTAGGTAAACAACTAATCAGAGTTGCACCTAACAAGTATAACAAAGATTTTCCTTTCACAGAAATGAAATTTTACTATGGAATTGGTAGTAAACGAGTAATGGCTTCTCCTTCAAATTGGGGTGAGAAAGATCCAATTATGGAGTTTGCTAAACAACTTCGTGGAACAAATGATAAAGAGAATTGGAGACTAGCTAAAAAGTTAGACCCAAAAACTCGTATATTTGCTCCTGTAGTAGTTCGTGGTCAAGAAGATGAAGGTGTAAAATTATGGCAATTTGGTAAGGAAGTTTATCAAGAATTTCTAAACATGGCTACTGATGATGAAATTGGAGATTATACTGATGTTGCTGGTGGTAGAGACATTAAATTATCTACAGTAGGACCAGAAACTACAGGTACTCCATATAATAAAACATCAATTGGACCATCATTAAAAACATCACCACTTCATGCCGATGCAGCAGTTGTTGAAAAGTTAATGACTGACCAAGCAGACCCAATGAAAGTATTCAAACCACTTTCTTATGATGAGATGAAAGAAGCTCTTCAAGAATGGTTAGCACCTGAAGGTACTGAGGAAGAAGGTTCAATTACTTCTGAACCTGCTGTAGCTTTTGACAGTGATGTTAAAAATTCTAATTATTCATTAGATACAACATCAAAAACAGTGAAGAAGAGTAAATCACAACAATTTGATGATTTGTTTGGAGATGAAAAACAAACAGACGATTTACCGTTTTAAATAAAGTTATATGGCAAGAAAGAAAAAATCACTATCGGAGGCAGTCTCCTCAGAAATTAAAGCAAATTTTAACCTAGATGGTTTTAAATCAAAAAAAGGTTTAACATCTAAAGCTAAATTTAAAGATCAAGAATGGATACCACTTTCTGATGCATATCAAGAAATTACATCAGTTCCAGGAATTCCTATGGGGCATATTGTTTTACTTAGAGGCCATTCAGACACGGGTAAAACAACAGCCTTACTAGAAGCAGCAGTTTCAGCCCAAAAACGTAAAGTATTACCTGTATTCATTATCACAGAGATGAAGTGGAATTGGGAACATGCTATACAAATGGGGTTAGAAGTTAATGAAGTTGTTGATAAAGAAACAGGTGAAATTGTAGATTATACTGGTAATTTTATTTATGTAGACAGAGAAACCATCCATTCAATTGAAGATGTTTCTGGGTTTATTCTTGATTTAATTGATGAACAGAAAAATGGTAATTTACCTTATGATCTATTATTCCTTTGGGATAGCATTGGATCAGTACCCTGTGAAATGTCTATTAAATCAAATAAAAACAACAATGAGTGGAATGCTGGAGCGATGTCAACACAGTTTGGGAATAGCGTAAACCAGCGTATTACATTATCCCGTAAAGAATCATCAGCTTATACTAATACTTTAGTTTGTATTAATAAAGTTTGGACTGCAAAAGCAGAGTCACCAATGGGTAAACCAAAACTTATGAATAAGGGTGGATTTGCTATGTGGTTTGATTCAACATTTGTTGTAACCTTTGGTAATATTATGAATGCCGGAACTTCTAAAATAAAAGCTATTAAAGGAGGAAAACAAGTAGAATTTGCTAAACGTGTAAACGTTCAGATTGACAAAAACCATATTAATGGTATGACAACTAGAGGAAAACTTGTAATGACACCTCATGGATTTATTTTGGATAATGATAAAGATTTGAAGCAATATAAAAACGACCACGCAGAAGAATGGGCTGCTATATTAGGTGGAAATGATTTTAAAATCGCAGAAGAAGATCAAGAATATCATGATATAACATCTCACACAGACGAGCCACAATAAACTTTGATACCCGGGATATCTTTCGTATATTCCGGGTATATAAAAAAAATCAAATGAAACAAAAGGAATTATTAAATCTCCTTAATAATGTTAAGGAGCACGGGGAAGAAACTGTAGAAGGAGAAAGAATTCTAATGATAGACGGATTAAATCTATTTTTTAGAAACTTTGCAATGATGAATATGGTAAATCCCGATGGGGTTCATATTGGGGGATTAGGTGGTTTTTTTAGATCTTTAGGAGCTGAGATTCGTAGAGTTGATCCCACTCAAGTTTATGTAATATTTGATGGTGCTGGATCAGCTAATGCTAGGAAAAACCTCCTTCCTGAGTATAAATCAGGTAGAGATTTACAACGCATTACTAATTGGGAAGCTTTTGACGATATAGAAGATGAACATGATGCTAAAGTAGATCAAATGGTTAGGGTAATCCAATATTTAAAAACTTTACCCGTTAAAACTGTAACATTGCCTAAAGTTGAAGCTGATGATGTTATAGCATACTTGTCAGATATTATCCCTGAAAAACCTGAAGATAAAGTGTTTATAGTTTCCTCAGATAAAGATTTTTTACAACTAATAAATAAAAATGTTATTGTATATCGTCCTATGGAAAAGGAATTTTATACTGAAGCAACAGTAGTTGAAAAATTTAATATGTCCCCTCACAATTTTATTTTATATAAAACCTTAATGGGAGACAACTCAGATAAAGTAAAAGGGGTTAAAGGGCTAGGTGAAAAGAAATTGAAAAAACTATTTCCTGAATTAAGTGAAAGAGATTTATCATTAGATGATATCTATAATATTTGTGAATCAAAATTTAAGGAAAATGTTATATACGCTAGAGTAATCCAACATATTGATGAATTAGAAAAAAATTACAAAATAATGGATTTATCTAACCCAATGTTGGATGAAAATGATAAAAAATATCTAACTCAGGTTGTAAAAACGAATGATTATCATTATCTTCCTGATCAATTCGTAGCATTCTATAATGAAGATAAATTAGGTGGGATGATAAGGAATGTTAATTTTTGGGTAAAGGAAATATTTGAATCGTTACAAATTAAATAAATAAAAATAAAAGTTATATGACGTTAACAAGTTTAAATGCGTATGGAAACCATTTCCAGATAAAGGTACTATCATCTCTTTTAACACATAAAGAGTTTTTAACTAATATTCATGATATTTTAAGTGATGAATATTTTGATAATCAAGCACACCAGTGGGTTATTAAAGAAATTCTTAGGTATTATGATAAGTACCATACTACTCCTTCAATGGATATTCTAAAAGTAGAATTACAAAAACTTGAAAATGAAGTATTAAAAATATCAGTAAGAGAACAACTTAAAGCAGCATATGAATCTTCAGATGAAGATCTAGAGTATGTTCAAGAAGAATTTTCAACATTTTGTAAAAATCAACAATTAAAAAAAGCCTTGCTTAATAGTGTAGATTTACTTAAGGCTGGGGATTTTGATGGGATTAAATATCTAGTAGAATCTGCATTAAAAGCAGGAAACGATAAAAATGTAGGTCATGAATATAATAAAGATATCGAATCACGTTTTAGAGAAGATTCAAGAACTACATTACCAACTCCTTGGGAAAATGTCAACGACATATTACAAGGTGGATTGGGAAATGGAGATTTTGGTCTTATATTTGGTAACCCAGGAGGTGGTAAATCTTGGTCATTAGTTGCCTTAGGTGGGTATGCTGTAAGAATGGGGTTTAATGTTTTACATTATACTCTTGAGTTAGGTGAGCAGTATGTTGGTAGAAGATATGATGCTTTTTTCAGCAAAATCCCAGTAGATCAAGTACTTAAAAATCGAGATAAAATTGAAGAAATCTTACCTCAACTACCTGGAGAACTTATTATCAAAGAATTCCCTACAGGAAGAGCAACAATTTCAACAATTGAATCTCATATTCGTAAAGTAGAAGATTTAGGAACTAAAGCAGATTTAATTATAATTGATTATGTAGATCTTCTTTCAACAAAGAAACGAACAGCTGATCGTAAGGGTGAAATTGATGATATTTATACAAGCACTAAAGGACTTGCTCGTGAATTAGATGTACCTATTTGGTCTGTCTCTCAGGTAAATCGTGCGGGTGCAAAGGATGATGTTATTGAAGGTGATAAGGCAGCAGGATCATATGATAAAATTATGATTACTGACTTTTGTATGTCTTTGTCAAGAAAAAAACAAGATAAGGTAAATGGTACAGGTAGATTTCACATTATGAAAAACAGATATGGAATGGATGGATTAACATTTGGGGTTAAAGCTGATACTTCAACAGGTCATTTTGAAGTACATGAATATAATGCTGATGATTATGAATCTGATGACCAGCCATCAAATCAACAACAGGGTTATGGAGATTTTGATACTTTTGATAAGAAAGTATTAAAAAATAAGTTTTTCGAACTAAACTCATAAACTAAAAAACAAAAACAAATATGAAAAAGAAAACTTCATTACTTGAAGAGAGAATCGTTTACAAACCTTTTGAATATCAGGAAGCTTCTGATTACTGGTTAAAACAACAACAAGCACATTGGTTACATACAGAGGTACCTATGATGTCTGATGTTAATGATTGGAAACAAAATCTCTCGGATAATGAAAAAAATATTATTGGTACAATTTTAAAAGGATTTGCCCAAACTGAAACTGTAGTAAATGATTATTGGTCAACTTTAGTTACTAAATGGTTTAGAAAACCTGAAGTTATTAAAATGGCTGTTACATTTGGTGCTTTTGAAACTATACATGCTGAAGCTTATTCTTTATTAAATGAAGAGTTAGGGTTAGATGATTTTAGTGAATTTCTAGAAGACGAATCCACAATGGCTAAAATTGATGCTTTAACTACTGTACGTGATTCTCATGATGGTACTCCTAATTGGCATGAAAGAGCTAAATCATTAGCAATATTTTCAGCATTTACCGAAGGTGTTAATTTGTTTTCTTCTTTTGCAGTTTTACTTTCTTTTAAATTAGATAACAAGCTTAAAGGAGTAGGTCAAATAGTAGAGTGGAGTATTAGAGATGAATCATTACACTCAGAAGCAGGATGTTGGTTGTTTAGAACTTTAATGGAAGAACACCCTGAATTTAATACACCTGAGTTAAAAGCTGATATTGAAGAAGCAGCAAAATTATCTTTAAAATTAGAATTAGATTTTATTGATAAAGTATATGAAATGGGGGATTTAAAAGGATGTCCTAAGTATGATTTAGTTTCATTTATTAAACATAGGGTAAATACAAAAATGGGTGATTTGGGATATGGTCCTATTGTTAATGGAATTGATAAAGATGCAGTACAAAGAATGAAATGGTTTGACAGTTTATCAGCTGGTAAACAACATACAGATTTCTTTGCTAACCGAGTTACTAACTATTCAAAAGGTGTTCAAGATTGGGATGCCAACAGTATATTTTAAAATATGGAAAATAACGCATTACAAGTAGATTACAGTAGCTGGGAAGCTGGAAAACAATACCCAGAATGGATGGATGAAATTTCACTAGCAACTATTAGTAAAGGATACTTACTACCAGGTGAAACTGTAAAATCAGCTTATAGAAGGGTTGCCAATGCAGCTGCTGTAAGATTAAAAAAACCAGAATTAGGACCTAAGTTTATGAGACTTATGTGGAATGGTTGGTTAGGTTTAGCTTCACCAGTATTATCAAATATGGGTACTGATAGAGGATTACCAATTTCATGTTTTGGTATTGATACACCGGATTCTATACGTGGTATAGGCCTAACAAACGCAGAACTAATGAAATTAACAGCATCCGGTGGGGGTGTAGGCATTTCATTAAACCGCATTAGACAACGTGGTGAAGAAATTACAGGAAATGGTAAAAGTGAAGGTGTAGTACCTTGGGCTAAAATTTATGACTCATCAATTATAGCTACTAATCAGGGGAATGTTAGAAGAGGAGCAGCATCTGTTAATTTAGATATCGAACATGGGGATATAGATGAATTTTTACAAATTCGTAGACCTAAAGGTGATCCAAATAGACAATGTTTAAATTTACACCAATGTGTAGTTGTAGGTGATTCATTTATGAGAAAGTTAGAAGCTAGAGACCCAGAATCTATGAATAGATGGGCTACAGTTTTAAAATCAAGAATGGAAACTGGTGAGCCTTATATCATGTATAAAGATAATGTTAATAAAGACAATCCGATTGCCTATAGACTAAATAATTTAGATGTAAGTATGACTAATATTTGTTCTGAAATTACTTTATTTACAGATGAAGAACATAGTTTTATTTGTTGTTTATCTTCTTTAAATTTAGCTAAGTATGAAGAATGGAAAAATACAGATACTGTAGAATTAGCAACTTGGTTTCTAGATGGTGTAATGCAAGAATTTATTGATAAGTCTAATGGAAAAGATTCATTAAGAAGAACTCACCAACATGCCAAAAAAGGTAGAGCATTAGGTTTAGGTGTAATGGGTTGGCATTCATTTTTACAACAAAAAAGCTTACCATTTAATTCAATTGCTTCAACTGCTTGGACTCACACTATTTTTAGTGATATTAGAGGGAAAGCAGAAAAAGCATCTATGGATTTAGCTAAAGAATATGGTGAACCTCTATGGTGTAAAGGTACAGGTATGAGAAATACCCACTTATTAGCAATTGCCCCAACAGTATCAAATTCAGTTATTGTAGGAGGTATCAGTGCAGGTATTGAACCATTACCAGCAAACATTTATACTTTTAATGGAGCAAAAGGTACATTTATTAGAAAAAATAAAGTACTACAAGCATTATTAAAGGAAAAAGGTGAAGATAAAGATGAATGGTGGGATCAAATGTTAGTTGATGGGGGTTCTGTAATGAATTTACCCGATACTATTCTAACACCAGATGAAAAAGAATTATTTTTAACATTTCCGGAAGTAAACCAATTAGAATTAGTAAGACAAGCAGCTCTAAGACAAAGATATATAGATCAAACTCAATCTTTAAATTTATCTTTTGATGTAAATGATTCACCAAAATGGATAAATCAAGTACATTTAGAAGGATGGAAGTTAGGAATTAAAACATTTTATTATTTAAGAACAGATTCAGTTATTAAAGGAGATTTAGGAAGTAGAATGGCTGAGTGTGTATCTTGTGATGGGTAATATATTTATAAATAGTCAAACATAAAAAACATATAAAAAATGGCAAAAAAAGCAAAAACAGCAAAAACAGCAAAAGCTGTAAAAAAAGATGATGGACCAACTTTACCACCTGTAAAACTTAGTTGGATTAAAAGAACTTTCAACGCAATTAAGGGTTGGATTTTAGGAAACGGAATTGAAGGTATTTTAGGATTAGTTCTAGGATTACTACTTTGGTCTTTTGGATTTAAAATCTATGCAGGATTTGCATTCGGTGTATTTGCTACGCGAAATTGGGATCTAGCTAAATCAAAAATAGTAAAATTAATTAGTAAAATTAATTAGTAAAATTAATTAATAAGTTTTACAAAAAAGTAATTAAAAGAGGGATGCATATTAATGTATCCCTCTATATTTATACACGAATAGTTTCCCTAAAATGTTGCAAAATGGTACAAAAATTAAAAAATAAGATTATGTCTTTTACAAAAATATTTAAAGATGACAATACTTACAATGAAAAAACAATTGTAGGTTTTTCTTCATTTGCCGTAATGACAGTATTTGCAATTGTAGATATCATAACAGGCGTATGGGGGAAAGAGCTAATTATTAGTGATACTATTTTTAATTCTTTTTTAATTATGACTTTAGGAAGTTTTGGTATAGATGGAGCTACTAAAATTTTTAAAAAAACCGAAACAAAATAAGATGGTATTAAGATTAGGTTCAAAAGGAAGGGATGTTAAAGATTTGCAAAAATTTTTAGGGATTAAAGCTGATGGTATTTTTGGAAAAGGAACAGAAAAATCAGTTAAAAACTTCCAAAAAGAAAATAATTTAGTAGTTGATGGGGTAGTAGGTCCTATTACTCTTGAAGTGATGGGTATTATAAGTACAGATAATTCAGAAACCATGTATAATGAGTCTGATTTAATTATCAATAAGTTTTATTTACCAAAAGGAGAATACAAAGAAGGCCCAGTACAACCAGAATATTTATTTTTACACCACACCGCAGGGTGGAATAATCCTTATAGGACTATAGAACATTGGGGTAGAGATAATAGAGGGTGTGTAGCTACTGAATTTGTAATAGGTGGACAATCTATTAAGGGAAATGATGATCAATATGATGGTGAAGTAGTTCAAGCTTTTCCTGAAGGAAACTTTGGTTGGCATTTAGGAAAAAATGGTTCAAGATCCATGCATGTAAATTCTGTAGGAATCGAAGTTAATAGTTTTGGTTATTTAAAAAACGGTAAAACTTATGCTGGTCAAACAGCAGATGAGTCTCAAATTATAGAACTAGATAAAGAATTTAGAGGATATAAAATGTGGCACAAATATTCAAGCGAACAAATAGAATCTTTACGTAAACTTATAATATATATTGCTAATAGAGATAATATAGATGTTAGAGCAGGTCTCCCATCTTTAGTTAAAGAAAAAGGGGCTGAAGCCTTTGAGTTTAATCCAGATGCTTATTATGGTAAAGTAAAAGGATTATGGACACACACAAACACTCGTAAAGATAAATTTGATATGTCCCCACAACCAGAATTACTAGAAATGTTGATAAATTTATAAACGAATGCAAACTAAAATTACAGTAGTGGGAATAACATCATTTTGTACATATCTATGTACTTATTTTTTAAACTTATCAATGGATAATATGGAACAATACTTAGCTGTTGTTGCTGTATTATGGTTAGATGGAATATTTGGAATGTGGGCAGGAATAAAGAGAGAGGGATTTAAGACTTATAAAGCTCTAAGAATAACAAGAAACACATTTGCATGGTTGGCAATCCTTACCGTCATTTTAATGATTGAAAAAGGATTTACAGGAACAGGTTGGCTATCAGAGGTAGTTATTGTACCGTTCATGATACTACAGCTAATAAGTGCCCTTAAAAATGCATCTATGGCCGGTCTAATAAAAATGGAACATTTAAATAAAATTTTAGATCGTATAGATAAGCATAAGGGTTTTAGAAGCTAAAACTTTTAAATATGTTTGAAAAAATCAAAGAAAGAATATTCCCTTTCATTATAGCACTTTCTGCTTTGTCAGTAAGTGCATCTGCTGCTTTTTATTCAATAAGTGGCCTTAGTAAATTATTTGCAGGAGCCACATTTGCAGTTATTGTAATGGCTTCATCTTTAGAAATAGCAAAATTAGTAATCGCATCTTTACTTTATCAATATAGAAAAGGATTACCTAAATTATTAAAATATTATTTATCTGTAGCTTGTATAGTATTAATACTAATTACTAGTATGGGTATTTATGGATTCTTATCTGCAGCATATCAAGAAACAGCAGCAAAAGCAGGAAATATTGATGCTCAAATTGCATTAATAGAAACTAAACGAGATAATGTTAAGGAACAGTTAGCGGTATACAACGAGGAAAAAACATCTATTAATGGGGCAGTGTCTGATTTGCGTGCTGGTTTATCTAACAATACTATACAGTATAAAGACAAAGAAACTGGTGAAATAATCACAACAACCTCTAGAGCAACTCGTCAAGCATTAGAAAAACAATTAGACCAAGCAATTGAACGTCAAACGGTAATTAATTCTAAAGTAGATGATTTAAATCAGAAATTATTTAATTATGAAACTGAAATAGTTGAAGTAAAAACAAGTGATGCTGTGTCTAGTGAGTTAGGTCCATTAAAATATCTATCAGGATTAACAGGAACTCCTATGGATAAAATTATTAATTGGTTATTATTAACAATAATATTTGTATTTGACCCATTAGCAATTGCTTTAGTAATAGCTGCTAATTATGCCTTTGAAAAAATACGTCCAAAAACAAAAAAAAACCTTTATGGGGAAAAGGTAATAATTGAAGAAGATGACGATTATTGGACTGAAGAAGAGATACAAGATTTCAATAATCAGTTTAATGCTGATGATATGTTACCTGAAGAATCCAATTTTAATGAGTCTTCAAATATTTATAACCACGCAAATGAAATTTCCAATGAAGAACCGTCGGCTTTTCCTGAGGGTTATACAAAGGAAATTAATGAAATAGAAAAACAAATAGAAAATACCTCTAAAAACCGCAAAAGAGGTCCTAAAGGTTTAATAGCTTTAAACGAAAAGTTAGATAAACTAAAAGGAAAAAATAATAATGATGATGATTTAGTCATTCGTTATTAAAAAATATTCAATCTTATTTACTTTAGGTTGGATATACTGGTCAATTTTATTATCGTCCCGGTTCGACATTTGAAAAATGTAGGAATGGTCACGATAAGTTATCCAAAGTAGCTGGCCACTACGTTTTCAAATTAAATTATTTATTAACCAAAATCAAAAAAATGAAAAAAATGATTTTAACACTAGCTTTAGGACTGTTTATTGCAGTTGGGGCTAACGCACAAGAAGTGCAAAACGCAAAAGGTGATTGGTACGTTGGTACTGGTAACATTGCAGATGTATCATGGACTGAATGGTCTTTAAGCCCAACAGTGGGATATGCTATAACAGATGACCTTATGATAGGGGCAAATGTTTCTCAAGCAGATTCTTCTGAGGATTTAAGTTTGGATTTACATGCAAGATATTTTTATAAAGGATATTTTGCATATGTAGCTACAGACGGATTAGACACAGATGGTATGAAATTAGGAGTTGGTAGAATGTTTGCCTTTCATAAAGGTGGAATGTTCCTAGATCCAAAAGTTGTGTACGACACACAAGCTAAAACTACTAACTTACAGTTAGGGTTTGGTTTGAAGTTTTAATTATTGTTTAACTTAAATTAAATTAAAATGGAAAATGTAATTAAGTATGTAACTGGATTTTTTGGAGGTTTGTTATCAATTATGATGGCAGTTCTTCCAGTAGCGATCCTATGGAATGTTTTAACTGGTCAAACTATATTCGGAATGGATGTAGTTGGTAACTTAACAGGTTTAATCTCAAGCTTTGGTGAGGGTGGATTTGTTGGTTTAGTAGCACTAGTTATTTTAGCTCAATTTTTTATTAATAAGAAATAAGCTTAATCTATATAGTAGAGAAAGGCGCCTTAATTGGCGCCTTTTTTCTTTCTATGCGAAAATATTTGGAGAAGCGGGAGAGGGTTCGTATATTTACAGGGTAAAACGGGTGAGAACCCAAGTATTAATTAAATAAAAGTTATGTATAAAAAAATCAAAGAAGTATTAAAAGAAGGTAATGTTAAATTTACAGTTAAAGGTATTACTACTTATTGTAAAGGGGAAGATGGTGAATATGGAATGAACCCAAAAATATTTGAAACCAGTGCAAAAGGTGACTCTATTCATTCTGAATATAGTGGTATGAATGTTACTAAATGGGGTCCTACCTGTGTCACACTGTATACATTTGATATGTTAGGTAAGAAAGCAGTAGGTAAAATTAATTACAAAGATATTACCCTAAAAGAAATTGAGGTTGAATGTTCAGCTGAATTAGATAATGAATGGGCAAATGAAAGTATTTAATAATAAAAAATAAAAGTTATGTTTATAGATATAGAAGTATTAGCAGATCAGTGGGAATTAGAGCAAGAATTACTTAACCAACTACAAGAAGAAATTCTAGAAAACCCTGGAATTTTTATTTCTGAAGAAGGAGAGGAAGATGATTTACCATTTTAAATGAATAAAGATTCTGTTCAAAATATCATTAATAAAATCTATCCTAAAATAGAAAAATATTATGGGTACTCTAAATATCATGAGTGTACCCCTTATATAGAGCTTCACCATAATATCTATA
>Ga0208303_1000882_pt1 | contig 12243 bp, 5 predicted proteins | sample CB_VirMetaG_2_FD_184537 | JGI IMG/M metagenome (GOLD analysis project Ga0208303, IMG submission 184537) | Freshwater to marine saline gradient viral communities from Chesapeake Bay - CB_1504_2 Viral MetaG (SPAdes) (version 4) | ecosystem: Environmental > Aquatic > Marine > Coastal | place: USA... | reverse complement strand
GTAACGGTGTAGAGTCGGATAGAATACGAGATGACTTCAACGCAAAGCGTATTGGTAAAGGTGTTAAGGTATCTAGTATACTTGAAACGGAATACAAGCAAGAAAGAAGAAAAGCAGGTTTAATATACAGCGGTTTATTTAATAACACTAGTGGGTTAAATGAGCTTAATCAGTTTATCCAAGGTCTTAAAATAACAAAAGACTTGAACCCTATATATGGCGGCATACAAATTTTAAAAGCTAGAGATACTGACTTAGTGACTCTTTGTGAAGACAAATGCTTTAAAATTCAGGCTAATAAAGATGCGTTATTTACCGCGGACGGTAACCCTAATGTTACGTCTACAAATAATGTGCTTGGTCAAACAATAGCATATGCTGGTGAATTTGGTATATCTAATAATCCTGAATCGTTTACTACATATGGATTCAGATCTTACTTTACAGATAAAGCAAGAGGAACGGTAATACGGCTATCAATGGACGGCATTACGGAGATAGCTGAAAAAGGCATGTCCGATTACTTTGAAGACAAGTTTAAAGCACACACAGGTGCTATTTTGGGCTCATATGATGAGGCTTCTGGTTCTTATAATGTAAGTCTAAGCGGTGACGAATCTGTTGCGTTTAAAGAAGGCGTAAACGGTTGGACATCAAGATTGTCTTTTGTGCCTGAAGCGGCTATATCGTTAAACAACGATTATTACACTATGAAAAATGGTGAACTGTGGGTGCACAACAGCGCAACGCGTTCTAATTTTTACGGCACTCAAGCTAATTCCACGGTAACACCTATATTTAACGACGCGCCGTCTAGTATTAAAAACTTTAAAACACTATCTTACGAAGGTGATGCGGGCTGGGTAGCGGATGTGCTTACTGATCAGCAAGACGGAGAAGTAGAAGCTTGGAAAAAGAAAGAGAATCTTTACTTTAACTATATTAAGGGCAAAGCAACTACATTGTCTAATATTGACACTGGTGAGTTTAGTGTGCAGGGTATTGGTCAAGTTGATTATTCTGTTGACGGGGTTGGCTATTATGATTTATCATTTGTAGATAAAATTAATGTTTCACTGCAGGTTGGGGATATGATATATTTTCAAGAAACCAATAATGGCCCTATAAAGCAATTAGGCGCTTGCACAAGTATAAACGGTTTAACAATCCGGGCTAACTGGGACGGGACCGCTGCAAACGAACCAGAAGATGGTGATTTCGTGTTATTTGCTAAAGACTCTGAAAAGAACACTTCTGGTATAATAGGTTACCATGCATCTGTTGAAATGAGAACAACCAGCTCAGATAAAAAAGAGCTCTTTGCTGTTAACTCTGAGGTGTTTATCAGCAGTGAATAATACGTAATAATAATTTATAAACTAATACAATATGATACCTTTAGCTGTAGGACTTTCTGGTGCCATGGGAATTGCGCAAGGCGTAATTGGGCATAAAAGAAGAAGAAGCGAGCAAGCTGAGGCTCAGGCGGAATTTGACCGTACACGCGCTCAATATATGAACCAAGATCTTTCTAATCCCTATGCAAATATGGAAAACACGATGGAGGATCTTACAGTAAATACACAAGCAGCAGATTTCGCAGCTCAGCAGCAGGCACAAGGCATGTCTAATATAATGGCGGGCATGAAAGGCGCTGCCGGCGGCTCAGGAATTGCCGCATTAGCGCAGTCTCTTGCTAATCAACAATCACAAAACGCAACACAAGCTTCAGCGGATATAGCTAGGCAAGAAGCAGGTAATCAAGCAGCAGCAGCTCAGGAAGCGAGTCAATTGCAAACAATGGAACGCCGTGGAGATGTTATGTCGCGTAATATGAAACGTGATCAATTTAGTACTGAGCTTGGCATGGCTATGGACCAAAAGGGTCAAGCGGATTTAGCTAGACAACAAGCAACCGATGCTTTAATGGGGGGTGTTACAGACACAATTATGGGTGGCGTAGGATTTCAAGCTAATCCACAACGCGCGGGCTCAGAAAGCATTTTTGGTCAACTTTTAGGATTATAATAAAATGGCAGATAGAAGTTTAATAGAAGCAAATAGAAGAATGCTCAAAGCCGGTCGCCGGCCTGAGTATAAATCACAGCTGCCTAGTGGTAATAGCTTGTTTGATACTGTTAAACAGGCTAACGCAGATAGAAAAAATAAGATAAAAGCTATAAACGATAGCGTTTCTAATTCGATGGGCAAGATGAAGTCTAATTTGGACCTTACTGCTTATTCTCGTGAGGAGCAAAAAAATATCGGTAAGTTTTTAACTGGGCAACGATCTATGTATGCTAACTCAGCAAATGAGCTGGCTAAGATTAGCGATACTTCTTCTCCTGAATATCAGTACCATGTTGACGTTATGAATAACGTAAACAACAGTTTCGTTAATCTAAAAAACCAGCTAGACTCATATAAAGAAAACAAAATTGAATTTGCAGAAGGTGTAAGAACAGGGTTATTTTCAGAAGGTAATGATGAAATGCAGTATAACACTGCTGCCGCTATGTATGGCTTAACCGGTGATGAAAAAACAAACGCACCCTTCCAGATTGCTGAGAATGGCAACTTAGGTTTTAATATAAACAATGAGTTTGTTAGCTACAATGACTTTGAGCAACCATTTGCTAAAGACTATAAGGTGGCATCGACTATACTAAAGCAAACTGCTGATCTTTACAAAAATCACACTTTGCTACAGGGGCCGCAAAAAGATCTTCTGCGTTTAAACCTTGAGGCATCTTTAACCGACCCAAGAACAGTTAAATCTTTAGTTTCTGATTTTGAATCTCAGGGATTAAACTTTTCTGATATTCCCTTAGATGATATGGATGCAGCAAAAGATATGATTGCTGATCGTATAATGAATAGTTATACAGAGGTAGCTGCACAAGGTAAAGCTGAATATGATGCAAAGCGAGCGGATAAAAATCCAGGTAGCACTGCTGATCCGGCAACGGGAAAAACAACATTTAAATATCAAGGTGTTGTTGACGACTTAAAACAATTTCCAGGCACTCCTCAAACTATTAAAGGAAGAACATTTGTATACGATGCTAATAAAGACTCATACATTTTAGAGTACCAAGGCACCACCTATGATTTTGATGAAAAATCACTTCAAGACTATCTTACCAGATAAATAATTTAATTATGCAAGACAATTTTTCAGCTGAAGAATTAGAATATCTTTCTCAATTTAAATCTAATGAGGGAAAGCAGAACGATTCGACGGAGACAGACCCACCGGCGAATCAGAATACAGAAACGTCCGTTGGGGAATCCAATTCGGGCGATATTTCTTTGGGGTCACCAAACTTTGAGCCTTATCTTTTAACACTTGAAGATTTAGAAGGTGAAGAAGAAGACGTAGAGCCACGCATAAAAGATAAAATGCAAGCGCTAGGCATTAGAACCGACCAAACTGGCTGGGGAAATGCTATTATGTTACAAAGCCAATCTATAGATGGCCAAGGGCATCGTGTTAGAACTTCGGCAAAATTAAAGGATAAACAAAAAGCGCTTGAGCAATTAAACGCGTTTATTTTAGAGCAAGGTGACATTGGCTACGCTGATAAAATTAAAGCAGAAAACCAAGATGTTATTAATGGATACTATGAGGCTACTGCTGAAAAAGAAGTTGGTCTTAGCGAAGCTAATGACATTTATGTAGATTCAAAAATAAATAGTTGGAATAAAGCGGAAACTATATCTACCCCTAGAATGGATGGTAGCAGTATGTTTGTGTCTGACCAAAAAAGAACTCTTGAGGCAAAAGATTTTGAAACGCCAGAAGAGCTCGATGAGTATTTAAACTGGAAAGAAACAGGTGTAGTTAATACTACAGAAGATCAGATTAAGTCGTTTAGAGAAGAGCTGATATTTAATAATAAGGTAAGAAGCGGGCAAAAGTATATTGATAACCTTCCAGACGACGTAAAAGAGTCTGTTGCCGCTGTACTTTCAAAAGAAAAAGTGGATTTAGCTTATAGAGCTAATAACATAGAAAGTGAGATTAGTCAAATTCAAATGGCTGAAAACGATCTTGCCTATAGAATAGAAGAATTTAAAAACAATCCTACTAATCAGCAGGATTTATTTAATTTACAAGAAGAAATACTTTCACTACAAAATCAAAGATCTGATGTAGCCTCATTTATTGAAACTATATCAGATACTGATGATTTAATGATTGCAGTAGATAACTTTAATAAAGACTATAGCTTGCTTAATAAGCTAGGCGTAGACTTTAAAAGAACCGCTGTAGATTTAGGTTATGCCGGTGCACAGTTAATTACACTTTTAGGTACAGGTATAGCTAAAGGAGTAGAATTTGCTGATGATGAGGTAATGGACGAGCTAGACGCAGCGTGGTTGCCCCTAATTGAAAGAGGCCAAAAAGAAAGTCAGTTATTTGCTACAGCACCTACTTTAGAGCAAGTAGAAGACTTAGATGACTTATTTGATTGGGTAGGTAGTACAGCGATCGGGGCGATACCTTCTTTATCTATGGCTTTTACTGGAACAGCAGCAATGCCCCTATTCTTTCTTAGTGGATATGGTGGCACATCTAGTGAAATAATGATGAACCAGTATGAAGCTACAAAAAGATTAGCTACAAATGCTGAGTTACTAGAGAAGCAAAGAGTTAACATGTCTCCTGAAGAAATTTCAGAGATTGAAACCTTAATGGAAGAAGATGCTAAAATAGCAAATTTACCTCAGTGGAGAAAAATTACAACATCAGCATGGGCTGGTATGTCAGAAGTGCTTTTTGAAAGACTTGGTACTATGGCTATTCTTAAAAACGCGTCAAAAGCCATTAACCCAACAAGCTTAACTGGGGCGGGAATAAAATTTGCAAAAGCTTCTAATCAAGAAGGTATGTCAGAGGGCGCAACCCAAATTTCTAACAATTTTGGGAAATGGGCCTTTATGGGCGAACAAGTTAACTTATTCGAAGGATTAGGTGAAGCTTATGCGGGTGGTGCTCTTATAGGCGGTCCTTTATCTTTAAAAAGTGTAGCCCCTGCGGTTTACGAGTATGCGGTAAGTACTCTTATGGATAAAAATACGCGGGCAGAAGTGCAGGCTAAGCTTAATCAGTTAGAAGAGTTAACTGGTATAGACAACTTACAGAACGTATTAGATTCTAATACTGATTTAGAGGGGCTATCCCCAGAAGTAAAAAAGCTAGCTACTGAAGTAATTGGTGAAATTGAATTGCTAAAATCAGGCATTGCAAACAGATTGGGTAACGATTTATCTAATGACGTTGTAATAGAGGTTGGCCGTATTTCTTTAGAAATGCAGCAGATAAACGAAAGGTTTACAAAAATTGCTCAATCAGGTGTGGCTGGTGCCGAATTAGTTGCGGCAGAAAAAACATTAAGAGCTAAGTTTGATAAACTTGCAGATAAGCGGGAAGCATTGCTTTCATATGAGACTAATACAAAAGAGGCTAAAGCTTATAACGCTTCTTTAAAGGCATCGATGGATGCGTCAGCAGGTTACGCGTCTATGCTTTACTTACAGAACGCTAGAAAACAATCTGAAAGCTTTAGAGAATTTAACAGACTAAAAAATTCGGCACGAAGCAAGTACTTATCACAAGCAAAAGAAAACCTTGGGGAAAATGCTACTAGTGAAGAAATAAGATTAGAAGCTGGAAAGTCTTTTCATATTGAAAAAAACAAAAATCTTATTAGCGAAAATAAGATTACTGCAGACGAACTTTTAAAAGCAAGCGGATTAAAAGTTGAACTTATAGAAGCTAATGAGGCCGAATTTATAGAGCGTGGCGGTAACAAAGGCGGAGATGCATTTATTAGTGCCGATGGTAAAACAATTGTGGTTAATATGGATGTTGCTGCGGCAAACGGTCGTACAGGAGTATGGGCGCATGAAGCTCTTCACGCTATTGTTCAAGACAAACTTGGTAGTAACAAAAACGCAAACGCCGCAGGAGAAGAATTATTAAGCTGGCTACAAAACAATGCACCCGAAACCCATTCTTACGTTAAAGCTAGGCTTGATTTAGCTTACGCTAAAGATGGTGTACAAGATAACGCATATTACGAGGAAACAATGAATGTGCTTTCTGATTACATTGTGGAAGGCAACGAAATAGGGCTAAAGTCTTTATCACAAATCAACATATTTGTAAACAACCTTGTTCGCGGAGACAAAACTTCAATTAAAATACAGGACGGCGAACAAACATTTGCATTTATAGCTAATTACGCTAATAAAAATAAGTCAAAGAAAACTGCTAAGCTTATTAGAAATTTTGCTAGAGCATTTCAAGATGAAGAAAGAAAAAGCAAAAAAAGCTCACAGTCTATATCTAAAGAAGCAGAACGTGCAAAGCAGGTTTTAGAAAAAGTAAGTTCCAATATGGAATTCTTTGATCCTAACTCTCCTTTAATTGCAAAAGTAATTGACGGCATGGTTCAAGCACAGTTGGCTAAGCTATCTATAAAAGGATTAAAGTTTGATGCGGAAGAAGCCAAGTACGATATTATTGCTAGAATATACTACAACCAAGACATAAACAAGTTTGACGGTAGAGGTACGTTGTATGGTTATATAAATGGCCGTATTAGTTTCCGTATTAAAGACATGCTTAAGGCCTCTGGTGAGGGGAAAAACGATATTGTTGACGATTTTAACCAGAGCGACGTAGAGGACCTTAAAGGAGCTGCAGCTGATGTTACCACTATAGAACAAGTAGAAGAGCGTGTAGAAGCCGAAAGAGCTACGTATCGCCCTTTATTAGATAGTCGTATGGCTACACCAGAGTTGGTTGAGGCTTTAATGGAAAAAATACCTAGAATTGTAGGTACACTTAAAAATCGTATTGACGCTCCCATTTCAAAAAATACAACTGTTACACCTTTAATGAACGAATTGCGTTTAGCATTGGGTAAGCAGGTGGACATTGATTTGAAAAAAGCAATGGGGGGCAAGAAAGACGGGGTGCTAAGAAAATTTTTAGTAGCTAACAAAAAAGCTATTCTTGAAAACATGACCACCACTTATTTGATGACAGCTTTTCCTGCTGCTATTCAAAAGAAAGTTAATGGTGTATTTACAAGCGATTGGCAAGGTAAAAAAATTGATCGCGAAACTACAAATACGGATAAAGCAGGTAGAACATCAGGAGCTGAGATAGCAAGAAGACTACCTCAAGCTTCATTAAAAATAGATGACAAAACATTCTTGTCATTTATTCTTGACGAAAAAGGTAATCCATTACGTGGTAAAAAAGAGTCTCTTGCCAAAGCTATTGGCGAAGAAATGGCTATTGAAATTGTTAACCGTGAAATGCAAGATCCGGATAGCAAAATACGCCAGGCTTTAGAAGCTAACCAAGAAAGATTAGGCGTAGAGCAAATAAATGATTTCGCTACTAAGTTAGCACTTGATTCTGAGCGTGGTAATGTAAAAGCTTCTAACAGCGGATTTACTTCGGTAGAACTTGAAAGAACTGACGTTCAAGCAGCTCTTGATGCAGCGGTAAGCTTTTGGTTAGTATTTGGCGAAAATAATGTCGTTTCTTCAATAGAAGACAATAAAAACCCTGGCAACTTTTTTCCAGCAGTTATAAAACATTTTCAAGAAATAACTACAGAAGATATTTCTAACGTTAATTTTAAAAAGCTTTTTAATGTACTTAAAGACGCTGAAAAAAGCGGTGTTTTAGAAGACTATTCTAATGGTAAGCTTAAAACTCTTATTAATTCAGACCCGCAGTTGGCGGCCGCTTTAAAAAATTATAGGTCTTTATACGTAATAAAACAAGCAAAAAATGAAGAAGATGCTATTGCAGCCCAGCAATATCAAGAACAAGTAGGGAATGTTTTAGCTAATATTAATCCAAAAGCGCTTTTTGCGTTTGGTGGTGCAAAAATATTTGGCTTTGATGGTAAAGTAGCTGACAGGGGCATGGTAAAAGCCAATCAACCTAGTTATCCTAATAGAGAGTTTTATGTATCAGATTCAGGCTTAGCTAAAAAGTTAAGAGATTTGCAAAGAGCTTCAGATACAGGAGACTCATTTATAAAATCCGGGTTGCAAGGAAAAATTATAGACGCAAACGAAGACAATAGAAGACTAGTAATTGATGTTGCTAGTGAGCTTTTGTTGGCTGTGCAAAACGGGGATTTGAGTTTAGCTAATTTTGCAAGAATGTTGCAGCATTTAGGGGGAAACGGAAAAGCTGGTTTTAGAGCTTTGGGGTCGTTAGAGTTCTTCTCACACGTAGTCAACGCTGCTCAGCATTTGGAGCACATATACCCTAACGTGCAAATAATTTTTGATTTAATAAAGCTGGGTGAATCTTTACAAGAAACAAACAATAAAAGAGAATTAAGTTTAGAAACTATAAATTCTATAAATGAGATATTTAGCAAAAATAGATTACTCGCAGCGGACGTAAATGTAGCAAAGTATGTGGATATATTAGGCGGAAATATAAACACCGGCGAGCTAAGCAGGTATATAGGAATGTCTGAAGTAACAAGACAAAAATATTTTTCTGTACACTCTAAAGAAAATGGCACTTTACAAAGTTTAAATGAACGCTTAATTGCAGAACAAGAAGTTAAGGCTTATAAAAATTCTTTAAGTATTGATTATAAGAAAGCTTATAATGCGGCTAATATAATTAAACCATTTGTTAAAAATTCTTCTAGTGTTCCTACTGCCATATTTATGGTTGGTGCACCAGGCGCAGGCAAATCAAGTATTCTTGAAGGTTTAGAATTAATAAATAAAGGATATAGGTTAGTTAATCAAGACCCTTACTTAGAAGAATACATTAAAGAGGCCGGGCTACCAACCGACGAAAAAACTTATGACAAGGAGCAACGTTCTTTACGGGCTAAGCTAGGCTGGAAAGCTAGAAAAGCTGCTGAAGAAGATTTAGCTAGAAATACTGCCGCAAAAGAAAGCATGGTAGTCGATGGCACCGGCGCATCATATAAAGCTACAACGAAAAAAATGAAAGCTTTAGAAGATGCAGGGTTTGAAATACATATGGTGCATGTTAAAACTAGTAAAAATGTAGCTGTTGACAGAAATAGAAGTAGAGCAGAAAGATCATTAGCTGACTTTATAGTAACCAAAACTTGGGATAGCGTACAAGAAAGCGCTAAGCAGTATAAGGAAGACTATGCAGGTCGCTTCTACGAGATTAATACTGACAATCTTTCTTACGGTGAAGCTTTACCTGAAGCATTTGTAAATCAAGTAACTACTGGGCTGGAAGCATCCGGTGCTAAGTTTAGCCAAGGGCTAAGTGAAGAGCTTAACGGAATGATTGAGCGGACTAAAGGAGTGGCTGCTGACAAGGTTTATTCAAAAGCTCAAGCTCGTATGATGGGCGAAAGAAAAGGTAAGTACCGCTTATTTGTGCCGGCATCAGCTGAAGACTTTAGAGGTTTAACTTCATATACATTTGCTGGTAAAGGAAAACAAGGTGAAGCTGATCAAAAGTTTATTGAAGATAATTTAATAACTCCTTATACTAAAGGTATTGCAATGATTGAAGCTGTAAAACAACAGGTTCGTCGCGAACTCGTTGCTTTAAGAAAGGCAGATAAAAAGTTGTTTAAAATGCTAGGTAAGAAAATTGCAAATAGCGATTACACTTATGACCATGCATTAAGAGTGTACATGTGGACCCAGCAAGGTATAGATATACCAGGAATGAATAAAAATGACATTAGATTTTTAATCAACGCTATTAATGCAATGCCGCAGCTTATTGAAATGGGTAATGCGATGCAGCTTATATCTAGACAAGACACTTGGATGGAACCGGGTGAGCATTGGCTTTCTCGTACTTTGATTTCTGATTTGAACGGTATGACCGAAAAGGTGGGTAGAAAAAAATACCTACAAGAGTTCATTGAAAACTCCGAAGCAATATTTAGTGCGGAAAACTTAAATAAAATAGAAGCTATTTACGGTACACGCCATAGAGAAGCTATAGAAGATTCTTTATTTGCAATGACAAATGGTACTAACCGTACTACTGGACAAAATAAACAAGTTAATGCTTGGTTAAACTGGATAAATAACTCTACGGGGGCTATCATGTTCTTTAACCGCCGTTCGGCAATTTTACAAACCTTATCTGCAACTAACTTTATAAACTGGTCAGATAACAATCCTTTAAAAGTAGCCGCGGCCTTTGCAAATCAACCTCAATATTGGTCTGATTTTGCAATGATATTTAATTCTGACAAGTTAAAACAACGTAGATCAGGATTACAAACGGATGTTAACCAAGCAGAAATTGCTAATGAAGCAAAAGGTGCTAAGAATAAAGCAGGTGCCGTTATTGCTTACTTGCTAAAAATTGGTTTTACACCTACTCAAATTGCGGATAGCTTTGCTATTGCTGTTGGAGGTGCTTCGTTTTATAGAAATCGCGTAAACACATATTTAAAAGAAGGCATGGATCAAGCCGACGCGGAAAAACGAGCATTTGAGGACTTTAGTAAAACCGCAGATGAAGCACAACAGTCGTCTGATCCATATTTAGTTTCTCAAGAACAGCGTAGTGTGTTAGGTAGATTAGTTCTTGCATTTCAGAACACCCCAATGCAATATACTCGTTTAATGAAAAAATCAATGCAGGACCTTGCAAACGGGAGAGGTGATGCTAAAACACATATATCTAAAATTATTTATTACGGTGCAGTACAGAACTTTGTGTTCTCCGCATTACAAAGTGCCTTGTTTGCTGTTATACCAGGATTCGACGATGAAGACGAATCTGAGATGACTGATAAAGAACTAGAAAAACTAGAGCGCAAAAATGATCAGAGAACCTTGCGTATTATTAATAGCATGACAGATTCTGTTTTAAAAGGTAGTGGGGTTAGAGGTGCAGTAATTGCAACGCTTAAAAATACTATTACAGAGTATTTTAAACAAGAAGAAAAAGGATTTACAGCGGATCATACTTATACTATACTACAAGCATTAAGTTTATCACCACCTATTGGTTCAAAAGCTAGAAAACTTTATTCGGCTATTCAAACCAAAAAATTTGAAAGAGACACCTTAGCCGCAAGAGGATTTGACATTACCGCCGAAGGCAAAATAAATTTAAGTCCGGCATATTCTATTATAGGTAGTATTGCGTCAGCTACCGCAAACGTGCCTCTTGATCGTGTTGTTGATGAGCTTAACTCAATAGTTGAAGCGCTTGATTCTCGCAATACAACCTGGCAACGTATAGCATTAGCACTTGGTTGGAAAACTTGGGATGTTGGTGCTAAGAATGAAGAAAACGATCTTATTAAGACTGAAGCTAAAACAAAGCGTAAAGAAGAAGGTAAAGCTAAAGCTAAAGAAACCCGGGCCAAAAATAAAGAAACTAAGAAAGCCCAAAAAGCAAAAGACTGGGAAAAGTTTTCCAAAGGCATGTCATCTATGGAAAAAGGTAAAAAGTGGAAAAGCTGGAGTGCACGGTGGGACAGCAAAAATAAATAACAAAAAAATCGCGTAATAATAAAATAATGAATCGTACTATAAAAAAAATTATAATACACTGCTCCGCCACAAGAGAGGGGCAAGATATAAGTGTAGATACCATTAGAGATTGGCATTTAAAAAGAGGTTGGTCAGACATTGGGTATCATTATGTTATTGATTTAAACGGTGTTGTTCATGCGGGCAGACCTGTTGAAAAAACCGGGGCTCACACTAAGGATCATAACACTGGCAGCATAGGTATATGTTATATAGGCGGTGTTGAGGAAGATGGTAAAACACCTAAAGACACAAGAACTGAAAAGCAAAAAGACGCTTTAGATAATTTGGTTTTCATACTTACTGATATTTTTTTCGGAGCAACGGTCCATGGGCATAATGAATTTGCATCAAAAGCATGTCCTTCTTTTAATGTCCAAGCTGAATACGGTAAATAAAATGACAAAAGAAATTTCAGAAAACACAGTAGTAGGGTTATCGCTAAAAACTATAGGCGCTATTATGGCTGCGGTTGGGGTTGTTACGCTTGGATATTTTGATCTGCAAGCGGGTATTGAAGAAGCTAAGCTTTTGCCGCCTGCCGAAATTGGCAGAATGGAATACGATCTTAAAGATCAGCTAATACGTGAGACTATCATGAATACGCAAGATGATGTAGCCGATATTAAAGAGCAGCTTGATAAGATGGAAAAGAGACTATTTGAAATGAAGTGATATGAAAAAGAC
>Ga0208303_1000881_pt1 | contig 12249 bp, 18 predicted proteins | sample CB_VirMetaG_2_FD_184537 | JGI IMG/M metagenome (GOLD analysis project Ga0208303, IMG submission 184537) | Freshwater to marine saline gradient viral communities from Chesapeake Bay - CB_1504_2 Viral MetaG (SPAdes) (version 4) | ecosystem: Environmental > Aquatic > Marine > Coastal | place: USA... | reverse complement strand
CATCGGCAAACCCGTAGGAGATTAAATTATGGCAATAACATCAGCAGTTTGTACTAGTTTTAAAGTAGAACTTTTAAAAGGAGTTCATAATTTTACAGCTACAACAGGAAACACATTTAAAATAGCACTATACACAAGTTCAGCTTCATTAGGAGCAGGCACTACAGCTTATTCAACATCGAATGAAATTACAAATTCATCTGGAACTGCTTACACAGCAGGAGGCGCAACTCTTACAAGCGTAACTCCAGTCGCTGATAGCACAACTGCAGTTTGTGATTTTAATGATGTAAGTTATACTTCAGCGTCTTTTACAGCAAATGGTGCTTTAATTTATAATGATACAGCTTCTGGTGACCCGGCATGTGCTGTTATAGCATTTGGTTCTGATAAAACTGTAACTAGCGGAACTTTTACAATTCAATTTCCAACAGCAGACGCAACCAACGCTATTATAAGAATAGCATAAGGAGGCACTCCTTATGGCTACTTCAATCTGGGGCGGAGACGATCCACTCGTAGCATGGAATCAAAATTCATGGCAATCTAATCTTGCAACTGTTTCATTAACAGGTGTATCTGCAACCACATCAGTTGGAACTGTAAAATCTTTTCCTGAGGCAGGATGGGGATCTGATGGTTGGGGCGAAGATGGTTGGAGTGGAACTTTTATAGTAGAGTTAACTGGAGTCTCTGCAACAACATCTGTTGGTTCTGTATCAGTAAGTGCTGAAATAGGTTCTGGTTGGGGTAGAGGTGAATGGAACAACAACGAAGGTTGGGGTATTCAAGGAACAGTTCTGCTTGATGGACAATCAGCTACAACAAGTGTAGGTTCAATATCTCCTGCTGATGTAATGGGATTAACAGGAGTCTCTGCAACAGTAAGTGTTGGATCACCTACTATAATTGGTAATGTTTCATTTACATTAACAGGAGTTTCTGCAACAGTAAGTGTTGGATCAATATCACCTGCCGACATAGTAGGACTAACAGGTCAAGCTATGACTTCTGCAGTAGGTTCAATATTACCTGCAGACGTAATTGGAGTTACGGGAGTTTCTGCAACAACAAGTGTTGGTAGTCCAAATATTACATCAAATCCTCTTGTCCTACCAACTGGAGTTTCTGCAACTGTTTCTGTCGGAGCATTAGCACCAGCAGATGTAATGGGATTAACAGGAGTATCCATGACTTCTGCAGTAGGATCTTTAAGTCCTCCTGTTGTTATGGGATTAACAGGTGTTTCTGCAACAGCTTCTGTAGCTATATTTGGCACTTCAACAGGTTTTGGAATTCAAGCATATTCAAGCGTTGACACTGGTTCAAATTCATCGTATACAAATGTTGCAACTGGATCAAATACAAGTTATAGTGACGCTGCATAGGAGATAAAATTTATGGCATCAACATATACACCTTTAGGGGTAGAACTACAAGCAACTGGTGAAAACGCAGGAACTTGGGGAACAAAAACTAATACAAATTTACAAATTATAGAACAAATTTCTGGTGGATACATTTCAAAAAGTATTGCAGGTGGTGCACAAACTACAGCTTTATCTGTTTCTGATGGAGCAACAGGTGCAGAACTTTCACATAGAATGATCGAATTTACAGGTTCAATTACAGGTAATCAAATTGTAACAATACCTTTAGATGTTCAAAACTTTTATATTTTAAGAAATTCAACTTCAGGATCTTATACAGTTCAATTTAAATATGCATCTGGATCAGGAGATTCTTTTACTTTTTCAGCTACAGATAAAGGTGATAAAATTGTTTTTGCTACAGCAAACGATGGTACAAACCCTGATATAGATACACTAGCTATTGGAACAGGTATTTCTGCTGTTGTCGATGATACTACACCACAATTAGGTGGCAATTTAGATGTTAATGGAAATGATATTGTTTCTACTTCAAATGCAGATATTGATATTGTTCCAAATGGAACTGGTGATGTTGTTCTTTCAGCAGATACAGTAAAAGTTGGAGATAGTGGTGCAGCCGCTACTCTTACGTCAAATGGTGCAGGAGCACTAACTGTTACTACTGGAGGCGCTGCAGATCTAGTTTTAAGCACAAATAGCGGAACAAACTCTGGAACTGTTACTATTACAGATGCTGCTAATGGAAATATTACCGTAGCACCAAATGGAACAGGTAGAGCAAAAGTAACTAATGCAACATCAAGTTCAACACAAACTGTAACTACTGATGGAAAAGGTCTTGTCTTCTCCATGGTTTTCGGGTATTAATATAGAAGGAGATTATAAAAAATGGCAACACCAAATTTAGTAAATATAGCAACGATCACACCTAAAAATGCTATGGGTAGTTTATCTGATACAAACAGAACTACAATGATAGATGTTCCTGCAGAAACTGCAGTAAGAATTGATACAATATTATTAGCAAACATTGATGGAACTAACGCTGTTGACGCAACAGTAGAAATTAGTAATGACAATGGTTCAACTTATTATAAAATTGCAAGTACAATATCTGTACCTGCAGATTCAACATTAGATTTAATTGCTAGACCTATATATTTAGATGAAACAGATTTAATTGCTGTTACAGCCGGAGCTGCAAACGATTTAGCTTTTCATGTTTCTTATGTAGAAATGGTTGATTAATTTTAGGGAGGAAAGAAAACAATGCCAAGAATTATAAAATCAGCTAAAGGAACTTTCACAACATCTACCGTAACTATTGATTCTTCAGGAAGAGTTGTTGCAGCAGCAACAGGTTCTGCTGGAGGTGCAAACCAAGTTCCAGCATTAATGGTAACAGATGGAACTAACGGTACTTACACTGCAAGTAATAATGCTAATTTTGGATTAGCTTATGTCTACGCTGGCGGTGGCGGCGGCGGTGGCGGCGGAAATTTTCCAGGAAATGAAGGTGGAGACGGCGGAATTGGTGGAGAAGGTGGTTTTGGAGTTTTTGGTTTTCCTATCTCTGGAGGTGAATCACATAATTATACTATTGGAACAGGAGGAAGTGGTGGAACTTCTGCTGGTCCTATTACAAATGGAAATGCTGGTCAAACAGGTCAAGCAACTACACTAACAAATGTGGGAACTGCTAATGGTGGTGGCGGTGGAACGGGTGGCCCAAGACAAGGTGGAAACGTTAACACTCCAGGATCAGGTGGAACAGCACCAAGTTCATTATTTGCTTCTGCAGTAAATGAGGCTAAAAAAGTTCACTCAGGTGGAGTGCCATATGGTGGTGGCGGAAATGGTGGAGCTCAAGGTAATCCAGGTGGAAGCGGACAAGCTGGTGGTGGCGGTGCTTTATTCATTTATGAGAATGTAGGGGAATAATGGCTATATTTATTTTTGCAAAAAATTCAAACGATCAAACAGGTGCTTTATGTAATATTGTTGAAAGTCAAACTGTATTAGATAATAATTGGAATGGCGATCCTTCAAATTATGACATGGTAACTGTATCAGATGAACTTTTTAATTCTGTTAGATTACAAGAAAAAGAAGTAGTTTCTAAAAATGGAGACACTGTAAACACAACAGATTTATCCATAGCTTTTACTTTTAGATCGGGTTTAACACAGGATATTAACGTTAAAGTTAATCAAATGGATAACTGGTTAAAAATAAATTCTTCAAAACCTTTAGCTAGTTCTGTTACAACATATAAAAATTTTATAGATAGTATAGATGTTAACAGTTTAATTACTGATCCATCTGCTGATGCAACATTCGATGAAACAACTGGTTTGTATTCTGACGGAACACCTTTAAATTCTTCTTTAGAAAAATATGCTGAAGATCAAGGTATTACAGCAGTTAACGGTAGTCAGCTTTTATAGTTTACTTTATACGTTTTTTAACGTATAAATTTATTTATGTTTAGAAAGACAATAGAATTTATAGCTAATAAAAAATATGTTGATTCAAAACAAGATCAACCTATTCCAATAAAATTAAATATACCAGAATGGTATAAAAAATTAAAACATTCTGTTGATAAAAGAACTGTTAAAGGCTGTATGCCTTTTTTAGATTCTATGAGCACTGGATATTTATTAAAAGTTCCAATAGATATAAAAATAAGACATAATGTACCTAATGAAGAAACAGGTGAAAAAGATGGTTATTGGAGAACAGGAACTATAGATTCAAACTTAATGAAAGCTGAAAGAATAAATGTAAATGGTCAAAAACCAGATACTCATTCTTCTTTTCAATTAGAAGGATCTCCAACTGTTGAAAAAAACAAAAACTTACCTTTTTATAAAATATTAAATCCTTGGGTTATAAAAACACCTCCAGGATATTCTTGTTTATTTGTGCCACCTTTAAATAATAGTGATGATAGATTTTCTATTATCCCTGGAATTGTTGATACAGACACATACAATCAAGAAGTTAATTTTCCTATAGTTATAAATGGAGACAAGTATGAGGTTTTAGATACAATGATAACAAAAGGAACTCCTTATGTTCAAATCATTCCTTTTAAAAGAGATAGTTGGGAAATGAAAATAAAAGGAGAATCAGTAGATAAATTTAAAACAAGAAGTATGTTTTTTCCTTTTACAATTTTAAATAATTACAAAAAAAATATCTGGAATAAAAAATCATGGACTTAAAAAATTATGTGTATATTAGAGACGATCTAATTCCAGTAAATATAGTTAGTAGTCTTATAAAATTTTCAAATTCTTTAGATTTTACTCCAGCTTATGTAGGGGGTGAGGAAACAGCTGTGATAGATCAAAGTATAAGAAATACTTATGCATATTCTTTAACAAGTCCCCACTCTTCTTTAACTCATTGTCATCGTTACAATCTTTTACATTATTATTTTAGTACAGCAATTAAAGAATATCTTGAAAAAATTAATGTACAAGACCCTGATCCAAAATTTTTAAAAATAAAAACTATAGATGTTTTAAAATATAAAGAAGGTGGTTTTTATAAATACCATATTGATCATTTTGACAAAGAACCAAGAACTTTTAGTTGTATACTTTTATTAAATAATGATTATGAAGGTGGAGAACTTTGTTTTAGATATCCTGATACAACAAGAGAGTGGACAGTGGAGAAAAAAGCAGGCAGGATTATAGTTTGGCCAAGTAATTTTTTATATCCACATAGTGTAAAACCTGTTACGAAAGGAATAAGATATTCGGTAGTATCATGGGCAATATAAAAGAATTTAAATATAAAAAAATAGAAAACTTTCTTACAAAAGAACAAATATCATTAATGAGTCATTACTGTAAATTAAAACATATTGTAAACAAAGATAGTTTTGATTTTGTACAAAGCAATGTTGGAGATACTCGTTTTTATGCAGATCCTCTTATGGAAGCTTTAATGTTAGATAAGAGAAAATTATTAGAGCAAGAAACAGGGTTGGAGTTATTACCCACCTATTCTTTTTGGAGAATGTATACTAAAGATGGTAGTTTAAAAAGACACAAAGACAGACACCCTTGTGAAATAAGTGTAACTGTAATGATAGGATCTTGCGGAGAGTCGTGGCCAATATACATGGATGAAAAACCAATTGAAATGAAACCAGGAGATGCTGTTATATATTTAGGATGTGATATTTGGCATGAAAGAAAACCTTTTACAGGAGATTGGCATGCTCAATCTTTTATGCATTATGTAGATAAGAATGGATCTTATGCTGATGAAGCTTTGGATAAAAGACAATTTTTTTGTATGCCTGGAGTTAGATAATGCAATTTAAACAATATAAAAAAGATGGATCGTGTGATTTACAATTTAGTTGGAAAGAAAGACTTATTATATTATTTAAAGGAAAAATTTATTTTTCTGATACTGCTTTAAGACATTTTGGTAATATGTTAGTAAGTATAGTTGCAAACTGGCAAAAAGATTTTAATGAAAAAACTAAAAAAGAAGTAACTTATCGAGATAAAACAAAAATAGAAATAAAATGAAAGTAATAAAAAACTTCTACGATAAAGATAAATTTGAAGAAATACAAAAACTTATATTAGGATCTAATTTTCCTTTTTATTTTAATGATGGTGTTGCAGATCCTGAACAAACAAATGATTTTTATTTTACACATACTTTTTACAAAGACTATCAACCAACCAGTCCATATTACAAAATGTTAATACCTATAATAGATATGATAAAACCAAAATCTCTTGTAAGAATTAAAGCTAATTTGTATCCAAGAACTGAACAATTACATCATCATAAAAAACATGAAGATTTTGATTTTGATAATTATGGATTAGTTTTATCTTTAAATAATTGTGATGGTGGAACACAAATAGGAGATAAGTTTATTCCATCAATAGCTAATCAAGCTATTATTTTTAAAGCTAATGTTCCACATAATAGCACCACTTGTACGGATGAAAAAGCTAGATTTAATATAAATTTTAACTACATATAAAATTAAAACTAATTCCGTATTTAATTTTATTGGTATGATTTTTAATTGCTTTATGTTTTAAGAAACCATTGAATAATGCAAACGATCCTTTCTCTGGTTTAATTGTTTGATCAATCTCTGGAAAATGTAAAGTTTGTTCATGGTTGTGTAGATATATAACTCCAGACCATAAAGAACTTGCATGATCGTGTTCTACAGTTTCTCCATTTGGAGAAACTTTTATACCCCAAGAATCTGTTAAATAGTAATGTCGTAATGAAATGTTTTTGTCTACGTAAGCTATAAATTGTGAAATTATTTTACCAAATTCTTCATCGTGATTAAAATAAGTATACGAGGTCATTTGATCTTTTACGTTTGTTTTAAAACTCATATTGTCTTCTTTTTTAATACCCTCTTCTATTTTTTTAATAAAATAATTTGCGTCAATATCGACTACCCCTTGAATAAAAAAGTAATCTCTTAATATTTTTTTTTCAAAATGCTTGTTTATGTTTATATTCATTCTGTATTTTTCCTTGTAAAATAGCATATAAAATGCTTTAAACATATAAAAATCTATAATATAGTCCCGATATGCTACAAAAAATAGGATTTCAGCCAGGTATAAATAAACAAATCTCAGAGACTACTGCAGAAAGTCAATGGGTAGATTGCGACAATGTACGTTTTAGATATGGCACACCTGAAAAAATAGGTGGCTGGAAGCAACTAGGGACTGATGATTTAACAGGAGCCACTAGGGGTCTTCATCATTTTGTAAATAGCTTAGGCAGAAAATACGCAATCATTGGTACAAACAGAATTTTATATGCTTACTCAGGTGGTGTTTTCTATGACATACACCCAATTGATACAACCACTACGCTTACAAATGCTTTTAGTACCACTAATGGATCACCAACAGTTACAATAACTTTTTCGAGTGCTCACAATATGCAACAAGATGATATTATTCTTTTAGATAATTTTACTACTATAACCAATTCAAATTTTAGTGCATCTGATTTTGATGATAAAAAATTCATGATAACATCTGTACCTACAACCACTACTCTTACAATTACAATGCCTTCAAATGAAACAGGATCTGGTGCAACTACATCTGGTGGTATTAGAGTTCAACATTATTATACGGTAGGACCAGCTGTTCAAGCACAAGGATTTGGTTATGGATTAGGTTCTTGGGGTGGACCAGAAGCAGGAGCAACTACAACTACACTCAATGGTGCAATTAATGATTCAGTCACTAGTATTGTTTTAACAGATGCTTCACAATTTCCTGATACTGGAACAAACTTTGTTATAATAGATTCTGAAGAAATTTCTTACACTGGTATTACTAGTAATACATTAACAGGATGCACAAGAGGAGTCGCTGGTACAACAGCAGCCTCTCACAGCGATGGTGCAACGGTTACAAATTCAACTGATTATGTTGCATGGGGTGAAGCTGCGTCAGGAGATTTAGTTATTGAACCTGGTATGTGGTCACTAGATAATTTCGGTGACAAAGCAATTTGTTTAATTCACAATGGTAGTGTTTTTGAATGGGATTCATCTTTATCAAGTGCAACGACTACAAGAGCTACAGTTATATCCGGTGCACCAACAGCATCACGACACATGGTTGTATCTACACCAGATCGTCACTTAGTATTTTATGGCACAGAAACAACAATCGGTGATACATCAACACAAGATGATATGTTCATCAGGTTTTCAGACCAAGAGGATATAAACACTTACACACCTACAGCAACCAATACAGCTGGTACACAAAGACTGGCCGATGGATCACGGATCATTGGAGCAATTAGAGGTAGAGATGCACTTTATGTTTGGACTGATACAGCATTGTTCACTCAACGTTTTGTTGGTCAACCATTTACTTTTGCCTTTGCACAAGTTGGAACTAACTGTGGACTTGTTGGCCAGAATGCATGTGTCGAAGTTGATGGTGCTGCGTACTGGATGTCAGAAAATGGTTTCTTTAGATATGCTGGTAAATTAGAATCATTACCATGTTTAGTAGAAGATTTTGTTTATGATGACATAAACTTAACATCAGGTAATCAAATGGTATCAGCAGGATTAAATAATCTGTTTGGCGAAGTTATATGGTTTTACCCAACTTCATCTTCTTCTGTAGTAAATAGAATGGTAGCCTATAATTATTTTGACTCATCACCACAAAGACCTGTTTGGACAAATGGAACACTATCTAGAACAATGTGGAGAGACTCTGCCGTATTTGGTTCACCACACGCTACATTATATGATGCAGATACAGACACATCTTTTGATGTAGTTGGAAATACAGATGGCATAACAACTTACTATGAACATGAAATAGGAACTGATCAAAATAAAAATGGAGTCATAACCGCAATTACTTCAAACATATCTTCTGGAGATTTTGATATTACACAACAAAGAGCAGCAACTGGTCAGGTAACAGGTGTTGCAACTTTTAAAGGAGATGGTGAGTTCTTAATGAAAATAAGAAGATTTGTACCTGACTTTATAACACAAACAGGAACAACTAGAATTACATTACAATTAAAAAACTATCCTAATGATAGTCAAACAGGTTCTCCACTTGGACCTTTTGATATAACTCCTACCACACAAAAAGTAGATACTCGTGCAAGAGCTAGAGCGGTAGCTATGAAAATAGAAAACACAGCAACTAGTCAAAGTTGGAAACTAGGAACTTTTAGATTAGATACACAACCAGATGGACGTAGGTAATGGCAAAGATAGTACAAGTAATAACTAGACCGTCAAACGAATATGACATACAAACTGCAGAAGCTCAAGTAAGAGATCTTGATGCTATTGTTGAAAAATTAAACTCAACATTTCAAGAAGAATTAAAAGAAGAAATTGAAGCATTTAACTTTTTTGTAAACTAATATGGCTAATCAATATAAATTCGTAGGTATAGACAACAGCACAACAGGGAGTGCACTTACTCCTTTTGGATCAGGAAACCCTTTAGTTAGTGAAACTTATGTTATTAAGTCTATATTGGTGACTTCTGCTGGAACACCAACAGTCACAGTTACAAATAACAGTATTACAGCTATTAAATCAGCAGCATTAACAGCTAATGTTACAACAGAATTATTAACCCAACCGCTAATAATAGAAGGTGGAAAAACCTTTACAGTTCAAGCAAGCACATCAGATTCGTTTGATGTAGCTATTAGCTATTTAAACATTAAGAAAGAGGTAACAACATAATGATAGAGCTACAACCAGATAAGGTAATAGAAAAGATAAGTAATAAAAAAACAGGAGAAATATATAAAAATGATCAAGAATGGAAGAATAAAGGTATATCTCCAGAGGACATTAGAAAAGATGTAACTCTTATTATGCCAAGTCTTGATTTATTCCCAAAAACAAAATAGAATAGTAAAATGGCCATAACTAGAACTCAAATAGCAAGACAATTATATAGAATCGGTGGAGTCGGAGGACGAGCTGAAGAAGGACCTGTTGAAAGAGGTGGAGGTGGAGATAGAGGTGGATCTGATTTTGGTCAGTTTGCAAGAAGACAACAACAAAATAAAGCGTTAGAAGGTAAAGGTTTTTTAGGAAAAGATTTAGGAATAAATGTTGGTGAACAAAGTGGTTTAGCTAAAGTTGGAGATTTTATAAAAGGTGGTGGAATTACAGGAGCGATATTAAGCTCTTTAGCTGGAGCCTTTCCGAGTAGCGGAACTACAAAACCAGTTAGTCCTTTTACTAGAGATGATAATAAACAGATGGATTCTTCAATACCTTTATGGGCACAATTAGGTTTTAATAATGAAGAAGACTATTTAGCATCATTACAAGCACAAGAAACTATGGACCAAGAACCAGAGGTAGAGGTAGAAGAACCTTTTGAAGTATCAAGAAGATTTAGAGCTGAAGGTGGTATCATGAATACTGATGTTGTAGGTGGTGAATACGATTTTGAATCTGCAAGACAGATGTATGGTCTAGGTAAACTTGTTAAAAAAGTTACAAGAACAGTTAAGAAGATTGCAAAGTCACCAATAGGTAAAGCTGCATTATTATATACAGGTGCAGGTGGTCTTGGTAATTTAGCAGCAGGACAAAGTTTTTTTAGTAATTTTGCAAGACCTGGATTTCTTGGAAATGTAGGATCTATATTTAGTGGAGATGGCATAAGAAATATTTTAGTTGGAAGACCAGAGTCAATAATAAGTCCTAAAGGCAGTGATATATTTAGACAAGCAGCAACAAAAGGCATATTTGGCACAGGTGGTAATTTAAATCCTTTAACCGCAATATCAGCAGTATCAGCAGTATCAGGACTACTAACACCTGAACAAGAAGAAGAGGCACAATTAATTTCAGATCAAACAGGAATAGACATAGAAGAAATAAGAGCTAACCCTGATAAATATTTAGCAAGAAGATTTAGAGCTGAAGGTGGATCTACAGAGGGTAAAGAACCTGTAGCTAAAAAGACTATGCCATTATTAGATATGGATGGAAAAGAAATGGATTTAAGAGCTGAAGGTGGGTTTGTACCTATAGGACGTATGGAAAAAGCAGATGACGTCCCTGCAAGATTATCAAAGAATGAGTTTGTATTTACAGCTGATGCTGTTAGAAACGCCGGCGACGGAGATGTAGACAAAGGCGCAGAAGTTATGTATAACATGATGAAGAACCTCGAATCCGGAGGTGACGTATCTGAAGAATCGCAAGGATTAGAAGGCGCTAGAAAAATGTTTCAAACATCACAAAGATTAGAGGAAGTATTATAATGGCTATTCAACAAGTACAAAATTTACCTGCACAATTCGTTCAAGATCTAGGACAAGATTTAGCAAAACAAGTTGTGTCACAATCAGGCGTACCTGTAGTATCAACTGGTATTGCTGGTATATCACAACAACCTGGTGAAACAGCTGCTGATTTTGCAGCAAGACAAAGTGCTGCTCAACAATTTACAACAAGACAACAAAGTTTATCAGGCCTTGCACCACAAGTAGCAGGTCAAGATGCACTACAAACACAAGCACAAAATTTAGCAACCCAAGGTGTAGGATCTTTTCAACCATTTTTACAACAAGCACAAACTGCTGGAACAGCAGCTGGAACAGCATTAGGTGGAGTAGGTTTAGGAGCAACATCTTTTCAACAAGGCGTACAAGACTTTATGTCTCCGTATCAATCACAAGTAATTGATGCAACACTTTCAGAATTTGATCGTAATACGCAAATACAACAACAAAGTATAAGAGATCAACAAGCAGCTTTGGGTGCGCTCGGCAGTGGTCGAGCGGGAGTGCAACTCGCAGAGTTTGGCACAGGGGCTGCGAGAGAACGAGCATTATTACAAGCCGGTCTCTTGCAACAAGGTTTTGGTCAAGCGTCAGCCGCTAGACAACAAGATATCGCTAACAGAGGTGCATTTGCAGCACAACAACAAGGCTTAGGTCAATTTCAAGCAGCGTTAGGTCAAGCACAACAAGGTGCAACAGGTACAGATATTTCACGTTTAGGTCAGTTGGGCGCACTGAACCAAGCGCAAGCACAAGCTCAACTTGATGCACAAAGAGAAGCAACAAGACAAGCAGCTTTCTTACCACAAGAACAATTAGACAGGTACGCTGCACAAGTTACAGGAATCATGGGTGGATATCCTGGTCAAACACAAACAACAAATGTACCTAACCCTACACCATTACAAACTGCGTTAGGAGTTGGAACAACACTGGCTGGTATTTATGGAGCACTTCAACCAAACGCTAATATTCAATTTGGGTTTAATAAATAATTATGAACAGGACTTTA
>Ga0208303_1000880_pt1 | contig 12250 bp, 9 predicted proteins | sample CB_VirMetaG_2_FD_184537 | JGI IMG/M metagenome (GOLD analysis project Ga0208303, IMG submission 184537) | Freshwater to marine saline gradient viral communities from Chesapeake Bay - CB_1504_2 Viral MetaG (SPAdes) (version 4) | ecosystem: Environmental > Aquatic > Marine > Coastal | place: USA... | reverse complement strand
TCATTTTGTTGAAGAAGCAATCGTTGAATTGTTCTCTGTTTTAGCTGAACATTTTGAGGAAGAAATAATTAAAAATAATTAATATGGAATATAGTTATGAAGACGTGGAGAAGGTCATAAACTTCTCCTCCTGGGGTGACAGGAAAAAAATAGATGAGTTATTTAGAATAGATACATACATGTATACTAACCTTGGCCTGGATTCATTAAAGAAAGAGCGTGATGAGGTCCGAAAAAAATCTAGGTACATCTATAAGGCTATAGCTAAAATAGACCCTAAAACAGGTAAGGGATTAATATACAACATGGATAATTAACATATTGTTGATAACTTTATTTTCAATTAACGTTAATTATTCTTATATTTACAATGCTTATTTATATTGGGGGCTGTCATATTGTGTTGATTGTTTGATAGGCCCCCTTTTTTTTTAGTTATGAAACATGAGGATCAAAGGTTAAGTTTTATTAATTCAACAATGAACATTGTTAATGACCTTTGCAGCGACATATATGAGGCGTTGGTAGATGAGGAGTATGATAAGGCCTTAGAAATTAGTCAGGAACTTATAATTGAATTACAAGAATTAAATCAAACACTTACCGATGAAATATAATGAAAAACGAATACTAGTAGTAGGGGATCTTCACGAACCCTTTTGTCTTGACGGGTACTTAGATTTCTGCAAGCAAACATTTAAAGATTATAATTGTAACCAGGTTGTTTTTATAGGTGATGTCATAGACAATCACTACAGCAGCTACCACGAAACAGATCCAGATGGTCTTTCTGGTGGTCAGGAGCTTGAGCTCGCTATAAAGAAACTATCAAAGTGGTACAAGGCATTCCCAGTAGCGGATGTTTTAATTGGTAATCACGATAGGTTAATAATGAGAAAGGCTATGACCTCAGCTATACCGGCTAAGTGGGTTAAAGATTTCAAGGATGTCCTTGAGACACCTAACTGGAACTTTGTTGATCGTGTTGTTTACGATAACGTTCAATATATCCACGGTGAAAGTGGTACGGCTAGAACAAAGTGTCGTGCTGATATGATGTCTACCGTACAGGGTCACTTACATACACAGTGTTATACTGACTGGTATGTGGGTCAAAACTTCAGAGTTTTTGGGACACAAGTTGGATGTGGCATAGACCACGATAGTTATGCAATGGCATACGCTAAGAGAGGCAAGAAGCCTGCTATTGGTTGTGTTGTTGTTCTTGGAGGAGATACAGTAATTAATAAATTAATGGACTTATGATAGTAGATGATAAATTAAATAAGGAGATAGACAAAAAATCTTCAAGAGGCATGAAGCCAGGCTTCTGGGCAGGGTTAGTTTCTTTTTTATTAGCTAAAATTTCACACCTTTTAGTAACCTTTGCTATAGGATTGTGGATTGGAATAACATCTGGAGGGTATCTTTCAGATGGCTGGATGATAGCTATAAAGATTGTCGACTCTTGGATGGTAGGTTTGATATATCTTGTGTTTGTTACACGGTTTATATACAATAAGATTACGGCAAAATGATGTGGCAAACAACAGACACAAATGGGGTTGTTGAGTACCACAGTGATGATATAGATTCGTCGCTTGTAAGGAAGGGTATGCCTGTATTTACAGGTGTTTTAAAGTACTTCCCAGATGCTCTTAAAGAAGTGTCTAGGTGTTCTCAGGCTGGTAACAAACAGCACCACCCAGACAAGCCACTACATTGGGACAAGAATAAAAGTACAGACAATGAGGACGCATTAGTTCGTCACTTGATTGATCACTCGCAGGATCCAGTTGATGATGATGGCATACTTCACTTAACAAAGGTTGCATGGAGAGCCCTTGCTTCACTACAAATATACTTAGAAAATGAAAACAAAGAAACAGAGTAGATTAGATCTATTGGATAAAAAAGTTGAGGCTGTAATTGCTGAGCTTTTAAATGTTAGAACCCTTTCGATAGGTACGCTTGAGACTGTCAAGAAGATGCCTGGGTACGGAGAGGCTATAGCTGAATTAACTAAAGAAAGCGAGGGTTAAATTATCACTCTCATATCTTTATACTTATTTCGTTGTTTTTTCAATGTATTCTTTTTTGTTTTTTGATTTACTCCAGTCATCTAGGTGTTTATCAAAATGAATTCTATATTCGAATCCACCACAAAACAAATCACCACACCTACTACATTTTATAATTGGTTTACACATTTTAATTTTATTTCAATGAATTACAAGAGATGGTTTCTCAAGAAGCTCGCATACACTAACAGACTAACATCATACCAAAAAGTAGCTTCTAGAGTGGGATACATGGGCAGCGGTTTTCTTATCGCCGCCCAGTGGACCATTGAACCAGCACTGTATATTATTGGTTTTATTTTTGTAATTGTTCAAACCTCCTCCAGGAAGCAGTGGAATCTTGTTGCGTTAAATATTAACGGATTAATAGCTTGGATTACTCACCTACTTGTTTCTGTACTTTTGGTTATATATGTATAGAGCTTTTTTTGAAAACTTTCTTCTTGAAGCTTTAAATACTTTTATAATTTCTTTCTTTTCATCTTCATCAAAGCTGTCACCAAACTTCTTGTATATTCTATAAGCCTGAACCTCTGGGGTATCTTCAAATACTATATCTAGTATTGATCTATCACCATTCATATTTTTGATATATGCTACATATTTTTTAGCGTACTTTTTAGCATCCAACCTAGGAAAGTTATCTAATATGTATTTCTTAAACTCTTCATTAGTAAATGGATCGTTATTTTCGTATCTCTTTCTTATATCATTATAAGCCTGCTTCTCTTTTAAATATATCCCCGTTTCTAACTTAGTTTCAAGTTCTTTGATTTCATCCTGCTCTTTATAGCTCAATAGTTTTTTATTGGTGGATCTAACTAACTTTCTTTCTGTATTTTTAACTATCCTACTCATAACATTATCTATTTCGTTATTTGTAGGAGTCTCTCCTACTACTCCCCTCATTTTGTCATACGCTGAATATATAAGCCCTATAGAAGGGTTTGTTGTTTCTGATGTTATTATTTTCTCGACAGCAGCCTTACTTCTTTTCGGTGAAAATCCAAAAGCCTGACCTAAGTCTTTGTATATCTGATCAACCCTATCGTCTAGCAGTCCCTCAGCTGATGGTAGTATCTTTTTGTTTCTAGGCCCTTTAAATACATCCTGACCATAAAAATGATCATAGTTATATGAATAAGTTAAAACAGCTGCAGCAAGTGGGTTTCTGTTTATTAAACCTGGTAGGCCTTGAGTCACATCTATAGGAGATATACCGCTTGCTGATTTTTTTAACGCCTCATCATTTAAGTCATAATCAATACCTCTACTTTTTAGTATTGCTTTTATTGTTAACTGCTCAGCAATGGTTGAGGCTACACCTATTGTAGGTAATTTTTTTACTCTTATGTATCTGTGTTCACCGTTCTCATCCTTTTCCCCAGTGAATAGTATGTGGTAATTTGATTTTTCGTAATCACTTATTGAATTCAGTACTTCCAGTACTTTTTCAGGATCCTCATCATCACCAAAACTTCTAAGAAGCATAAACATTGATGCTGCACTAGCTCCTCCTGCCATTATCATGGCCTGTAACATACTAGAAGCAAACCCCTTTGGATTTTTTGCCGCATAATCCACAGCTTTTCTAAGACCTTGAGTTCCTGCGTTTAGGTATGGTAAAGCCTTATCAGCAGATTTTACTATAGAGCCACCTTGACTAAAGTCAATGGTTTCTCGAGCTTCTCTAACAGCTTCATTCATAATGTCTTCCATTTCTTCTTTACTTGGCTCTCTACCATTTTCTTTTTCAAAGTCTTTTAGTAAATTATTTTTAACCTTAGAATATACAGCCACCCTAAATGATACCTCGGAAGTTTCACCTAGGTAAGACATAAAATTTCCATAACTTTGAAAAGCTTTTCCAGCAGCGGATCTAGCTTTACCACGTCCTCCTATTGCTTTTAAACCATCTGTAGATAGGTAGTCCATTGCACCACCATGTTCCATAAATTCTTCGTATATCTTTTTGTATTCCTTTGTGCCTCCTACTTTAGATCCAAATGTTTTTACAAAATCAAAAGCAAGCTCTGCTCCTCCTTTGAATTTATTATTGGAATATACATCAGACAGGAATAATATGTTTTGAAAGTCTACAGCTGTGTTTCCTACAATAAATAAAGGGTTCCCTGATGTTGCAAAAAATCTTAAAGCTTGAACGGGTTTATTCATGAAAAAATCTCCAACCTTACCTAAATTTACATTTGAACTTTTCTTTATATCTAGTAACTGGTTTGCATAAGCATTGTCTATCACCATATATCTGTCAACTCCATCTTTCTTGAAGTGTACTTTTGTAAAACCAGGAGGAGTTTTCTTGTCGTATTTTCTCTTTGGCTTACCATCTTTTGTTTTTCCTATTACAGGGTTAGGTAATACATAGTTTTCTATCTCAGTCTTAATGTCTCCTTCAGCAGATTCAACAGCTTCGCTAAAAGCATTGAGCATTTTATTTTCAAAAACTTTAGCTTCAATCATTCCTAGGTTAGATGATAACAACCATTTAGTGTCCATTATAATGTCCTTCAAGTTTTTATCACTAAGTGTTTTTATTACATCTGCTTTTATGCCTGATATTTCAGCCATTCTGTCTATTTCAGCTGCGTCTGCATTATCTGGTATTATATAGTCTAAAGTCTTTATAGGGGAGTAGTCAATATCTTTTAATTGATTAAAAACCTCTTCAGATATTAATCCACTATCCTTCATTCTAGTCAAACTCTCGTTCATTGCCTCAAAATACGTATCTGCTCTTGATGAAAAATCTTTGTACTTTTTATCTCCAAGTTCATTTTCATAACCTTTAAGAGCAGCAACAGCCGTATCATAATCAGTATCGTTAATACCTATGTAAGGTTCTTTGCCTTGAGCTTTCCTATTTTCGTTTATAGCTTTTAATCTTCGTAGATATATGATATGGTCTAGGATTTTCAGATCTTGATCCTTTAGTCCTTTATATATTTTATCGTCAGCCTTCTTAAATCTAAAGTTAGCAAACCCAGTTGCACCAGCCTTTGTTACTAAAAGGTTTTTAGCTTTCGTTGCTTTCTTGTTTCCAACACCCTTTAGCAGATCTTTTACTCTGGTCTGTCTATCAAATATTTTTTCTCTAAGCAGTCTTAATTTTTGTTTAAAGGTTGGTTTCTTGACCCTATCTTTTAAGGCCTGTTCGCTTTGTTCAAAATCCTTCTTTGTTTTTTTAAGTGATTCGGTAGGATCTTTTTGTGTCTTAGTCTGTTCACTCTCATCAATAGGTCCTTTAGATTCAGGTAACATCTCTGAATACTTCCCTGGCATCAGCGCCATTTTTTGAGGAGCAAACGCTCTCTCTTTTGGAATAAGATATCCCTCTTCACCTTCCTTGATTAACTCCCCTTTATTATTCCTCATTTGAGGACCGAAGTTAACCCAGCTATTCTGACCCCTTGTCTCAGTGGTCATAGCTCTCCTAGCTAATGGTGTATACATTCTTGAGTGAACATCCCATGCGTTCTCTTCACCAACAGGTCCGAAACCATTACCCCTCTCTGTGTGACCAAAGAAGTCATGCACAAACCTAAACAAGTCATTGTAAAGTAAAGTGTTGCCGTTCTTGTCCTTGAAGCCAGAATCTTGTAGTAATTTATTTTGTTGTCTTTGTTCTTCTGTGATTGCAGTATCCCCAAACCCGGCCTCAGTTGAAAATATCCACATGTGTTTATTGTCACGAACATCGTCAATCATTTCTTGAGCGTTTGCGTAAGGCTCACCCTCTCCGTTCCAGATCTCAACCTCGTATCCAGCGTTAATAATCTCTTGGTGTTGTGCCGCTGTTTCATCTGCCATTAATGAGTATGCCTCTTGAACCTTTGGATCATTAGGTGAGTCTTCTAGCGACTCATACACGTCAGCAATCTCTCTGGAATTATCTTTGTCAATAGATGTTATTGGTTCACCCTCAGGTGTTTCATTATTTCTTTCTTTCTTGTACTTCTTAGATATATCTGTAGTCTCAGGGTTTGGGTTGTTAAACAACCTCTTACCAGCCGGTACCACTTTATCTTCTGTGACCGTTACCTCATCTATTTCAGATACTGTTTGTTCACTCTCATCTTTCTTGGTTTCTATACCTAGTTTTTGTTTCTGGTCAGTAGTTAATTGTGCTATTTTTTTAGGATTGTTTACTTCAGTGCCACTTCTCTCTGATGTTTTTTCAAAGACCTCTTCACCAGGTGCAAAACCAGCTTTTACTTGCTGTTCAGCAGTTATTCCATCTCTAATAACTATATCATTGTCTGCAAGTTTTGTCTTCCGTTTGTTAGTTTGATTTCCGTCTGCATCAAAAAACACAGATTCAGCCACACCAAGTGAACCATCTAAGTAAGTTTTTACAGTTACCTCTACTCTACCACCATCTTCCTCTGTTACAGTAAATGTTTCTTCCTTTAAAACAACATTATTATCTTGAAACTTTTTAGTCTCTGGCTTAGTTGTGGGAGCTACAGTTGTTTCATTAACTTTATTGCTTTGTTCACTCTCATCTTTCTGTGTATCGATGCCTGCTGCTTTACGCTGCCTGTCAGACATTTTAGATTCTAACTTAGGATTTCTTACAGTTTTAATGTCAACATCTTCAGTTTTTTTAACATCTCCAAATGAAGCATTAACATACTCTTCATTTGTTAAAGTGTTATCTTTAGACAATGTTTTAGAGTTTGCACCTACAACAGTACCATCCTCTAATTTTTGTATTATCTTTCTACTGCCATCAATGTTTGTTGTAACCGTTACAATAACAGTATCACCAGCATCATCTTCAACAGTAAACTTTTGTTGAGAGGTAGGTATCTGAGAATCTTTAAGTCTTTCTGTCTTTTCAGGGGTTGCTTCTGTTTCCACTTCTTGTACACCTTCGGCTGGTTTAGCATCTGTTTTAACTAAAACTGGCAACTCTACATCTATAGTATAAGTTTTTTTACCCCTCTTTGATCCTTGTGTTTTTATTTTAACCTCAATTCCTGGGTAAGCTTCTTTAATTTTCTCAACCTCAGCCTCAGCTTTAGTTTTGTCATCAGTTCGGAAAGAACTAAAAGCTGCTTCGTTACCTTTTTCTTTTACAGATTGCTGTGTTGCATCGCTGTACCTTGTTGTTTTTGTGACAACATTTCCATCTGAATCCACCTTTTCATTTAAGGTTTTAGATTTGTTGTATGTTTTTAAACCACCTATAGATATAGTGGTTGTCTCTACTACTTCCGCTCCGTCTGGCAAGGCGTTTTCCGCCTCGGTAATCATGTTTTTAAAAGCATCTCCAGTAGACTCCATTTTAGCGGTAAACCTATTTGTAGGTTTTCCATTCTCGTAAACTCTCGTGAAACCAACAAAATTAGCAGAATCACCACTACTACTTATAATAACATCTAACTCTCCTGTCTGAGGATTATTATACTTAGCTGTTTGTACGCCCTTAGAATCTGGACTTGTTATATCAGCGATAACAGCTCTACCATAAGGTAGTTTTTTATCAGTATGAGATTTACCAAATATTTTTGGAGCGCTATCTATTCTACTTTTTCTATCTACCTCCGTTTCTTGCTCAGGAGTAACCCGTACCTCTGTTTCTTGCTTTTGAATGGCATCTTGAATATCTGTATATGAAAGCTTCTCTTCAATTGTCATCTTACTAAAGTTATCAATAGCTCTTTCTGTTATAGCGCTATCTGCAATAGTGAATTCTTTCTCTCCTCTATCTTCAGCTTCTTTAGTCAATTGCCTACCTGCTTCCTCTTTTAACTTTGTTTTTCCTTTTATGTTTACATAATCAAACTCAGTCGCTTTTGTTACCTGAGATCTTATGTCCTGTATTTTTTTATCTATATCCGAATGAAATGACTTGTCCAGATTTTTTTTCTGCTCTTCTAATTGGTTTATTTTTTCTAAAGAACCCATTACCTTCAAAGAAGTTTCAGGTGTAAGGTTAGGTGGTATTCTTCCTATGTTTTTAGAATAAACATCTACATCTGATATTATATTATTAACTTGTTCTTGACTATAAACACCTTTTTTTACCATGCTATCTAAAACCTCTTTTGTTTTTTTAGGGTTTCTAGACAACGCATGCAACGCTTCCATTCTATCTATAGCTGCTTCACCAGGTCTAAATGAAGCCTTTAAACTGCTACCTGTAGCTGACGTTAAATCTCCTCCAAAAGGCATTAATAAACCTGCCATACCAGCTAAAATAGTAGTATTAGTATATTCCGCACCTGTTATGGTGTTCATCATAATCTCTTTACCAGCCAGTTCATTTACATTTTCAGCTATTATAAAAGCCTGCCCAACTTGTTGAACGTTCTCTTGGAACATTTCCTTTCCACTCTCTCTAAAGTATACAGGGTAATTTTGTATTATATTTTGTCTTATTTTTTGAAAATAAGCATTAACACCTTTTTTACCACTCTCTTGGTATATCCTCACAACTGATTCACTTATTTTTTTAGAACCTTGTTCTCCAAATATTTTGTTCATTGCAGTAATTTGTGTAGATATAGGTGCTGTTAACGCTCCTAGTGCATAACCTTGTCTAGATGCTAACTGTCTTATTTCTTCAGCCGTCTCTTGATCAACACCATTTTCTATAGCTTTTTTATATGCATCACTTGACATGTTTGTTGCAAACAAAGTACCCTGTGCTATCATAGCTGAAGCTACATTAGCCTTCATAGGTATTTTACTAAGCACATTTAAAACCTTAGAACCTTTGTCGAAAGCACCTAAAAAAGCTGATCCTCCAGCTCCTAAGTTTGCCACACCACGTGTTAAGGCTACTTGCAAGATCATATCACTTACTATTCCAGAGGTTGCTATTACAGCTCCTGCACCACTAAAACTTTTAAAAGTTTCATCACTGCCCTCAACTTTTTTTCTTATGGATTTTTCTTGACCTTCTGTAAGAACTTGTGTTACGTTTTTCTTTATTTGAAGATCATATATTTGACCTCTTTCATCAATCCCATATTCTCTTCCATCTATAGTGGCCTTTTTACCAGAAGCATATGTATACCTCATGAAGTCGTCTCTTTCTAGTTCTGTTTGAGCAGCGCTCATTCTTATTTCATCAGCGGTATTATTCATTCCTATGAATTCATAAACACCTTCTGAGACGCTAGATATTCTATCTTCTACTGATCTCCAACCTTGTTTTACAGATTGGGTCACCCAAGGGTTTTCACCATTCAAGTATTCTTGGTAGTTTTTTTGATTCTCTCTATCTCTGTCTTTTAAATAAGCTGTCAATGTAGGAAATTGTTCCTCTACATATGAAGATATCGCTTTGTCATCTAATCCAGTGCTAAAATCTATTTTTACACCATCAAATGAAGGATGTCTACCGTCGTTTTCAGCTTGATACTTTAATATTTGAGATTCTACTTTTCTCTCTACCTTGTCATTAATATAATTTGATAGGTACTGAAACTTTAATCTTTCGGCAGCTAATTTTGGATTGTAATTACCGCTTATATCATAAAACCTACCATCTTCTGAAACTACTTCATCTTCCAGTAGTTGTTGGTATTTTTCTACGTAACCCATTTCTGAAAGATATCCATCAAAGTCCTTAGCGTTAAAACCTTTTATGTTTTTTAGCTTTTGACTATCGTACATATCATCAAGATCAGAGTCTTCAAAACCAGTTGGTGTGAGACTGTCTTCAGCTAATTCAAACTCCTCTTCGGTTGGAGCACCATCCCTTTGGAATATTTCATTTAACTGTTCTTCTGTAGGCTTTTCTATTTGACTTAAGAGTCTTTCTGTCTCTTTAGTAAAATCATTGACTTTTTTTACTGCCTGATCTTTTTTTGTTTTTTCATCTTCCGTAATCTCATATGCGTTAAGATTAGATGAATCTTCGTAGGCGTTTTCTTTGTCTAGTTTTTTTTGTTGTATCTCTTGTAGGTATTCCTCTTTTCTTTTTCTAGATAAGCTTTGTATAGTTTTTAAGGCATTTTTATTTCCCTTTAATGCAGCCTCTAATGTTCTGTCGTTTATGATATTAAATTCTAGAGCTCTAGAAATGTTGTAGTCAGATAATAACTTACTTTTTAATATAGGGTCTACTTCTCTGTTTTTTTCTCGCATAGCCCTAGCTCTAGCAGAGGCTCCTGGAGTAAAAGTTTGAGTAGAGGCTGTCTCAATTTCATCAAGTTTTAAAAGGTCATCTTTTAAATATTCGTAATCATCCTCAACCTCTGGTGTAGTTACTTGAGGTATTGATATTTCAGGTACTTCTGAAGAATCCAAGGACCCATCTGTTGGATCCTCTTCTGTAGTGGAAACCATATCTTCCGTCTCCAAAGTAGAACTTGAGGTGTCGGTTGTCTTTTTTTTTTCACCGAATCCAAACTGAACAACAAACTCTTCAAATGATTTTGTATAGTCACCTGATTCGTTTAGTGCGTTGTATAAAACCTTGGATTTTTCTGTGTCACCAAATTGATTAACAAACTCTTCAAACGACTTTGTATAGTCGCCTGATTTAAAAAGATTATCGTATAATTCTTTCATTAACTTTATTTATTGTTTATTCTCCTAACCCGTCAAACCTACCTCTTTTGCCGCTAGCTATCGTTTCTAATTTTTGAGCTACTTCAGACCCTGTAACTGTTCCTATAGCTCCTAATTGTGTATCTCCATACATCATTATTCCATTTGTAACAGTCACCTGGTTTGGATCTAACTTAAGCTTTCTTGCAACAGCTGTTACTGCTGATTTAACTTCGATATCTGGTCTGCTAGTAAACTTAATCTCTTCGGAACCGAATTCTTTATATTGTATTTGCGATAATTGCTTATTAAATGCATCGATTTCTGAACCACTCAAACTAACCTTCTGGCTTATAGGCGTATAAATGGCACTGTCTAAAGCTTTTTGGTTCACATCTAATGTTAAGGATCCTCTTCCATCATTTCTGTATGAGCCAGCTGTTTTAGGACTTATTATACCTGCTATCTCTACTCCAATGTCTTTTTGAGGTCTATTCAAATCGATAGTTTTAACTATACCGTCTAAAAGTTCAACTGTTAATGTTTTATTTTCTTCATCAAGTGTTACATTGCTAGCGACCTGACCAAGAGTAGCTTTTAATCCAGAGTATTGGCCTCTCACTACAAAGTCATCTATAATTTTTACTACATTAGCTTCTTCTTGTAACCTACCAGATTGAACAGTAGGCGCAACGTATTCTTTTGTCTCCTCATACCCTAACCCAATCTCTAAGGCAGACCCGTAGGCCTCTTTAGCGGCCTTTATTTGTTTTGGGGTTAGTTCTGGTTGTAGAATACCTTGGCTATCTTCTACCATTTTTATATCATCAGGATCAACGCCTAAATAATCCATTAATACAGAGGCTTGTCTTTGAGGTGTATCTAGGGCAGCTAAAATGGTATTTTCTTTCCAATCCTTAAAATCTTCGTTTTCCCTTATGTTTTTAATCGACCTGGTTGATGTTGGGGAGTACTTATATATAGAGGCTGCTTTGGCTGCCTTTGATGCGCTTTCTTGTACATCTATGGTGTCCCACATTCTCTGTTGATTGTTAAGTAAACCAGAAACTGGCATAGCTGTCTCCATATCAATCTTCCCTGTCTTTGGATCAATATTAACGAATACTGCCTCACCATTTCTACTTGGTACTATTTTTTTGTTCTGGAAGTCAAAAGCCGTGGACATTTTCTCAGCAAGGAGTAGATTACCTGCTCCACCTTGATCAATCTTAGCTTGTATCGCATCCTGGTGCCCCTTAAAGGTCTTATTTAATGTCGACCATGTAGATTTTGCGTTCTCCTTTATTATCTTAGAATCATTAACACTAACAAGTCCTGCCTTCATTAGCTTGTGGTTTTCCATTAAGAAGTCTCTGTAACCTTGTGCCGCTTCCATTGCTGCCTGGTTAGCGTTCTTATCTATACCTTGAGTATACTCGTCTAGTTTCCTTAACTGCTCGTTCTGAGTCTTGTCTAATTCAAATCTTCGAGCCTCTCTACTATTTTTTTCTGCGATTATGTCGTCAGATATTTTCTTAGTTATTCCAGCCCAATCAATTACTGATTTATCCTGATCTCTGTTTACGTATCCGTAGTATGTTCCCATGTTTTGTTATTGTTTAATTAAATCTTATCCCTGAGAA
>Ga0208303_1000879_pt1 | contig 12257 bp, 18 predicted proteins | sample CB_VirMetaG_2_FD_184537 | JGI IMG/M metagenome (GOLD analysis project Ga0208303, IMG submission 184537) | Freshwater to marine saline gradient viral communities from Chesapeake Bay - CB_1504_2 Viral MetaG (SPAdes) (version 4) | ecosystem: Environmental > Aquatic > Marine > Coastal | place: USA... | reverse complement strand
AAGACCAACCTTCGGAGCCTTCAAACCGCTAGACGAAGGAGAGCCTTCGCTTTTCTTCCCCGCTTTGTCCAGAGCCGCACCAGCGGCAGTGAGACCAGCGGCAGCAACACCCAACCCGATCAAGCCTTTCCGGCTCTTCTTTGGTTTAACTGCAGGCTTCTTCGGACCCTCCAACATTAAAGGCTTCTTGGTTGTAGCAGGTTTCGGTGTCTTACCCGGACCAATCGCCTTAGGTGCAGAAGGACGACCTGCAGCACCCGGACGAGGACGCGCATACGCTGTAGTTGGAACACCAAGGTCAGGTGTTAACTCTCTACCTGCAGTTCCCTTAGGCGCTCCTGCGCGTTCAGCGCGAGTAGCAACTGCGCTTCCACGGCGAAGAACAATGTCCGTGCCCGGTTTCGCGGAACGTGAACCAATAGCCTTTGGCTTAGGTTTAGGTGCAGGAGTTGGCTTTTCAGTCTTAGGCTTAGAAGCCTTAGGCTTTCTAACAGCAGGCTTTTTCGTTGCAGGCTTAGCCGCATCCTTCGCCAAAGGTGAAGACACAGGTGGTTTTGCTTTAGGTGCTATAGGTAGAGAATCTCCACCAGCACGAGCAGCAACCCGATTGGATTCAACTTTCGCTTCCCAACGCTTCAATGCGCGACCATACGTGGCATCAGACTTGTAGTTAGCGCGGACGGGTTTAGGACCAGATGACATCACCTTGCCGGGTTTCCCGCCCTGTAACTTACCTGAAAGCCCACCAGACTTTTTTGCAATCGGGCGGGCAGGTCGAGGATCTGGTTGCATGAGTCGGCGAATGTCAGCAAGTTCAGTCTCACGCGCAATCGCCTTATTACGTGCCGCCTGCACCGCAGACTTTGGCGCTTGAGCGGCGGGCTTTGCTGCTTTAGCGGCAGGTGCGGCAACCTTCGCAACTTTGCTAGCCGCAGCGGCAGGCTTCGCTACCGCACGACCGACTGCCCCGATGTTTCGCAAACCCGGAATGGGAACAAAAGCCATCGCCGCCAATGCAGCGTTAGTCCATGCAGAATTCTTGTCGCTAATGCCGAAAGCACCCTCAGCAGCCTTACCCCATTCTTTGAAGTCAAGTGCCCTCAGAGGGTTTGTAGCAAGACTGGTTTTGGTTAATGGGCTGTTCCTGCCCATACCAACCTTGTTCGCGTTAACGCCTGAAGAAGCAGGCTTAGTGACTTTGCCAGAAGCAGGCTTAGTGGCTTTGCCACTACTACCGATTCCTTGCGATGCAAGATACGCCGCAATTTGCTTCTTCTGTGCAGGTGTCAAATTGAGAGATGACGCTGGCTTCCGCTTGGAAGATCCGTTGCTGGGCAGCATGTGTTATTCCTTGTACTAGGAACCGCTACGGCGGTTCATCATTGGTTTCTTAATCGGTGTTTTACCTGAAGCAAGCGGCAAAGGTTTCATCGATGGTTTGCCTGATGTTCCCTTGAAAGGCATAGGCTTGGCCTTGCCCTTCCATGCAGGGGCAGGCTTCTTCACGGACATCGACTTCTTCTTCGCAGGCTTAGGCATTCCGCCTTTCATCGCTGCAGGCATTACTTAGTCTTCTTAGAGTTCCCGCCAACAGGCTTAGGGGTCATGCCGTACTTGACCATTCCACCGCCGACAACCTTGCCGCCGTTTTTCTTACTCATCATTGGTGCAGCGGTAGGTGCCTTAACAATTCCGCCTTGTTTTCCCATACCCATTGTGATCTCCTTATTTATGCTGGGACGTTTCGAACTACTCGATTGGACATGCTCGCCTGACCTGAACTGTTAAGCCCGGCCAGAAGTTGTTGCATTGCTGGTGGACCCTGAGGCAAAGCCTCATTAACTACAGGACCAGCGGGTGTTTCTTGTTGCTGTGGATCAGGTGTACCTAAGAACGACCCCTCCCCCTCTGCAGCCTCAGGTGGTCCCTGTGGTTGCGGTGGAGGTTCAGGTTTGAATGCTTTAGCGACAGCGTCCTCAATGGAGACGCCCTTCTTACGGTCGTTAATGACACTCGCCATCTTCTCAATAATTTTCGTAGGATCTTGACCCTGCGAAGCCATTTGAGGGATAGCAGCAGCCAGTGAAGAAACACCAGCCTTCAACGAATCACGCATCTCTTCCATGTCAATGGCACGTTCCTCTTCGGAAGCGTTCATTGTTACTGGAAGGTTGTTGCGAACGAAACGGCGTGAAAGAAGTTTGTCGCCACGAGCCTGTAACGCGAACACGAGAGCACGGTTCGGGTCAAGACCAGCCATCAAACCGTATTGAACGTTGACGCCGTACTCTTCTTTAATGTCTTTGCTGGCAGTGTATTTCAGTTTAAACGGAACACCGTTGGCTGAACCGGAAACTTCCTTCTCCGTATTGGGGAAATATGCTTCATCGGTTGCCAGTGACAGCGATATCGCTTCACCCAAAGCCTCACCAAGGATCGACTGGGCTGTTTTAATCTGCCCATCGAAACCGGCCTGCAACGCTTTAATACCCTGACCAGTAACAATGGAACCTTCAGGTTGCCCAGCACGCGACTCAGGGAAACGAGTACCGAGTCGTAGTTCCTCAGACAGAACATTGTTCTCAGCGAACGCATACTGCGGCACTTCGATAGGTACACGCCTGATCTTTTCAGGAGAGTTGGAGCGGATAACAGCATCCGGTCCAACGGTTAACTGGGTAACATCCTGTGGCAATGCCAACGGTGCCTCGACCGATTTCTGCACTGCATCCATTGTGAGTAATGCAAGTTTCGCTTTCGCGGCAAATACGTACAAAACATCATCGAATTGACCTCGAGCCTCAGCATCAAGAGAGTTACGTTGCGCGATAGAAACAGGAACTTCACCAAGAAGGTTAGGAACATTTGCTAGTAGTAAACCGTCACGCTCAGGGATAAACATGACAGACGTTTTCTTGTCGTACATGCGGACAACTTCAAGGATCTGGCTTTGATCCGTGTTACCGAACTGGTTACGTTTCAAGATTTTGTCGGAAAGTTCAGGGAACATTGCGGCAAGATCGCCCGCTTTACGCCGGTACGTGTGGCAGTACAAGGTCACTTCACCGAAACGATCCCTATCGAAATAGGCACCCATCGAGTTCTCCACATGAATATGTGGACGTTTCTGTTTAAAGTGGGGCTCTACACGGAACGGAACGAAACCGTAGGTTGCGTACTGGTCAGCGGCACGAATCATTTCGATACCAAGTTTTGAAGCAGCAATGTAATAGTTAGCGATCTTGGTGCGCTTATCAGCCTTAGTGCGTGCAGACTCTTCCAACGCTGAATCGCCAGATGCTGAAATGGTTGGTATGACACCAGCCTGTTCAGCGAAATCGCGTGCAACAACATCGATCAGGTTCGCGATAATAGGTCGCGACCATTTCTGTGTCGGGAAAACTCCGGGGAAAACTTGATCTGCGTGTCCAGCGCGAACAAGAGACACTTCACGCATACGCTCATCGCGTTCACTGAAACGCTTCTTCAGCGCGTCAAACCTGTGGGCGTAATCGGACACTCGGGCAACTCCTCTATAGACGCACCAACCCCATGTTGTCTTGTTCAAGATCATCAAGGTTGATTACGTATTGACTATCAATGTCTTGCTGTGAAGTGAATTCGTTGGTGAGAAAGTTCCGGGTGTTAGTGACACGGAACAAAACATCTCTGGCAACAATCTCGCAGAACCACAACGCCATGACAGCGTCCATCTTCAACTTGGAACCGCGAACGCCGGGCTGCCATGTAATTAACTGCTCGACAAGTTTCTTAACACTGCCATTCGTTGAAGCGTCAGGCAGTTCAATGAGGTTGTCCCCCGCATGTTTTTGTGCAAGTTGATCTTTGCGGTTCTCTTTCGAACCAAACAAAGGCGCAAGGGAAGCAACACCAAACTCAGGATCCTGCTTGTTAGAACCCGTGAAATGTGGGCGGTACGCGATTCCACGGGAATTAAGATGGTCACGTATTTCCTCATCTTTCGTGAGAAACAATTGGAAAGCGTTCGACTCCACAATGACCGTGTTCGGTCGGTAACGTTCCGACCAGTTCTTCAACAGGTTACGTATCGCTGCTGGTGTCGGTGCAGTCATGACATCAACATCCATGATGTAACGTTTCTGTGTACGCCTATCAATCGCGTAAGCAACAGCAGCGGTGTCCCCGCTCATGGCAGGGTCAAGACCAATCACCCGGTAGAAATGCGAACTATCCACCGGGTGACCAGTCGCCCCAGAGATCAACGGACCCGGTTTTCTCATACCGTTAATCGCGCCTCTGACGCAGACCGGGTCAAAAATGGCGTTCTCTGAAACATCATGGTTCTGGTAAACAAGGCTCCACTTACCCGGACCTACCTCGTTACGAACCTTGTCCATGCGGCGACCAGACCACCGCTCATACAAGCCGTCCTCGTCAGGAGTGTCAGCCTCACCCAGAGGCTGCTCCGACTTAGGCCACAGCGTGTCCCAATTCTCACTCTTATCCGCATACTTCAACACGGCAGGCATAGCAAGATACGTCCACGGAACGGTGCCGTCCGTGTAATGATCAGGGTTACGAAGTTCCCGATACAAATCCACAGGAGCCACACGGGTACCCACAACAAGAAGTTGACCACCATCAGGTGGGAGACGAGACGCCACTTCCTGCCGGATCCAATCCTGCTGCTTCTGCCACTCGGAAGCATTCGACAAAGTAACAACGTCATCAAGAACAATCAGGGAAGCACGGGAACCGTAAATCTGACCGCCCATACCCAGAGCCTCAATGGTGGGATCCTTCTCCCCCGAGTCCCTCGTGTCACCACCAAGATAAACCTTGTTCGCAGACCATTGATCCGCTGTAGCCTTATAGCCGTCAGCAGGACCGAAAGCAACCTGCATGTCCGCGTAACGCGGATGCGTCAAACGCTGCTTAATCGCATACAGGTACTTCTTGGCCTGCTCCATTGTTTTCGAAACAATCATCACGTTAATGTTCGGATCTTTCACAATCCGGTAGGTGACGTAATTAATCGTCACCGTCATCGACTTAGCGTGGTTCGGGGGAACATTCACTAACAGGCGAGACATGCCAGCAGAACCCGGCTCAAAAATCATCTCATCTTTCAGGAAGGTGGGTGGTCTGCCCTCAAGCAGATCAACCACATTCTGCATATGAGGCCACACACGGGCATGGAGATACCTCTCCGAAAACTCGGCAAAAGAAATATCCGCATTACGGGCAGACGAGGCAGCGTCAGTCTGCCGAAGTCTGACCGCATCAACCATAACCGCGAAATCAGGGGAATCCCGGCGCTGAGTGTCATACCAAGAGCGTGAGCGACCAATGACACGAAGCGCATCAGTAATAGTCCGCCCTTGGCGGACAGCATCCACCAACTCCCGGCGAGCCTCATCAGGCGAAACACGCCTGCGAGGCGAGTCAGAACGGGACAATACAAACTCCCAAAAAATAGAGGGCAAACAGGGGTAAAAGAAGGGTCCAAGAAAAGGACAGACCCCACCCTCGCATGCAAGGGGTTAACACCCCATCGCCACGAAGTGGCTCAGGGGTTTAGAAGTAGTCTCTACTTCTTTAGGGGACTAGAAAAATCAAAAATTTCTAGGGGTCAACCCAAACTATTTTCCAGAAAAACGGACATAACAGGGCAAACCCCCACCAAAACTGGTGAATATTTTTCAGCAGACACATATATGGAGGGGGGCGGGGGGAGTTAAACATCCCCGGGTCGGGGGGTGTCTGCCTCTATCTTTCGTCCTTCGATACTAATACGAAGTGTGAATATTCCCCTCATGGCGCCGCCAGAATCCACGAGGCGGACCCCCACGGCGCCGCACTGTCCTCTCGTGGTGTGTAGGGGCCGTGTTGTGGTGTGTGTTGTGGGGGATTCCCTCGTGGTTTGACACATGTGTCAGAGTGGGAACTAGAGCGGCATGGCGCCGCTTGTTTGATTGGATGGAGTTTGTGATGAGTGTTGATGCAAGCGTTGAAACTAGCGAAGATCTCACTGTGGATATGACGCCTACGTGGGAGGCTGCAGTGCAGATTTATTTGATGGTGTTGGATAACCCATCGGCTGATAGTGGGGTTAGGCGTTCGGCTCAGGAGGATTTGCTCAGGCTTGGGCGTGCGTATGATGGTTTGGTGGCTGAGTATCGGTCATTGAAACAAGTTTGACAGGTGTGAGATGCTTTGAATATGGCCCGGGAAATTCCCGGGCCTTTCGCATGGAATGGAGTTAGTCATGAGTGTTGTTTCGTTGCAAGGTGTGTCGGTTACGTATGGTGAGGGATTGCTCGTGGATGGGCGTTTGGATGATGGCATGATCATGGGTTTGCGTGGCTCGAGGGATGCGGTGCGTACGGCCCGTAAGGTCTACGCCTCCTATCGTGCTGAGCGGGGCTACAAGTTCTCTGCTGCAGATATGCTGACTAAGCCTGATGCTCAGGCTAAATTGGGCAAGTCTGAGCGCTATGCGCTTGGGCTCATGTTGACCCCTGCACGGTCTCTTGATTGGGAGTTGGCGGGTCTTTCACGGCCTGTTAACGCTTGCCCTATGGCCTCCCTTGGTTGTGCGGCGGCCTGCCTCTCGCAGTCTGGTCATGGGCAGTTTGATGCCACGCAATACGCACGGCAGGTGCGGCATGGGTTTCTGCTGTCGCATCCTTTCGCGGCGGGTGTGCTCATTGGTCATGAGATTATGAAGGCCCGCGAGGCTCACGGTCCTGACGGCGTCACGTTCCGGTTCAATGTGGTCTCGGATTACAGGATCGAGCGGATTATTCCGCGTAGCCTGATGGCGTTGCGCACTCTCGAGGTGCGGGCTTATGACTACACCGCGTGGAGTCCTGAGGAACGTCAAGAGGTGTTTGGGTACCACTTGACTTACTCTGCCAAGGAGACCGCTCACACTTCTGACGCCTACCTTGCGGACATCCTGCGGGCCGGCCATAACGTGGCGATGCCGTTCCATGGCGATGAACTGCCAAGCGCGTACTCACTTGACGGTGAGTTGTTCGCGGTGATCGATGGCGACAAGTCTGATGACCGCACAGAAGACGGCGTGAGCGGGGTAATCGTTGGCCTCAAGGCCAAGGGATCCAAGGGCAAGAAGGACACAAGCGGATTCATTCGCACGGTGTGATTGCAACATGCTTGACACATGTTTCATAATGGGAATTAGGGGGGCAGGAAATACCTGCCTCCCTTGTGATTGGAAGGGTAATTGTGATGGGTAATAATTTCGTAACTGGCAGGAACATTGAGGCTAGCGGCACTAGTTTGATGGGCAACGTGATCGCAACTCGCGAGTTGCTCGAGTCCGTGTTCGGGTATCCCAACTTTGAGGAAGATGGATACGACAAGGTCACCACGGAGTGGGTGATCCGATTCGATGATGGTTTGATCGCCACGATTTACGATTGGAAACGGTATGAGCAAGGCGCTCCGGGCGTGAATGAGGTGTATGCGTGGCATGTTGGCGGGTCCGTGGCTGATGCGGCTAGGCGTGTGCGTGGCTTGGTATTCGCGGCGATGGTTGATCATGATGACACCGTGGCTAGCGTGAGTGAGTTACCGGCGTGTGATTTTTGCGAGGCCACGGATGGCGTTGAACAAGAAGCAGTTAAGACGCACGATGGTAACAAGGTCTGGGCGTTTGTGTGCGGTGAGTGTCTCGCTGATCATGCTAGCCCTCGCGTGATGATGCACGGTCTAGGTCTGGGCAGGGGTCAGCGCTTAGTCTGCGCCTAATCGCGAGGCATTGCAACAGATTTGACACGCATGAGATAGTTGTACCTAGGAGGGCCGGAGATACCGGCTCTCCTTTCGTTTGGAAGGAGCAAGGCGATGAGTGCAGTTGAGTATGTGATTGAAGGTAAGGAGGCTGAGGCTCGGGCGTGGCTGCAGGTTATGGCTGCAGTGCGTGAGTACATGCAGACTCAGCGGGATGTGATCACGAGCGAGGTTGGTATGCATGTCGATGGTGATGAAGAGGGAGCGAAGTACTGGGCGCGGGGCTTAGGCTCTGATGTTGAGGGTGTCGTGTTGGGCATGTTCAATGAATGGGAGGAATCATGAACAAGGACAGGCGTAAGCGCATCGATGAGATCCACGCTGCACTTGAGCAGTGGGTCAGCATGATCGAAGACCTCGAGTCTGAGGAACAAGACGCGTTCGACGGCATGCCTGAGGGCTTGCAAGATTCGGAGCGTGGGCAGGTATCGCAGTCAGCCATTGATGCTTTGGCTGAGGCACGGGATTCATTGAGTAGCGCATTGGATGCGCTTGATGCAGCAAGGAGTGAGTGATGACTAAGACATTTAACATGACCGGCTCGATCTTTATTGAAGGCACGATGGATCAAGCCGATTACAATTTCAATATGGAGTGGGAGGGTGATGGTGAACCATCACCGCTGGATGCTCTCGATTACATGGTGGTCTCGGGAATTATCCAGATCATGCACGCAAAAACGAGGAAGTGGGAGGAATCATGACATCGATACGACTACCGACATCATGCGAGGATCACTACACGGAGTACGTGCTAGCGGATGAGCCGTTACCTGACGGCACGTACCCTGTGCGTGCCTTGTGGTGCGGGATATGCGACGTGATGCACGTCGCTGAGGAATACAAGGAGGAATCATGAAGCGTGAAGGAATTGACACCCCTTCAACGGCTTGGGGTCAGTGCGCCATCGAGTCGTTCGGCTTAGCCAAACAGCAGGGCTACGGCGTGGTGCGTGTCACGGGGTTGACCTACCCCAAGCGCGAACACTGGGCCTGCATTGCGGGCGGTGACGTTGACACGATGGAAGACTTGAAGGTCGTTGACTTAACGGCTCGACAGTTCTCCATCAAGGTTCCTGCCAGATACGAGATCGACCTTGACACTTGGCTGGACGATGCATGCGAGTGGTTGGGTGACTCACTGAACTATGAGATCTACCCGACCTCTGACTATCTTGCGGAGCCAGTGTTCAGGGACTTCTGGGTGCGGGATGACATAGACCCCAACACATTCGTTCGAGAAGACGCATGGCGTATTACAAAGGAGGAATCATGAAGACATGCAGATTCTGCGCTGCTGCGCAGGCAATGAGGATCAGAGATGGGTTGGCTTACTGCTGCCCAAACCACGGGGAACGGGGTGTCGCACCCCTACCCTTGCAACTTGAGGTACGATTGCAACATGTTGGACACACACTATCGAAGGAGGAAAGATGAACGCGCTGTATCTGGTGACATGGATCTCGTTAGGGATCATTGCCACCATTCTGCTATCAGATATCACACTACGAATGAGAGAGGACGACTCAACATGGGAAGACAAGGCAAGCCATTAAGTGAGGTTGAACTGCTACTCACGCATGACATCATCAAGCGTGACGATTACCTCGGGCTGGTCACAGTGCAACGAATCGATGGTGTCATTGGCACCTTCGAAGTGTTCAAGGACGGTGGGCGTACGTGGTACACGGACTGGGCGGAGGACGAGTGATGGCTGTCAGCATGATCATCATGATCCTCATCGTTGTGCTGGTCTCCTACCACATGGGCAAGACATCAGGTCTCGCTGAAGGTGAGCGTGACTACAACAGAGTGCAGCAGGCAAAGCGTCTGGTGTTTAAAGAATCAGGAACAATACACAAAGTAGAAATGGAGCAACAGAAATGACAATCGAAACAACAACAGCAGCAGGTACACGCGATCCTTTTCGTGGATCAATGCAGGAAGTAAGCAACACGACCTCACTGCATGATGCAATGGCAGAGACAGGCACCGACTTTGAGGTGCAACGTTGGGATCTTCTCGCAGTGAACGAGGCTGGCATGAGTCCAGTGTCTAAGCATGTTGGCATCGTGCGAACCGATACCAACGATGTGATCAGTGTGGTTGGTGGCAAGTACGGTGTCATCCAGAACAGTGAAGCCTTCGCACCCATCGAATACTTGATGGCTGAAGGGTTCATCGATTCGATCAGTCAAGCAGGTTGGCTTGAAGGTGGAGCGAAAGTATTCATGCTGGCGAACCTGTCAGGTGACTGCAAGATCGTTGGCGATACACACAAACGCAAGTTACTCATCGCAACCACACACGATGGCAGTGGCAGCACCACTGCACGAGGCTGGCTGGAGCGGGTCCACTGCACCAACCAGATCCCCGCCATCTTCAGCAGTGAAGGATCCATGCATCGGATCCGTCACACATCGAAGGCTCAAACATATTTGCAGGACTTCCGTCACGCAATCATGGCGAGCATCGAGCAGATCAATAGGCTCGAGGCTGACATTGAACAACTCAACCAGCGTGACATCCAGTCATGGCATGTGAACTGGTTCGTTGAGTCCATGTTCCCTACACCTAGCAGTGCAGGCAAGGATGAGTCGAAGTATCAGGCTGCGTTGACACGCAACGCACACCAACGTGACACCCTCGAGTGGTTGATTTATGACGCACCAACCAACGCGAACGTGCGTGGCAAAGCATCGTCCTTGTTCCATGCCGCCGTGGAATACAGCGACTACTACACGAAAGGCAAAACCAATGAGCGCATACTGCGTGGTCGTGACGTTGACTTCAAGAAGCGTGCGCTTGTAGCCGCACAAGGTGTGCTGTAGTGGCATCACCTAACGAAGTGAAAACAGTAGCCAAGATCCTTGACCCGTCCTTGTCGGACGAGTCCAAGGACATGGCGCTGGAGATCATCGATGCTATCGATGCGATCAGGGCTAAGCGTGACCAGTGGATAGTGATCGCGAGACTCTCGAATGAGAGTCCCGTGTTCGCTGCTGGCGCGTGGACTACCAAGAATCAGGCACTCAAACGAGTGAGCAAACTATCCCTAATGAACAAGGAAGGAGACCAGTCGAAGACTGGTGTCATGGTTGCACGCATGATGCAACCTGAATGGATCGAATCACTGCAGGACTAACGGAATGAGGGGGTGACCCGGCGAAGTCACCCCCTCTTGCGCTGCCCGCACAACCACCTATCAAGATCCGTAAGGGCTACGACCACCCAACAATTCGCTAACCTTTCTCAAGCCACTGGTAACCAACTGATCGACACGCTGGTGTGAGATCTCAAGTTCATCAGCGATCACATGCAACGTTGCATCGTCACTGAATCTGCGCAGCAGAATGGAACGTGTCCGTTCATCAAGTTGCTGCATCGCCCTGTCGATGTCGGAAACCATCGCAAGGATGTCGTTGCCTTCACTGATCAGTTTGTTTTTCCTTTTCGACCCCATGTCTGCAGGGTCAAGGATCTGACCGACAAGGTCATAGTCACCCGAGTCCCACACTTTAATCAAAGACTCAATCAGATGGGTGCGGTAAAAGTATTCATCGTTAGGTGAGTACCCAAGTTTGCGTGCCTTCTCTGCACGAGCCTTACGTTCAACATGTCTAGCCATGAACGTGGTTAATGCGTACTCGCCACGCTTACGCTCCGCTTTGTCTTCACGGAACAAGTACTCACGTACTTTGTCGGGTCGACCCAGCGCATACTCGACTGCGATGGATCGCATGTCTTCACGATCCATGTAGTTGTAGTACTTGCGGTGCGTGATGGTTGCGCTTACTGCTGCAAGCCTGAACACATCCTCCCACACTGGATCATCCATACTTATCGCATGCGTCTCGCTTGTTGCATTGGTCACCACGAGTACTGCTCACCCTCGAATACAAAACTCTTGTTCAAGATTGGGATGGGCACTGGCACAACTGTCTTGCCATACTCATAGATCACACCGAATCCTTGCTGCCAGTTGGCAATACCCTTGGTGTACTTGGCTTTTTTCAAGTCCATCAGGTTGCCCACTTCGAATCCCCACAGTGTGCGGGTTAGTGACCCGCCCACACTGGTGGAGTAAGGCTGCAGTCCTAGGCGGTGCGTATGTCCACACACTACAGACATGAAAGTTTTTTTCGCTAAACCTTGCGCTGTTTGTCCAGCAACTTGACTAACACCAGCCTCATCACCATGTAGCGCGACCCATCCGGGTGCCACACCTGACCAGCCGTCAGGGTGGAAGGTGATGCCCAACTCTGGCAGGCGCAGGAAGATCTCTAACTCCAACTCAGGTAACCCGAGCAGTCCGGGTGCTTTACGCATCACCTTGGTGAACAGCCTGTCCGTGTGGTTGGAGCGGATCATGTGTTGCACTTGCAGATCGCGCAACACTTGCACCGTTGCGTCACGATCCTTACCAATACTGCGCTCGTACTCCATCGGTGTGCCTTCA
>Ga0208303_1000877_pt1 | contig 12265 bp, 8 predicted proteins | sample CB_VirMetaG_2_FD_184537 | JGI IMG/M metagenome (GOLD analysis project Ga0208303, IMG submission 184537) | Freshwater to marine saline gradient viral communities from Chesapeake Bay - CB_1504_2 Viral MetaG (SPAdes) (version 4) | ecosystem: Environmental > Aquatic > Marine > Coastal | place: USA... | reverse complement strand
AGGTAGAGAAAAAGAGTTGTCATGATAATTACCAGAATCACTGAAATCTCTTGTGACTATTTTTCTTTTTAAAACACCACCTTCTATTTTGTAAGTTATTAATTCTTGTCTAATAACACCTTCCATATCTTGTTCTAAAGATTGTTTAAAAGGACCATTTTCCATTATATTATTCCTTTCGTATATCCGTTTGCTCTTGTATATGTTAGCACATCTTTTCTATTAGCAACATCGTTGACGTAAGATACATGTACCCATCCAGAATTAGGGTCAATACCATCCCAGCACTCTAATATTAACTGATCAAAGTTTAAATTATTCTCAATATATTTTGCTAGGTCGTAATTACTTACACCATATATTTCTATGTCTGCTGCTTCTCCATCACAATGTTGTGAGGTAGATTTTGATCCAATGGCTTCACACAAAGCAACACTTCTGTAGCCCGAGTTAATGTTGATTGGTTTAGCAAATGCTGACCTAACTCTCTCTAGTACATTATGACATAAAGATTCCATAGCCATAACATGTATTTCGTTAGGTTTATTAGTTATACCTTTTCTTTCAGCTGTCTGTGATTTAGTAAATTCTGTTAGAGAAAAATTGTCGGATAGTTTCATTGTGTTCTATTTCCTATGGTTAAGTTTTTAAGAATATCAATTGGATTGCTTCCTAAGAAAGCAGGATTAGTTCTTGTTTGAGCAGAAGATGTTGTGGCAGTATTTTTTATTGGACTTACTTTACTAACATCTAACACGGGCATTTCCGGAGCACTAGAAGAACTGTTATTACCAATTGGTAATAAAGGAAGCTCTTTATCTATTGATTCCACACCACCAGATAGTAAAGATTTTTTTAGCAATCCTTGATAAATATCTATCATTTCATCAACTGGAAGTCTATCTAAAGCTCTTTTTTCTAGTCTTATATTACTCTCTTTATATATCGCTTCATAAAGTTCTTTACTAGGTTTAATTGGGCTAAACTCACCTTGTAAAATCATTCCTAATTCTTGTCTTCCTAAGTTAGAATCTTCTTTAAGAGCATATATTATATCTCTTTCTGATAATCCTGCGGCTCTTGCTGCTTTAACTTTTGCAAACATTTCTCTTTGCACTCTGAATAAATTATTATTACCCTCAACATAGGCTTGTAAAACATCTTCTTTAGTTGAGTTGTTTAGTTTTGCTATTTGACCAAAACCTCTTATAGCAGAACTTCTTGTTTGTGTATAACCAAAACCACTAAAGGACAATGATTTTGGTATATCTAACTCAAGCTTTCTTATTCCAGTAATTGCTGTTAAAGCCTCTTCTGTTTTATCATATTTTGTACCTGTCGATCCTGCATCTCCAGATATAGATAGAGAAGTTCTTCCTTGTTCAAAACCACGAGGTGTTAACTTAGCAAATTGTTCTACACCACCAGGAAGTAAACCACCTAGAATATGATAAAATCCTTTTTGAACTTTAGATCCAGCAGATTCTGCTTCATTCCATATAGGAGATCCAGTAGGAGTTTGTCCTCCACGACCTAAATACTGTGATGGCAGAGCATCTAACACACGCTCTGCAATTAGAGATTCACCTGCAAATGGTTCTGCTAAAGCTTTGAAAGCTTGCCATGCTCCACCCATTATTTTTTCTGCTTCAGATACACCAACTTCTCCTTTTTGACTATATGTTTGTAATGCAAGTCTTGCAGGTGCCAACACAAAATCATAAGGTAACATGTAACTTAAATCTACATACTCAAACTTTTTGCCATCTTTTGGATTGTTCAAAGGAACTGTTTGATGTCCTTTCAAGAACTCTGGCATTAATTTTCTAATCTCATCTAACTTTTCTTGTGACATATCAGTGCCTATCAAAGCACCTTTTGTAACTCCTGCTGGAACTGTTAGAGCCATGTTTACATAACCAGCTAATCTGTTTGCTCCAATAGCACGAATCTGTCTTTCAAGAACAGCTGCTTTATCAGCACCTATCTTTGCTATCAAGCTATCACTTGCTTTGAAACCCATTTCTGTCAAGCCACGATTAAGTATGTTTGTTGAATTTCTTATAATTTCAGCAGGGAAAGCTATGAAGTTACCAAACACAGGAACTCTTCTTATCGATTTAATAAATTCTGGAACACGAGAATAAATAGGCATTGTTTCTTTTACAATGTCACCAGCAAATACATTTATAAATCCATGCTTACCCATAAGATCCGAGGATCGAGGAGCAAGTCCAGAGTTTACTAGTTCTTGGACTATGTCATCACCCAAGTTATCAGGATCTAATCCAGCTTTACGAAAAGCAGAACCAAACTTTGCTTTTTCTCCAACAAATCCTACCGTCTTCCAATAGGTATCAACATTACCATAAACAGATTGAAATGCTTTGAAAGCACTTGATATAATAGGAAGCTTATCCATACCATACTCGATTGCTGCACCTGTTTTACTAGCACCTGTCAATCCAGCACCTTCTTTTATGTTTCTTTGAAATTCATTTATAACAATGTTTTCTTCTCTTATACCTATATCACCTAATAACTCATAAAATTCTCTAAATTCTGGCTCACTAAGATTAGATACTTTACCAAAGGTAGCTGACATAGACTGAGAAAGATCCATGTTTCTTGCAATATTTCCGTTAGCTCCTACCATAAACACACCAGATAAAAAGTTACGAACTTGAGCTAATGGATTTAAAACTGTTTTGGCTATCTGAGATAAACCTTTACCTTGTAGAGCTACAGCCAACAACTCAGAACCTATGCCCCCGGTTCTTGTAGGTATTGTCAAAGAATTAAATATTTCTGGTGCTACATAATCGCCAGACAAGGCACCATAATTACCACCAGATACAGACATTTTATCTAGTTCTTCTTGTTTTACTTTTTGATTCTTTTTCAACTGATCTTTAGAAAAAGGTTTACCTGACTCTGCAGCCTTTAATTCTTCTTTTTCTAAAGCCTCTATGACATCTGACTTTTGAGGAACACTCTTACCTAATTGTTTATATCCCGCTGCTTGAAGATCAGCTATTTGTTGCGGGGTTAAATCTTGACCCTTTACAATCAAAGGTCTTGCAGCTTGTAGTAATTTACCATCTGCACCCTTTGCTTTTGTAAGCCAATTGTTTATCTTGGGGATTGCTGATTGAAATGTTTCTGAGAAGCCACCATCGGCTGTCGTTCTAGCCATACTTTTGTATAAATTATTTGTACCTATAAACTTACCTAAATCACTTATTGTTTGTGTAAACAAGACTTTAGGATCACGGATCTCGTTCATAAGTTCTCTTAACTGTGGATTCTTATCCAGAAACACAGATCTTTTTTTAAAAAAACCTTCGGATATTGTGTATAACGGAACTTCTTTTACTCTTGAAGATCCTGTTATATCTCCTCTTTTCTTTAGGCTAAGTATAGCCTCTGGACTCAATGATCCCTCAGAAAGATCTCCAAGTATTGCTCTGTCTACAGATCTAGTTGCATCCGCCATTGCTTCATCCAAAGTTTTCTCAGGATCAGACTTCATTATTATCTTAGCAGAATTTTCTACACTAGTTGTATATCTAGGATCAGACTTCATGGCAGCTAAACCTTTTGCATCCAAAGATACGGCTCCACCATAAAGTCTACGAAGATAAGCACCTTTATTGGTTTCTATTTCTTGAAGTATTGGTTTTACTAAACTAGGCTCAACAAGTCCTTTTTCTACCATGTCTTCCAATTGCTTATAAACTGTGTCTGATAAAGCATCTACCTGCATTCTCATACCTTCTGCGGCAGCTTTGACCCTAGGGTTGTAAACAGCCTTTCCGTCTATAACTGTATCAAAAGCTTTCTCGTCACCCTCAAGATATTTCATTAAATCATTGTAAGCTCTATCTATATGCTTTTGTCTTTTACCTGGTAAGTTCATTAGACTAGCTGTTTTCTTAGCGGCTTTCTCAAACTCAGACAGATAACTCATAGCTAAATTGTCTTGAGAACTAAGCATAGCATCAACGTCTTTCATTGCCTCGAATAGTTCTTTAGGTGTTTCACCTCTTGCTGATAGGTATTTACCAAAAGATGTTTCGCCTACTTTTTGCCCTATTCTTTGAAATCCATCTGAAATTAATCTTGCTGCTTGTGGTACACCAGGAACCATAGATGCTACTTTTATGGCTGATCCGGCTAACGGAATTGCAGCCTCAACACCTAATCCTATAGCGGCACCTTCTGTTCCTATTTTAAATTTATTAGATAATGTTTGTGCGGCTTTTTCTCTACCTGTCAAACCTTCTCGTCTGTCTGTTCTTAGACTTTCTGGTAAGACTCCAAACGCATCAGCCAATGTACCTGTGCCATCAGGGGCTACAAGTGCTTCTGCTGCACCACCTGCAAAACTTGTTACAAGTGCTTGTTTTGTTCTAGCACCAAATGCTGTCTTAGCTCCTAGTAAATTTTTACCTGCATTTGATCTACCAAAATTTTCTGCGGCTTTAAAAAACTTACTGGTAGCTGGTATTGTATTAGCTCCACGAGCCACGCTACTAGCACGACCAACCCAGCCAATTACTGGAATCAATGCTGTTCCAAAAGTTGTTAGACCCTCGGCTACTAATCCAGCAGTTCCTTCTGGAGTTAATCCAAGAAACTCTTTTGTACCTTCAGCAAATTCTGTTACTTCTTTTGTAGAATCAGTGTCGTATAAGTAATCAAATCCAGATGTTACTGTTTCTACAATACCTTGTGGTAATCCAATAAGACCTGCACCAACACCTTGAGCTATGTCTCCAAAAGTGCTTACAGTTTCTCCAGCAAAATCAACGGCACTATCAAACAATGAATCATCTTCTTGATTAGCACCAGCTATTGGAAGAACAGGTAACTGATTTATTTCTTCATTATTCCCTATTGGGAGAAGGGGTAAACTATCTATAGGAGAAGCCATTAGCTACTCTTTTGAGTTGTGTCTAAGGTGACTGTTAATCCATCATCACTTACTATGTAATCGTTATTATTATATGTAATTGTTTTACCAGGTTTGTATGTATCTGTACCCACAACATTTTGAGGTATTCTAAAAGAAGTAATTATTTGAGGAGTTTGCTCTGGAACATCTAGATTATTAATAAGAGCCATTCCAGCTTCAAATTCTTTCTTTGTTGGATTTCTTCCAAAACTATTTTTTAAAAAGTTTCCTAAATAAGCTGCTCTTAAATCTTTCTGAGTCTTTCCTTTTGTAGCTTTGATAGATTGCAAAATAGGTATTAAATCAGGTTGCTCTTGTAACATTTTAGCTACTCTAATGCTGTCAGGGTCTTTATCCCTAGCTTTCTGTGCTTCATCTGACTTGAATTCTTGCTCAACGGCAGCCAGACCAATAGCAATCTCTTCTTTTCTCTTGGCTTCTGCACTTTCTCCTGCAGCTTTACCATATCCAGATAGTCCTGCAGCCAATCCTTTTGCTATGTTAGTCATAGCATTTGGACTTTCTCCTGCTGCAACTAACAATCCTGTCATAATAAGGTTATAGTTTACATCAGTTCTTACATCTTTTTCAGCAACATCTCTACCTAGTGCAGCAGATATAATATCTCGTCTTGCTTTTACACGATCTTTAAAAGATAAATCAGCAATACCTAGTGCCTTATCGGAATCTTTTGTGGTAGGTCCATTTTTGTTTTTTGATAAATCATTTAAATTTTTTAAAGCAATAACACCAGGTAACTCAGGTGGTCTAGACTTTGGTTGAGCTTCTGGAAATCTTGGATCATCTGGTGATAAAACATTAGGATCAACTAAACCTCTAGGAGAACCATCTTTTGTTGGTTCTATTTCACTTGAAAAACCAAAAGTTCCTTTATTTTGTCTGTTTTCATCAGCATCAGCTTTTTGATTCATTTCTTCTTGAAGATTAGCTAGTATGTCAGGTTTACTTCTAACGTAGTTAAATACATTGTCGTCTACCGTTTGATAAATAGAATTAAGAGATTTTGAGACAGTTCCTTTTGGACCAAATAAAAAATTACCTATCTTTTTACTATCTTTTACAAGCTCAGAATCGTTGTCGTTTATTTTAAGACCACCTGTCTCTTTTATCTTCTTTTTAGATTTATTTAAATTGTCTGTTATTTTTTGTAAATCACTTTTTTCTTGAGGTTTAATTTTCTTTGTTGTTTCAATAAAACCAGCTGGCGGTGCACCCTCTGGAATAAGTTTAGTCTCGTATGTTTTTTCTGGTCCACCTGATCCATAAGAAAAATTATTCATAATATCTGACAAATTAAATAAAGGTTTAGAATTTAAACCTGTATTAACAGATACAGCACTCTGTGCCTTTATCGGTTGATTATTCATCATAGCTTTTTGTGCTGTTGTCATTAATTCTGGAGATGACGCAAGTATACCCATAGGTTGTTTGGACATACCAGCTTGACGAAACATTTTTCTATCTAATGGATTGTTCAATTATTAGCTCCCATACCTAAGAAATTACCAGTGCCTCGATTAGCCATACCATAAGCACCAAGACCCGCAATACCAAGACCTAAAGCTTGAGAACTAGCACTTGGTCCAGGGGACGTTGTGGTAGAATAAGTTTGTTGTAATGCCGGTACACCTCTGAAAATATCAGACATAAAACCAACCTGCTGATAAGGTAGTGCTTGTTGTGCGAGTGAATTAGCTCTAGCTACATCAAGTCCTTTTTGTGTCTGACCTTGTTGTAAACCACCAATACCTAACAATGTATTAATATCTTGAACTCCCATTTGTTGTCCTAGTTGTCCTAGACCTGCTTGAGAAACACCTAATTGTCCTCCAAGTTGTGCTTGTCTTAATTGTTGTTGTGCTGCTTGTTGTGCGGCATTTTGTGCTTGAGCAAAACCTTGAGATCTTAATTGTGACCCAGTTCTTGCTTGTTGATCCATAACATTTCTTGCTATTTCACCTTGTGCAATTCCTTGTCTTGACCCACCAAATGCACCTGCACCCACGGCACCTGCACCTAATTGATTTTGTTGAATTGCTCCTTGTCTAGCTATATCGGCTTGTGTTGTTGCGATAACATCTTCTGTATAAGGATCCATAAATTCTTGGTAAGAAGTAGGTGTGAAACTTGCACTTTGTGCACCAGTAATTCCTTGTTGAAGAGCGTCACCACCTTGTTGCAAGAAAGGTTGAAAGCCTCCAATACCACTCATTGCACTTGATATTGCTTGTTGTTGTGCGGGAGATAAATCTGCTAACTGTTGAGCAGAATAAGGCATTTGAGAACCTTCACCTGTTAAGGCTCCTGCACTTGCAAATATATCAGCTAAATATTGTTCTTGAAAAGGTGCTAACCTTACAATTTGTTCTTGTTTAACTTCTTGTGGATCTGCCATTATGCTACTCTTTCTAAATCTGACATCATGTCATACATTCTTGCTGCACCAACATTTCTGTCTCCGCCACCCGCACCACGGACAGCCTTTGCTGTAACTACAAACTCTCCGTCTGATAATCTTGCAGGAACTGAATCGCTGGTTCCTGTACCTGGGCCTTCTACTTCTCCGCCACCTGCAAATAATCCTCTATTTTGATTAGCAGTGAAATAACTTTGCCTTTCAACAGGATCGTTTAAATTATACCTTTTATCACCAATTCGTCCAGTACCTAATCTTACTTTACCTTCTGGATAATCAGGCATTGATTTACCTGTTGCTTTTTCCTCATCTCCACTAGCTAAAGCTAATGCACCAATTCCAGTGGCTGTTAACAAAGGATTTGCTTTTGCAAAATCAAACACACTACTTATTGCACTTGAGGCTGTACTTGGTATTGTGTTAGCAACTTGAGTAGGTGTTACACTACCCATTAACTCTGAACCACTAACATTTGCTACATTAGATGCTCCTGTTGTCGCACCATATGTTCCTGCGTCTGTAGCTTGTGGACCGAATCCTGCACCTTTTGCAAACGATCCTACACCATAAGCCATTCCTGCATTTAATAATGCTTCTTCAGCACTTCTACCCGCTGCAAGTGACCCGATTCCCGAACCAATGGCGGCACCCGCTGGCCCGCCTATCGCAAAACCAATCGTACTACCAATTAATGGTGCGGCTTTCTTTAGTGTCTTAGTAATGTTCTTAAATATACCCATAGCTTATAATACCAAGTAATTGTTAATTTTTCAATCCTATATCTGTGCTAACGCACTTGTTGTCACTCTTGTCTTCGATAGTTCTTGTATACTTGCCACAACATGTAATCTATTGGCTGTTGCAGCCTGTACTTTTAATACTTCACCACTTTGTAAAACTAAATCTCTTGTCAATAGCTCAACTGTTGCGTGACCCGAAACAGATTTAACATCAAATAAAACAAAAACATTATTACTTGCATCTGTTATTGTAACTGTAATTGTGTCTCCGTTGTTACTATCATCACAAACTATTATAGAATTTATAATAGACGCATTAAAATCTGCATCGCTAGGTGCCGTATATAAAACGGTAGCGTCAGTTGTTGTTAAATCTAATTTAGCATTTGTTAGACCTTGTATATATTGAGGAATACTGGTTATTAACATTATCGTCTACCATCCTGTCGTATATCAACTCTTGGTGTACCCAACTTATATTTTGTACCCAGTGATGTAGAATCTATTCTCAAAGCGAAAGATCTACCTCGTAATCTATAATCTAACTTTTCTGTATATTGCTCTATTGGACTTGTAGAAGATCTTTGTGTAGTACCCTCTGTTGTCTCATTAAAGTTCGACCCTGGAAAGTTCTTGGCTTTCATTGTAAATGATACGGCTGGGTTCACACTAGTTGATCCATCAAAAGTTATATCGGGTATAACTCGTTTTAAGAAAACGAATTTATCTCCATCACCTATATCTATTGGTGCAGATTCAATAAATGATGTCATAGCAGATCCATCATCATCATAGCCTACTTCTTGGTTATATAGATATTGTCCACCCGTTGCCATTGGTAAGGTTCTTATACCTCTGTCAAGCCATGCTTGACGAGCTAGTGTTCCATAATACCAAACCTTTTCTTGATAGTTATAAGCAACATACGAATCTATTTCTGTAGTAGACTTACTTGGATAGAACCATAATATTTCACTAAACTCTGAATTAACTCCTACATGAACCTTGTCTCGTTCTTCAAAGTTAAAGTCTAAGAATACTTTATCTTTTACAGTACACGGTAACTGAACAGTTTGACCACCAGAATAGACATAAAAAGTATCTACGCCCATCCAGAACACTGCATCCTCAACAGCTATTGCAGAAAAAGGACTCATGATTGTGATGTTCTTAGATAGTTCTTGCAAGCCAAATGTAAACGGAGGACCTATAAATTTCATGGCGTGTAATGTTTTATTAGTAAACACAAGTATCTGTTGCTTTGTTTCTACGGCTTGAACAAAAGTCGATCCACCACCAAGTCTTAAATCGCCCGCTGTATTTGTAGCAGTCGGAAACCAATCAATAGGATTTTCTTGTGATGAGAATCTAATGAGCAATGGATCTTGTACCCCACTACCTTTTTCCGTGGTACGGGTAGCTCCAAACCCATCACAACCAAAAGCAATCACATGTCTGTCTTGGTCAGATACAAGTATCTGTTTAGCCACTTGTGGAACACTGGTTTTTGTACCACCGATCGTGCTTAACTCTACCGCTCTGTTTGCTAAACCATTTGTTTTATCCCAGTAAAACAAACCATTATCTTTTGGATTTATAATTATATCTTCACCGAAATTATCGTGTGACCACAATCTAATCTGTGCACCAGAAACCGTGACACTCGCTGCATTGCCCCAGCCAACAAAGTCATTGGCAGAATCTTCATTACCCACAGCCAATCTTACAAGTGTATTGTCATCGTGAGCAACGGCATCTGTGCCACTATGTCCACGAGCTACGGTCATTGTATTGTCATCAGCGGTTGCCGATACAAGCATGAGTTCGTTATCAACTAAGATAACATCATTAGCTGTGTTCATACCCGTTTCATTATCTACATCAACGGCAGTCTCACTATTATCTAAGGCTTCGTTAAGTTGTGTTGCTAGAGCACCAGATGTTGTACCACTCCACTGACCTGCACCCCAGCCAGTTCCACCAACTGTAACGTCAAGACCTGTGTTTATTTGATAGGCTCCAACTACACTACCACCACCATTACCAGTATCAGAACCATTTGCTGCAACAGAAGATGTAATTGTATAAGAGTTAGAACTTATTAAAGATGCAACTTGAAACTCTGCGTTCAATATTGAAGCTGTTATTGTACCACCTAGCGTGGCTGCACCAGAAAAAGTTACAAAGTCATTTAAGTTTGCACCATGTGCCGGATCTATTACAGTTATTGTGGTTGATCCGTTGGTTGCAGAAAAGGTTACGTCACCCGCTGATGTTGTGTTTCTAAGTGGAGTTATATCGTTAAAGGTTTGACCTTCTTCTATATAATATTTGAGATGTGTTCCAATACCCATGAAGTCAGACCCATCAAGAGCAACCCAGTTATGTAATCGTCTTGCAGATCCTTGATATGTGTTTTCGGTATATTTTGCCCAACCACCAAACTTTTCTGGAAAGCCAAATCTAAATCGTACTTTGTCACCATCTACATAGCCACCTTCATTACTTTCAGAGGTAATATCTGATATGACTCCTGGCTTAAATTTTAGTTTTGTTATTGGCATTAGAACGCACTCACTGATTTAGTTCCCGTGTAAGCGTCTTCATTAACGCTACCAGTTCCATCATTAATATCTTTTAGAGCAAAAGGTCTACTACTGCCATCATTGCCAGATATTGTACCAGTTAAACTAAAAGAACTGTCTGTTGAATTTCTATCTACTTGATTAGTTGCACCTGCTGATACTGTTGCATTAAAAGGATCGCTACCAGATAATACACATGATATTGCTAAATTATTTGTAAATATAAATCGTCTACCTGCTGTTGGACCTACGACATCTACGTTTTTAATTTGGTTAAATGCCCCACGACCACCTATTATAGCAACAACTGCTTTACCTGTTGACGAGTCTATAAACATCTCTATTGCAAAAGTACCACTATTACCATTGTTCACACCAACCAAAGCACTGTTCCATCTCATAAAACGATATGTGCCACCAGCATGAGAATGTGTTGTGTTTGTATCTGGTTGATCTGCTGATACTCCATCAAATGTACTTGGACCACTAGGTCCTACAATAGCACCACTTATAGGTGTTCCGTCTTCTAAAAACGCATGAGTAAAGGACATGGCAAAATCTGATCTGTTTATATTAGTAAGTCCTACACCTCCGAAAAGTGTTGCATAACCTGTGGAAAAATAAGTACCACTCACAAGCAAATCTGCAGCACTTCCAGTATTTGGTTTTGTAACTCTATCTGTGCCATCTCCAAAACTAGTACCACTACCTGCACTTCTATTATCGTCAATTAATGCTGTGTCAAAAGTGTGTGTATCAGTCTGCACTACAACTGTAGAATTGTCTGCTTCACTAATTGTGGTATCAGCACTTCCACTAGACGTAAATGTCTTTAAGGTAGATTGCACGTTACCACTACCTTTTAGCTCAAGTGTTGTACTAGAGTTAGTCGTAAGAGGTGATCCGCTAGAGTTTGTTATGGTATTGCCATTTGTATCAAGTATTATTTTCTTATGTGCAGCGTCATTATTCATTTGCAGATTACCTGTAATAGCACCAGACAACTTAAATAATTGAACAGGCAATTTACTTTTTGCAGTACCAGCCTTATCATTTAAAACACCTGATGAACTTACTTCAGTAAATCCTACGTTTGATATTAATGGTATTGCCATGTATCACCTAATATTTAATTGATTCTACAAAAGTAAAAATAGTTCCATTTTGATTTATAGCTATCGCAAAAGAAGCTGAGTTACCAAGACTTACACCTTGTGAGTTAGAAGGGTAGCTTAAAGTTAATGTATTAGAAGAACTTGTTTTATCCACAATTATATATTGACCTATTGCCAAACTACCTATTGCTAAAGTTAAGGCTACATTGTTACTAGACGTATCTACTTTTTGATATATTGACTGTGCAGAAGATGGTGTAAGTGTAGCAGACGAAGAGGTTATAGCACTTGGCACTGTTACAAGATTAGCATTGAAGTATGTAGAAAACGTAGCAGCAGTGGTTTGTCTCATTGTGCCACCGTCATTAGTGACAATACCATCTCCTGCGGCAACGGCTGTTGTTCCAGCACTTGTACCACCATCCATAAGA